>ERZ772974.721-NODE-721-length-23194-cov-4.561347_pt1 | contig 23194 bp, 17 predicted proteins | sample MGYA00580671_ERZ772974 | MGnify/ENA primary metagenome ERZ772974 (study PRJEB29015, sample SAMEA2738065) | human oral metagenome | biome: human oral; feature: human-associated habitat; material: saliva | place: China | collected 2218 ... | reverse complement strand
ACCCCATAGCTGAAACCCTGCAACGTTTTTCCGAGGGTGAGGCGGATGCGCTCACCTCTTTAATCACGGTGGGGGTGATCTACCTGCTGGCGTACCTCGCGGGAGGGTACACCGCCGGACGGATGGCACGGTTTGCGGGCGCTAAACAGGGCGTGTCGGTGTGCCTGTGGCAGATCCTCGGGTGCGCGACCGCCACGATTTTCACCTACGTCATGCCTCACGCTTTCTCCCCCGGCAGCTATTCGCCGCTGGCAGCCCAGCAGTTCTTTGGGGCGGGCACCATCAGCAACGGTATCCTGGCGCTTCTTAGCGTCATTGGGGTGTCGTTTCTGGGCGCTGTCCTGGGTGGGATGTGCGGCCGTATCTACCACCGCCGCGTGGAGAAATACCCCACCCAATAACACCCCCACAAGCGTATATGCCAAACTTAGAATAGAACTGGGGTTCGTAGCCGTATCGGTTACGAACCCCAGTTTTCGCACCCCATACGGGTGCGGGTGCCTGCGGCTAAATATCCAGCAGCATGGCCGGCTCCTCAAGGATGGCGGCAACATCCGCCATGAAACGCGCCGAGAGGTCGCCGTCCACCACGCGGTGATCGAAAGAACCGCCCAGCGTGGTTACCCAACGCGGGATCACCTCACCATCAACCACCCACGGCTTCTGCTTAATCGTGCCGAAAGCAATAATCGCCACCTCACCGGGGTTAATAATCGGGGTGCCCGTGTCAATGCCGAGCGAGCCGATGTTTGTAATCGTCAGGGTCCCGTTCGCCATCTCGGCGGGCTGGGTCTTCCCTTCGCGAGCACGAGTCGTCAGGTTATTCAAGGCGATCGCCAGCTCGCGCAGAGAGAGCTCCTGCGCATCCTTGATATTCGGCACCATCAGCCCGCGCGGGGTCGCCGCCGCAATGCCCAAATTCATAAAACGCTTGATCTGAATCTCGCTGTCCGTCCACATAGCGTTCACCTGGGGGTTCCGTTCGGCCGCCCAAATCACGGCGGCGGCAAGCACCAGCAGCGGAGTTACCTTCACGCCCTCGAAGTGGCGCGACTTCTTCAAGCGCTTGATAAATTCCATGGTGCGCGAAGCATCGACATCTACGAAAATCGATACATGCGGGGCGCTAAATGCCGAAGAAACCATAGCCTTCGCGGTTGCCTTGCGCACCCCGCGCACCGGAATATGCTGCATGCGGTCGCCCTGTGTGGACGGGGACTGCCAGAAACGCTGGCTCGTGGATTCCTGCACGTCGTTAAGATGCGCCACATAGTTCAACAGGTCTTGTTTCGTCACCTGTCCGCGCGAGCCGGTGGCGGTCACATTCGCCAGATCGACGCCCAGCTCTTTTGCCGCCAAACGCACGGGTGGCGCCGCCAGCGACGGACGATGCGGCACCGGCTCCTGCGTCGGCTGTGCGGTTACGACGGGCCCCTCAGCCCCGCCTTGGAAACGCTGCACCACCGTATTGAACGGGCTGTTCTCTACGAATTTGGAGGCGCGTTCGGCAAGCTCGCTGAAAAGCCCCTGATTGCGCGGCTCGGGTGACGAGGGGGTATGCGCCACCGGCATCTCCTGAGCGGGCGATGCCTGGACCTGCGGCGCGGCGTTCTGGGCCCTTGCGGATGCGGGGCGCTTTCGGGCGCGGCGCTTCACCGAATCGGCCTTAGGTCCCGAACCTACGAGTGCCTGGTTACCGCTCTCGCCCTCATCGGCGGATGCGGCAGGCGCATCCTGCGGTTCGTCTGCGGTGGATGCGGCACTGCCGGAGATCGCGATAATAGGCGTCCCGACTTCGATCGTCTCGCCCTCGCTCACCAGAATCTTCTCCACGGTGCCGGTGTAGGGCGAGGACAGTTCCACAACGGATTTGGCGGTCTCGATTTCGACGAGAATATCGTTAATGCTGACCTCGCTGCCAACGCTGACTTTCCAGGTGAGGATCTCAGCCTCGATAAGGCCCTCACCCACATCAGGGAGATTAAAAATCTGGGACATTTTATGCCTTTCGCTAGGGAATATAGCCTGTCGGGAATATTCTTCGCGGGTTATATAAGGAATATGGAATATACGGGTTTAGTATTCAAATGAGCGATCAACGGCTTCGAGAATACGGTCAATATCGGGCACATATTCGTCCTCCGTGCGCGGTACCGGGTACGGCATATAGTAGCCGCCCACGCGCAGCACCGGAGCCTGCAGGCTGTAGAAGCAGCGCTCAGTGATCGCGGCGGCGAGTTCACCACCCACGCCTCCGAAAGTCGGCGCTTCGTGGGCAACAATCAGGCGCCCGGTCTTCACCACGGATGCGGCGACGGTGGGCACATCCATCGGAGAGATCGACCGCAGGTCAATAACTTCGATTGAGCGTCCGTCTTCGACGGCGGCCTCTGCGGCGGCGAGCGCTACCGGCACCAGCGGACCGTATGCCACGATGGTCGCGTCTGTGCCTTCGCGCACCACCTGCGCCTGGAACGGGTCAAAGTCGGTGTCCGCAAAGTTCACCTCGCCCTTGAGCCAGTAGCGGCGTTTGGGCTCGAAAATAATCACCGGGTCGTCGCATTCAATAGATTTGCGGGTCATCCAGTAGGCGTCATGCGGTGAGGACGGTGTTACGATGCGCAGCCCGGCGGTGTGCGCGAACAGCGCCTCGGGCGATTCCGAGTGATGCTCGACCGCCCCGATCACGCCGCCGTAGGGAATACGTATCGTAACCGGAACAACGTATTTTTTGTCGCTGCGGTTGTGGATTTTGGCGAGCTGGGTGGTGATCTGGTTGTAGGCGGGGAAGACGAACCCGTCGAACTGAATCTCGGGTACGGGCCGATAGCCGCGCATCGCCATGCCGATGGAGGTGCCCACAATACCGGCCTCTCCGAGGGGAGAATCCATCACGCGCTTCTGCCCGTGCTTCGCCAGAAGCCCTTCGGTTACGCGGTATACGCCGCCGAGTTTGCCGATATCTTCACCGATCAGCACGACTTTGCGGTTATCTGCCATCGCATCGTCGAGGCCGCGAGTGATCGCTTTCGCCAGGGTTAGGCGCTCAACCTGTGCATTCTGCTCGCTCATTCTTAGTCCTCCTCGAAACCTGCGACGTAGTTGCGGTAGAACTCGCGTTCTTCTTCTACCTGAAGGTGTTCTTCGGCGTAGGCGCGGTCGAAGAATCGGTCGAATTCATAGGGTTCGGAGGCAATCGCCGCCTCGCGCACCCCGTTGGCAAGCTCTTGTGCTTCTTCGGCGAGTTTTTCGAAGAAGGCATCATCTGCGTGCCCGTTCTCGCGCAGATATTTTTCCAGGCGAATCAGCGGGTCTGCGTTCAGACGCTGCTGGAGTTCTTCGTCGTCACGGTATTTGGTGGGGTCGTCGGCGGTGGTATGCGGGCCCAGGCGGTATGTTTCCGCCTCGATCAGCACGGGGCCTTCGCCGCGGCGGATTTTATCGAGCGCGTAGCGGGTGACGGCGAGGGTGCCGAGCACATCGTTGCCGTCAACGCGCAGCCCTTCAAAGCCGTAGCCTTGGGCGCGGGTTGAGATGGGCACACGCGACTGCACGTCGAAGGGTACCGAAATAGCCCAGCGGTTGTTTTGCACGAAGAACAGCACGGGGGCATCGTAGGATGCGGCAAAGACCATCGCCTCGTGGACTTCGCCTTCGGTGGAGGAACCGTCGCCGAAGTAGACGCCGACGGCGGGTTTCACGGTGTCGTTATCGGGGTTTGTGGCCTGCCCTTGGCCTGTCTGCAGCTGCCCGGTTTCCGCCGCAATATCGGCATCAAAGTTCAGACCCATAGCGTAGCCGACTGCGTGCGGAATCTGTGCGGCGAGCACTTTGGTGTAGACGTGGAAGTTATGTTTTTTAGGGTCCCACCCGTGGGTGTGTGAACCGCGGAAAACCGTGATGAGTTCGCGAAAATCTACGCCGCGGGCGAAGGCGACCGCGTGTTCACGGTAGGAGGGAAAAATATAGTCGTTGGGGGCGAATGCCAGTGCGGAGCCGACCTGCGCCGCTTCCTGCCCGCGACTGGGCGCCCATAGAGCCATTTGCCCTTGCCTCTGAAGTGCCGTTCCTTCGTCGTCGATACGGCGGGTGATGTACATCAGGCGGTAGGCTTCGCGAAGCTGTTCTGCGTCTACGTCCTGCACATAAGAGCTGAAGGTGGGGTTCTCGTGTACCTTGCCGTTCTCATCCATCAGCTGGATGCGTTCGGGTACTCCCGGATATTTTTCGTTCTCGTGCATCAATCCTCCACGCAGATACGAGCTGTCCTTCACGCCGAGCGTGCGCAGAGAGTTTCGGCACGCGGGGCGGAAGGCTTGGGCATATTTTCTATTATTCTACTCCTCTTCATAAGAAACATCAGCACGCTGAAAATATTTTCATATATTAATCTTCAAGCATAATTAGAATACGGATAGAAAAAATTTTAATTTGCGAATACAACCGAAGGAGACAAGTAACCCCCTGAAGTTGACAGAACAAAATAAAGCATTGGCACCAATCTGCGTAATATCAGTAAAAACCTCAAAACACCAGAAAATTCCCTAGGACACAGACACAACAGAAAAATAAAATTAGAAATTAATAAAAATGTTTTTTACTATATAGTTAAATTAATTTCTTATAAAACTTTTTAAAATGGTTGACAAAACTGTAACGATATTTTTAGGATTTTAAAGAAAAGTTATTCTCCAACTTCCAAAATTAGTGCAATTACCAGACAAAGGGACACTTATGGAAGATTCAGGTAAATTTGATGTTCTAGTTGTAGGCGCAGGTCCAGTAGGATTAGTCGTTGCAAGTGAACTAGCAAAAACAGGTATACCTGTGACAATTATCGATAGGCGGAATAAACCCACACGGCATAGCAAAGCTAATGTACTTTGGCCACGTTCATTAGAGCTTTTAGCGCGGCTCAATATCACTGACATATTAGCTCGCCAAGCTCATCAACTCCAGATGATCAACTTCCATAAGGAAACTCAGATCATTGCCAGTCATAATTTTTCCAGCTTGCTCGATAGCCCATACCCTTTTGCGTTGACTCAGCCACAGCCAGCAACCGAAATGGTGCTAGAACAAAATTTGAGGCAGCTAGGCATTACTGTTGACCGCGAGTTAGAGCTCGTGAACCTCCAACAGTCCGAGCATACAGTAGACGTAGTACTCCAACGACCAGATAAAACTCTTGAGAATCGGCACTTTGCATGGGTTATTGGGGCTGACGGCAAGAATTCAACTGTTAGAGAGAAATCAGGGATTTATTTTACTAATGAAGTAGTACCAATTATGTTTACACTAGTTGATGCATATGCAAATGGTGTACCAGCCAATCAAGCCGATTACTATTTTGGCTCCCAGGGCAGCTTGGCTATTGCTCCTATAGGTCCAAATCTTTATCGATTTGCAACTAGTGCATTTGCTCTTGAAGATGTTGAGTCGATCAAAGACTCACTCCAAAAGTTACTGAATAATTTAGGGGTACTAGGTGAAATTACTCGAGTCCGATATGCAGCTCAGTTTCAAGCAATGATTGGGCAAGCTTCGACCTATCGAAAAGGACGTATTCTCTTGGCTGGTGATGCAGCACATCTTAGCACTCCAGCTTCTGGGCAGGGTATGAATACAGGAATACAAGACGCAATTGCATTAGGATGGCGATTAGCGCACGTTCTCCTTGGTCATATTGATGAAAGTTCGCTGAATGAATATGATGAAGAGCGTCGCTCTCACGTTGATAGCGTACTTGCTTGGACCCGTGCTCAAACTGCGCAAGTTGATGAAAATTCGCAGACCCTCTCTACCACAAAAACAGATATGCCGAGTATACGGCAAATAGCACAGCTTGATGTCCAATACGGCAAAACTGGTACTCGCATTCCGCCTCTACCCAGGTCAGTTTTACGCTACCAAAATGATTATGACCCTGCAGCTCCATCAGTTCTCCTATATCCGGGTGATATTTACTCTGCCGAACGATGGATCAAGGAAGTTGCTCGTATTCGATCTATAGCGCCCGCATATTTCCAAGTAGTTGATCTTGCAGGCAAAGCTTTAGAACCGCGTCTAACCAGTATTTCTAGTTTAGGACGAACTGCACTGATTGTTCGTCCCGACCAACATCTTCAGCTCAGTATAGATCCAGCTAATTTGTCAGTAGATACTTTTACCGAACTAGGATGGAGGCGGTAAAGACAATAAATAATAGTGTAAATATCTATGAGATTACTATGTCTTACCATCAGTTCAGATGAGATTAGTCCACTGTAGGATGTATAGCAATACCAATTCCTAGCTTTTTACTATAACTTTCATTACTCTAGGAGACCAACCAGTGAGCAACCTTGCTGATAACACACATAACAATACTGAACCCCCAGCAGTTACTGGAGGAGAGAGTAAAGGCCGGAACAAGTTTTTGGTTGCTGTTCTGAGCGCTATCTTTGTAGTTCCGCTTTCTGTTTCAGGCACTGCTGTTGCGCTTGCTGACATCGGACGGGACATTGGTGCTGATCCAGTTGGGCAGCAGTGGGCACTCAATGGGTTCAACGTAACCTTTGCTGCTTCAACCTTAGCCTGGGGTTCTTTAGCAGACCATATCGGTCGTTGGCGCTCATTTCTGACTGGCGGTATGATCTTTATCATTGGGTCTGCTATTAGCTTTATCGCTCCAAACTATGTAATTCTTGATAGTGCTCGCATTATTACCGGACTGGGTGCTGGAGCTATCTTTAGTGTTGGATCAGCGCTATTATCGGTTGTTTTTACTGGGTCAGAACGCGCTCGTGTATTCGCTATGATGGGTGCAGTTGCTGGACTTTCCCTAGCATTCGGACCTACATTCAGTGGATGGATAACGCAGACACTAAGCTGGCGATACATCTTCGCAATCCATGGAACGTTCCTCGTTATCTCATGGTTACTAATGCTAACTAGTCGTAGTCTAACTCGGAATGAGCCTCGCGCTGAAGGAACATTTGACTGGCCAGCAGCGCTTCTATTTTTTGGGTTCACAGCTGCAATAGTTTCCTCAATGGTATTTGCGTCCTCCGGAAACTTGCTTAATGCTCCGGTTCTCGTAACAGGCGTAGTCGGGCTTGGTTGTTTGATCGGTCTCATCATGCGTGAACGTAATATCAAACATCCACTATTAAATTTTCGGTTGATCACCCAGCCACGTTTCTTAGGTGTTTCTCTTACGGTTGCTATAGCAAGCTTTACATTTGGTCCATTTGTTACCTACACACCTAGTCTGTTGCAGGCAGCCGGAGGGTTCTCGCCCATAGGTTCTGGTTTATTTATGATGTTTATGACAATTCCGACCTTAATTACACCACTCATTGCTGGGGCATTTGTCGCACGTGGGGCGTCTCCTAGGGTGGCCTTAACAGTTTCTGCAGGGCTCATGATTCTTGGGACTGCAGTTGCGTCTATAGTTTCCAGCTCTTCCATAGTATTACTAGCTTCTTTGATGGTAGTTATTGGTATTGGTTTCGGAATTCATGCAGGGTTGGTCGATAACGAAGGACTCGCTTCTGCACCAGACAAAGATGCTGGTATGGCTGCTGGCTGGATTAACACCATGCGTGTTGGTACAGAAGCTATAGCTGTTTCACTCTTTGGAGCTGTATTCGTACCGTCTTTAGCTCAAGCCGATGCAGCTGCTGCATCTTTCCGTATTATCGGCATACTCAGTGCGTCTGTTGGTTTGGTCATTGGCATTATTTCTGCCACCTCTATGTTCCGTCCAATCACTGAAAGTACAAAAAATAATCAACTAGAACAAGAATCATAAAAACTCGAAAGGTTATTATCATGGCAAAGGATATTTCGGTACCCCAAATTGACGATATTCTTGGTGATTCATCTTCACGTTTCTTTGGTTCTATATATCGAACTGCCAGACAAGATATATCTACACATTTTACCTCAACAGATAATCTCTCTTGGTCAATTGAGGGAAATGCCAGTGTAACTTACAAGTCCCATTGGGGAGAGCGGCATGGACAACAACGTATCCCCCATCTAAGTACTATTGATGCAGTTCTCATGCTAGCTCAGATTGGGAGGAATTTTTACGACGAAGCGATTCGCCTTGGTCTCTGTACACAAACGGAAGAAATTGTTATTGAGCATGTTATTCTTCGTGCAGGGCCTAACCCAGATGAAGATCTAAGCAATATGCCAGTATCTGGAAAAATACATATTTCGGATCGTACAGTCCACGCTTCTGCTCGCATTGGTAATATGCGTGTTGGAGCTGACTATAGGATTAAGTCTACTGGTAAGCACAAATATAATCGTACAGCAGATACATCTATTGAAACTCCTACACTCAATCTTAATAATGTGGTAGTAGTTCCAGACAAAGGTAGAGCCAGTGCTACCATTCAAACGCCTGAACCAGTTGACTCTTTTTCCGGGGAATCACTCATTGTTGCTAACATTATTGCTTGCTCCCAAATAACACAAGCACTCATCTCGTCGCTAGATGGAATATCACGTGAAAAAAGCAATACACTCTGGATGCGTAAATACGAAGCTCATGTAACCGAAGAACCTAATAATTCTCCGCTCAACACAGCCGTATCTATAGACAAGCATAAAATAGTTTCTGTCGGTGAAAAAAGTTTTAGTACTTTCAATGTTTGTGGCAATGGATACAGCGTTAACTGTGAATATTCTATTGCCCATGCTCTTCCTTCTTCAGTATCTGAAGGAGCATAATGGAAATTCTTTTTTTTCGTCACGGGCGCACCCATCTGAATCATGAACAGCGTTTACAGGGTATCAGCGACCCTCCGTTAGATCTTGAGGGAAAAAACGCTGTGATCGAGTCTGCAAAAAAAATTCCAAAAATTTACACAAAAATTTATACGTCACCGTTAAGAAGAGCCCAGCAAACAGCTTATATTATTGGTGACATTCTCGATATACCTGTATGTGTTGATGAACGGCTCATCGAACGTAATCTGGGAAACTATGAAGGTCTTACTCGCGATGAAGTAATATCCCAAGCACATAAAATTGGAATCGACCCATTTTCTGCTACATATCGACCTCCTAAAGGTGGTGAGTCAATTGCCGATATTATGCCCCGAGCTAAAAGTTTTTTAGCTGACCTACACCAACGAGGGGAGTCAACCGTTGTGATTGTACACGGGGCATGGATGCATGCAGCAGCGGTCGCAAGCGGTAGCCCCTATCAACCAATAGATACTGCAGAATTTTATACATTTAGCGAATAATGAAATAAAAGAAAGGTTATTCGTAGGGGTATTAATTCCCATAAATAATCCTCACGTTTCGGGGGGGGAGTATTGCGTATAAATGTGCGGTTTTCTATGCTTTCCTTCTGGCGTAATGCACCGTTTCTGTGTGCATGTTGATTCGCGGAATACTTACGTGAGCGAGGAGCATTCTAAGTGTTGTCGCCGAGAACCCACACGGTCTCTTCCCGAGCCCTCGGCGACATAGCTCAACCCCGCGAGTTGAGGGAGTTTAGACTCTGTGCGGGAACTGCTCGCAGATGCTGATGAAGCGGTCATTTGCCTCGTCTTCGCCGATGCTCACCCGCACGCCCTCGGAGTCGAAAGCTCGCACCGCTAGGGCGTTAGCGCGCGCCAGTTCGGTAAATTCTGCGGTGTGTTCTTCCAGGGGGAGCCACACGAAGTTGGCGTAGGTTTGCGGTATGTTGTACCCCAGCTCGTGCAGCCGGGCAACCACGCGCTCACGCTCGGACACCAGGTGTTGTACACGTTCCATCACCTGATCTTCATGTTCTATGGAGGCGACGGCGGCGGCCTCTGCCACGGCGGTAACGGCAAAGGTTGTGGCGCTCACCCGCAAATACTGGGTCAGCTGCGGATGCGATACCGAGTACCCCACACGAAGCCCTGCAAGTCCCTGTGCTTTCGAGAAGGTTCTGAGCACGATCACGTTCGGGTATTCACGGTACAGGCGCAAACCGTCCAGCGGCGCATCTTCCCCGTCGGGCACGGGTGATACCGTGCAGAACTCGAAATATGCTTCGTCGAGCACCACCACAATATGAGGGGGCACCTGCGCCAGGAACTCGCGGATTTGTTTTTCGGTGACGGCGGGCCCGGTGGGGTTATTAGGGGTGCACACCAGGATCACGCGGGTGCGGTCGGTGATCGCATCGAGCATTCCCCGCAGGTCGTGGGCGCCGTTGGGCAGGTTCGGAATCTGCACACTTTTTGCGCCCAGCAGCCCCACCAAAATGGGGTATGCCTCAAAGGAACGCCAAGCGTATATGACTTCGTCCTGCACGCCGTCGGCATCGACTCCGGCAAACGCTTTGAGAATCTGGTTGAGTGCACCCAGGCTTCCGGCGCCGGTCACGATATTCTCGGCATCTAGGTTGAACCGCTTGGCGAGCGCTTCACGCAGCTTGGTTGAGAGCGGGTCTGGGTAGCGGTGTACCGCATCGAAGGTGCTAAGAATTTCGGCGACCTTGGGTACGGGTCCGAGAGGGTTCTCGTTGGAAGATAGTTTGTACTGGGTTAGCCCGGCAACCTGCGGCGCGGGTTTTCCTGCTACATAGGCTGGAAGGTTCGCAAAAATATGGCGCGGGGGAATCGGTGATGTCTGCGGTTGGTGTGATTCACTCATATCCACAGTATAGTGCTCGCCAACCTCCCCGCCCCGGATTTTTGCGCTAGGTCACGCGGGTTTCTGCCGATCGGGCGCGGTTGCGTTTACGCTGGTGCACCTAGGAGCCTGGGGTCGTGTGAGGTACGTATCTCGGGGTTTGGGGTGTTGGTGGGCATGCGGGCACCGGTATCGGCGGGGGTTACGGTCTCACCATCGGGCTGCAGCTGATTCTGCGGTATGTGCAGGTGCGGTGCCTCGGCGGGGTTGCCCAGCAGGTGCTCCCCCAGCGGCGGCAGGTATCCTTCCTGTGTTTTCAGGTCAAGGTTTGGCAACAGGTTTTCACCTCCGCCCGTGCTGTGGGGTATGTCAAGCTTGGGCAGGGGCAGGTCATCCAGCAGGCGCGGCGCATAATACGGTTCGGCGTGGGAACCTGCCCCGGAGGGTATGATCCCCTCCCCATGATGGCTGTACGGCATGGGTTTTGGCCCCGATATGTTCTCCAGCGACTCGGGCGCATGCCATGCTGCGGGTGAGTGTTGGGTATCTGTGGTGCCGGGGTTCTGCACTGGTGCGGGCAGTCCCGAAATCTTCGGGTCCGTGTAATCGACAGGCTTTCGTGGATCAAGCGCATCCATACTGGGTTTCAAAAAATCGGGTGTCCATGACCGTACCTTATCTTGGGCCAAGTCAACCCCTATATTTCCAAGTACTTGAGGGTTTACACCACGCTCATTTGATAATGTTGCGGCTCCGCTCTCCCATAACGAAGGCCCTCCCTCAGAGGTAGCGTTATAGACATTTCCGCCTTCGTAGGTGTAGTTACCTTGAGGGACAGCCGCCATAGGTTTCTGCGCGTTAGCATCCCGTTCTAATGATTCACGATAAAACCTCATATCATGAGTCATTTCATGTGGTTTAGGATCGCCGCCCTGGCGAAAACTTCTACGGTCAGTAATCACGGTCGAGTCACCTGGGCGTTCCTTCCACGTCTGGCCGCTGATGATTGCGGGAATAGGATCGCCCTTATCTTTGGTTTGATGCACGCGGAAGGTCTTATTTCCTCGGTCTGGTAATGCTTGTACGGGGCCGCCAAAAGTGTACACATCGCTCACGTGGTAGCGTGAGGCAAATTCGTTGTTATTGGCGGCGTTATAGGCGATAGCCGCACCTTGGGAATGTCCCACGAGAATCACATCATCGGCTGAGGTTACGCCTTGGTCTCTTAGCGCACGGTCTAGGGCGCGCATCATGATATGGCTGTTTTGGATAGAGGCGTTCGGTGTATCGGCGCCTATCTGCAGGGTGCCTTGGATACCGTCGGGTTCGCCAGGTTTATTGGAAAAGTCCGTCCCTGGAATATAGGCGTATACGATTTTGCGCCCGGTTTGGGGGTCTCGGTATACCTGTACCTCAATCCCCGAGTAACCCTTCCCGTCTTTATCTTCGCCCTCGTATTTTTTCGAGAGGTCTCCCTTGCTCACTCGCTCCATATTCTGGGCGATCTCGGCGCGGGTGCGAGGCATTTTATCTGTCGGTTCTGCCTTATCACGATGCCAGTTCTTGAGTTCACCGCGGTTCTTGTTGTCCTGTTCTTTCTTCCCGAGCCACGGCATTTTCCCGTTCACAATTCGTTCGGCTATCTCACGGGGAATACCCATTTTTTCGAGTTTTCGCGCTATACGTCTGCGCGCCATCTCTGGGTTGGCACGCATATCCTGGTAGGCGGTCGCCCCGAAGAGGGTAATCGCCGTCAGTGCGGAAAAGCCCATAATATAGGGGTTGCCGCTGCGCATACCCCACCCGAAAATGCTCTCTGCGGCACTATATCCAAGCTCGTACTTTTCCCAGGACCACATGTCGTTGAAGGCGCCTTGTGGATGCATGAGCGCGTTGCGTATCCACTCTTCCTGCGACATGCCGTTAGGCATCTTCCCGTCCTGAGTGAGCCCGATGCGGTTGAACAGTCCCTTCGCGGCTTCTTCTGCCTGATGGTAGCCTTTCGAGCAGGCGTCTATTGCACTGGCGGTTGCCTCCAGCTTAACGGCCCGCTCCCCCAACGTCGCCGCGGCAGAGGTGGTCATGACCGAGGCTTGCCGCCCGTGCTCGTTGGTGCCGAGAAAAAGCATGAGCTGCGCCGCGATACCGCTCATCGGCAGGGGTAATGACCCGCAATCGCCGCCTAGCTGGTGTACATTCTGTGCGAGCTGCGGCAGCTCTTCCAGCAGAACGCTAATGGTTTTATCGTCCCCACCGGCTGCTATCTGTTGTCCCGTAGTGTTCATCGTGAGTCCTTCCCTGTTGTCTAGCGATTAGTGAATGCCCGAGCTCTGTAAGAGCCCGGTGGGAACCTGCGAATAATTGAGTAACTGATCTAAGGCATGCTGAGCGTTCAGCGCGCCGGAGGATTTGATGATGTCTGCGGGGTTCAGGTTGTCGAGGGCATCGGCGGTGGTGTTCAGCAGGCCTTTGAGCATCCCGTCTAATCCGGCGGCGGCACCCAAAATAGTGTTTGCTTGGGATTCCAAGGCTGCGGCAACTTCTTCGCCAGCGCGGCGGGCATCCTCGGCTGCGTGCTGTACCTGCTGGTGAGTTTCGGTCAGGCTTTTTTCGTGCTGGTCTAATGCGTTTCGATAGGCTCTCCCGGCCGAGGATTTCCAGTGTTCGGCACGCATACCGTGGGCTTTGTGAAGCATCGTCTGAATGCTCGCGGCATGCTGTTCTAAGCTGGCGGCGAGTTCCTGACCCTTACTGCGCGCCTGCCCCGCTAACCCTTGCAAAGACGCCGCAAAACTGGTTGCGGCGCTGGTACCGATCCCCATGTCACCGGCGGCACGCAGAATATCTGCGGACGTGAGCGGATGCGCTCCCGGGGGAATATCGCCGGTATGCGGCTGGGGCGTTGGTGCGGGTGCGATGGCTGTCATGTCTTCCTCGTTAGCTCTTTGTGTACGGCGGGCAATTCCCGGTGTGCGGCCGCACGGGTACGCCTGAGTACCCGTGCGCGTGACCGATGCTGTGGCTGCTGTACCTGTTTACCTTCACCCTAGAAGGCTCGGCACAGGTTACTACCCGCTCTCTCGTTGCCCTGTGGATAACCTGCCGTAGCGGGACACTTTCGCTGATTATCCACAGGCTGTTTCTTTCGATTTCGTTGGATGCGCGCACTCGCATGACCGAATATGACATGGGCCCGCACAAGCGTGGCAGAGCGCGCATCCCATAAATAACGCCTTAGCAGATCACAGAAAGACACCCAAAATTCCCGAGACGCTGTGCTCAAGACAGACACGGCACTTCATCCACCACAGAAGACGCCCAATCTGACCTTTTACGCCAAAACATGCGAAGATAGAGGTATGTCTCACCCTGAAAACACGCTCCTGCCCTCGGGAAGAATCGACCTGGGCACCAGTAATCTTGCGCTCGGTCCTCTCGATGGGCGTTACGCCCCTGTGACCGCACCTTTAACGAACTACCTCTCCGAAGCCGCACTGAACCGCGACCGCGTCCACGTAGAAGTCGAATGGTTCATATACCTGTGCGAGCATGCCGTTCTTCCCGGGCTCACGCCGCTCACCGATGAGCAGAAGTCCGGTTTACGTGCTATCGTGACCGAGTTCAACGCCGATTCCGTCACCGAACTCGCCGAGATTGAGGCGGTCACTGTTCACGATGTGAAGGCCGTCGAGTACTATATCGGTCGCCGCCTTGAGGCGCTGGGGCTGGGGCATTTGGTTCCGCTCGTGCATTTTGGGTGCACCTCCGAAGACATTAATAACCTCTCCTATGCCCTGGGTATTAAGGACGCGGTCGAGAATGTGTGGCTTCCTGCCGCCCGCGATCTGGTGCAGGTTTTGCTCGATCTCGCCGAGACCGGCAGAGATATTCCGATGCTCTCGCGCACGCACGGCCAGCCCGCGACCCCCACCACGCTGGGCAAGGAAATGGCTGTGCTGGCGTACCGTTTGAAACGCCAGATTTCCCATGTTGCCGCTACCGAATTTTTGGGCAAGATTAACGGTGCGACGGGCACCTATGCGGCGCATTACGCCTCGGTTCCGGGGGCTGACTGGCAGGCTATTTCGCGGGGTTTCGTGGAGCATCTGGGGCTTAGCTGGAACCCGCTGACCACGCAGATCGAATCGCATGACTGGCAGGCGGAACTGTACTCTGATGTGGCGCATTTCAACCGTGTGCTGCATAATCTGTGCACCGATGTGTGGAGCTATATTTCGATTGGTTTCTTCCGCCAGATTCCGGTGGCTGGTGCTACGGGTTCTTCGACGATGCCGCATAAGGTGAACCCGATCCGCTTTGAGAATGCGGAAGCTAATCTTGAGCTCTCAAACGCGATCTTCGATTCGCTGGCATCCACGCTGGTGACTTCGCGTTGGCAGCGTGATTTGACCGATTCTTCGGCGCAGCGCAATATTGGCGTGGCATTTGGGCATTCGGTGCTGGCGATTTCCAATGTGATTAAGGGTCTGCAGCGTCTCGATATTGCCGCCGACGTTATTGCCGCCGATCTGGAGTCCAATTGGGAGGTTCTGGCGGAGGCCATTCAGATGGTTATGCGCGCGGAGGCAATCGCGGGCACCCCCGGCATGGAGAACCCCTATGAGCGTCTGAAGGAGCTTACACGCGGTCATCGGGTGGATGCGGTTCGCCTCAAAGAATTTGTGGGCACCCTGGGTCTGTCTGCCGAGGCGCAGGAGCGGCTGTCGAACTTGACCCCGCATACGTACAACGGCATCGCCGCGCAGCTGGTGGATCACGCGAAGGATGCGCAAGGCTAAATTCCTTCGGCTCCTTTCGCCCGCCCTCTACGTTCTAAAAAGGCTCTTTATTCCAATAAAGCGGTTTTTCCAATGCTTTATATGAATAAAGAGCCTTTTTATGGTTCCGGCAGGGGCTATAGAACACCCATTATTCGCCAGTTTTCCACCTCAACACAAAAAGTTGTTAGATTAAGGAGGCTCTAATCTAACAACTTTTCGCACTTTGACGGAAAACTGTTAGATTAGCACCCCGCTAATCTAACATCAACTACTCCACCTACAGAAATTCAGCAGATTACCGCCCCTGATGAACCATAACGTACCTTGTGGAACGACCTTGTCCTTCCTGCCTTAGAGTACCTTCATCGACTAGAGCGTCTAAAGCCCTTTTGGCGGTACCGCGGGCTATATGCGTCAGCTCCATCAAATCTCCCGTTGTGATTGCACCGGTGAGGTCGCACCAGGTCCGAATCACATCGTGCATAGCCTGCGAGGATCGTGACAGATAGGGCAGCACATAGTGGTCGTTCTCGCCCCGAGCATTCTGAGCAAGGTTAAGCGCACCTTCGCCCAGAACCCACACCTGTTGCTCTTTAAGACGGGTTACCAGCGGAACACCCTCAATAACGGTCTGTTCGGCAGCCCGCAGCGTGAGCGCCGCTGATTCTTCAGAAGATTGCAGACGTTCGGCCAAAGTTTTCAATGTGATAAAAGGGTGCTGCATCAAATAGCTGAGAATAATAGCGATTCCCACGTCTTTCTGACGTGCGGTGGGAACAATCGCAGAGGCGACTTCCAGTACAGGCAGTACTGGTGTTCCTCCCACGAGCGTACATTCAATATGCGGACCCGCCACTTCCGCGAAGATAGGGGGCAGATGCCCAAGAACCATCATGGACTGGTACATCCGATCAACCCCCACTCCCTGTTTCTCCACAAGGGTCAGGGCACGGAATAGGTCGGCGAGCGCGGGGTATCGTGCAGAACGATTGCTGAGCACATTATCCGCAGTAACTCCACCGTAAAATCCGCCTGGGCTTCGCACCACGAGGGTATTATCGAGTGTAATCCAGCGGATATCGGTAGGTTCAGAGCTGTTCCAGTCGCGGTGAATAATGCCGTTGAGAATAGCCTCGCGCACAGCGTTTTCGGGAACCTGCCGGACTGTGCGGTGCGCAAACCCGGTGGGAAGCGTAATTTGTGTATTCACGTTTTGCAGAGCCTGCTCGATCTGCCGTATTTGTTCCAGCAGCGGCAGGTCAGCGTCGGGTCGCACAGTATTGAGGATTGACCCGGCGGGAACGTCGAAGATAGTGAGTTCAAGCAGGGTTCGGGATGCGGGGCACAGGGTGAGCGCGGCGGCTTGCGAGAGCTTTCCATCGGAACGCAGTGCGCCCAAACGCTGCAAGACCTCACGGTCCGTGAGGGCTGTATCGGCTCCGAGCAGGGCGCGCACATAGTTCATGGTGGAGCGTGGAATATCTTCAGGCGTGTAGCGGGTGCTTTGAGCCATTTCGTCGTATTCCCGCATATTTTCACGGTGTTCCCACCAAAGGGAACGGTCAATAGGCTTGCAGTGATCCCCAACGCGCCACCGCAGCTTATTGCCGGTATCATACACAGGCTCTTTGGCCTGGGGTACGTAGAGAACCAGCACGCGCAGACCCTGGGCTCCGCCAAGGTGGTGTTCCACAATATCGGGGGCGACCTGTACCGCCTCATCAATACGCTGGCGCAACCATTCAGTATCAAGCTCGGTTCCCAGTACCGTTCCATGACTGTCTTCAACACCTAGGATCAGAGCGCCTCCGCCGGGTGTATTGGCAAAGCAGGCGACTTCATCTGCAAGTTTTGATGCTGCTTCAGCGTTGCGTGTTTCGCCGGGCAGAAGAATACCGCCAGCGCCTCGGCGTCCTGCTTCCTCTTTGAAATCTATGGATGCGCTCTCCCGGTTTGCGTGAAGCTGCCCGTCTCGATACGAAGCAAGGATTTCGGCGACCTGTTTTTCAAGGTCTCGCCTGCGTTCCGAAAGTATCATGCCGTCTCCACAACAGTAGGTTTCAGGGTGGTTGGAGTGTTCTTCTTGACCAACGTCACCACCAAGTCTACCTAAAAACACAAAAAGTTGTTAGATTAAGGAGGCTCTAATCTAACAACTTTTCGCACTTTGACGGAAAACTGTTAGATTAGCACCCCGCTAATCTAACATTATCCGTGTATGTCTCATGAAAACCGCGGCAAAACGGGCACTCTTACCCGCGAAATACCGGCGGGCAGGGGCAAGGGGCTAGTTTCTTCTAGTTCCCCATCGTCTTGCGATGCTGCGCACCAGGATTTTGCAGCCCGTGAGCGTGCGCATCGTGGTTCTTCGTATCGGCCTTGGTGCGCTTGAACTTACTGGTCAGTGCTCGCGTAACCTTGGGTCCGTGAGAGTTTTTCTGCTCGTCAGACGTAAACTTGGGGGCGCGCGGAGTAAGCATCAGCTCAGCCGGGAAAAACGCGGGAGCATCACCAAACGCATTACGGGCGCTCTTAACCACGTCACGCCCCAGCGCCAAGTTTGCGCCGCCGCCAACCACCGCACCCACGCCAAACGGCAGGGCACGCCCCAGCAGGGCTCCGCTCTGGCGGGTCAAGAAACGCTTGATAAACATATTGCGAATCGTGCGTTCCACACTAAAAGTCTTGCCCGCCGACTTACCGCCCAGCAGCATGCCCCACCGGTTGGAAACGCCGCTCGCCTTCCCGGTCTGCAGCAGCACGGTATTCATCAGCTGCGAGCCTTCTTCGCCGAGCATAATCGCCATCACCATCGAACGTGCAACCTCGGGGTTCTCCACGTGCACGCCGTGCAGCTCAGCCACCGCTTGGGCGAACAGCGCGGTCCTTTCCAGGTACCCGCCGACCGCGAGCGCCGAAAGGCTCATCGAGGTCACGGTTCCGATTCCGGGCACGAAGGCGGATGCGCCCGTCCCCCCGCCGATCGCGGTCACGTCACGCAGATAGTTGCGTTCAAGGCGCCGCAGAATCTTTTCGGGGGTTTCATCCGGATGCGCCGCCCGCAAACTTTTCACCATCGACAGCGCCAGGGGGCGCTGAACGCGCAGAACGGTATCAAGCGTTTTGGTGAGTGCCGGGCGGGGATTGCCGTTATCGTCAAAAAGTGACTTTTTCGGGTCTAGCATAATGTCAGTAAAGCACGTTTTGACTCAAAGTAGGTACCGCATCCTGCAGAAACGGTGCTTATTCCGCCCAGCGAGTATTCCGTCGCGTTCATGACACGCCCCTGGCCTGGAATTTTAGTGCGTCAAGAACTACTTTCCCCGGCTCTACCTGTGCACACTACATATGACATAAATCTTGCCCGCTAACCCATCGGTACGGTATCTACGCCCAAGCCCAGACCTGGTATCTCAAAGCGGCATAGCTCTTTCCGCCGTTTATCTTCGGCAGGTTTCATAATGGAGTAAATTTCACGGTATGACGTTTTAGTTCGGCTTTTCGCCCCGAGGGCTTAGAATTGAGCTAGGTTACACAACACACTCGTTCACTCAGGCGCTCCGACGCGTCTTCTGCGGTGTTCAGCAATGGCACTAACACCGGCCTTCACACAGTAAGGAACCTATATGTCTGCTCCTGCTTCGGCGCGCTCGCCACTGGCGACTCAGGGCCTCGGTATGGCGTATGCTATCGGCGCCATCATTTCGGCACAGTTCGGTTCTGCGCTCGCTAAGACGATGATGGGCGATCTGGGCGCGTGGGGTGTGGTGGCGCTGCGCATGATCACCTCGTCGCTTCTGCTGTATCTCTTTTTCCGCCCACAAGTTCGTCAATGGACGCGCCCGCAGTGGCTTGCCGTGATCGTCTTGGGGGTTGCGCTTTTCGGCGCGAACGCTTTCTTCTATGTGGCAATTCAGCAGGTTCCGCTGGCGATCGCGGTGGCTATCGAGTTTATGGGTCCGCTCGTGTTGGCAACGGTTCTTTCGCGAAGAAAACTCGACCTGATCTGGATTCTTCTTTCCTTTACCGGTATGGCTATTTTGACGGCAGAGTCGCAGTCAAAGCCCGAAGATTTTGCACTGATAGGTATATTTTTCGCTATTCTCACCGCCGTTTCTCGTGCCGCCTATATTCTGGCAACAGAGCGTGTGGGCGCCACAATTCCGGGGATGGGCGGTATGGTGATGGGCAATCTTGTCTCCACACTCTTAGTTATCCCGTTCCCCTTCTTCATCACGGGCAATCATTTAGGGAAAGTTATCACCGACCCCGCCTTACTGGCGCTTGGTTTTGCGATGGGACTTCTGGCATCCGCGCTTCCCGCACTGGGCGAGATTTCGGCGCTTCGCATGCTCCCCTCGAATGTATACAGCGTGGTGCTTTCGCTGGAACCTGCCGCGGCGGCGCTGGTGGGCGTTATTATTCTGCAAGAACCCACCGATGCGGTGCGCTGGGTTGCAATTGCGCTGCTGATTACGGCAAGTATCGGGATTACGATATCGCACGCTCGGGTGGAACGCCGGGCCCTTGAGGAAGGTACAGCGGAGACAATTACGCATTTCCTGCCTGGCGCGGTTGACAGCATCGGTGCCGACCTTGTGCAGAAGACTGGGGTGATTACCCTTCCCACCACCGAACAGATCAGACTCGACCGGCAAGCTAAGGAAACCCGGTCAGAAGGCTCCTCCCCAACGTAGAATATCCTTCACATTTGGGGTATGCCCTGGGTTACAACAGTACGCAGGCAGCGGTACCATTATTCTCACGTGGTACCGCCGCCTGTTGTCGATGTGATCCCCAGGAGGTTCCTTGATCAGCCTCAGCCCTCATAGTCGCCGCAAACGCCCCAGCGTCGGCATCATCTTTGTGATCATCTCGTGCCTTTCTCTGCAATTCGGCGCGGCTTTCGCGGTGCACCTTTTTCCGCTTTTTGGTCCGTGGCTCGTCACAGTTCTGCGCCTGCTTCTCGCCGCGATCACGGTGGGTGCGGCGGTCTGGATTGCCGGGCGCTGGCGGGCGCATCGGGCAGGTGCACAAACCGCATATATGGCAGTACCCGCAAAAACATCCGACGGATTCTTAGGCTGGTCTTCCCGCCAGTGGCGTGCCATGCTCATTTTTGGTGTCACGCTCGGGCTCATGAATGGCTTCTTCTACAATGCGCTGGCTCGCATCCCGCTCGGGCTGGCGGTGGCGGTCGAGTTTACCGGTCCGCTCGTACTGGCCTCTATCCTCACGCGGCGTAAACGCGACCTAGTGTGGGTATTCTGCGCGGCGGCAGGCATGGCGGTACTCGGTTTCGAGGCGGTACACGGGCAGGAAACGGACCTGCTGGGCGTACTATACGCCCTGATCGCGGGCGCATTCTGGGCACTCTACATTCGCTCAAGCGCCTCAGTCGGTGAGCTCGTGCCCGGTGCAAGCGGACTCGCCGTAGCAATGTCCGTGGGAGCCATCTGTGTGGTCCCCGGGGCCCTGCTTTTCCCCGGCCCCGTAGCGCTCTGGAGCGTTACGCACGATACCCAACTGGTGCTCTTCATCATCGGAACCTCCCTGCTGGCATCGGTCGTACCGTACAGCAGCGAGTTGGCAGCCCTGCGGCACCTTCCCGAACAGGTCTTCAGTGTGCTTCTCAGCCTGGAACCGGCGATTGCGGCGCTCGCGGGGTGGGCGCTGCTGGGTCAGGAAACCGGCCTGATGCGCTGGGTTGCGATTATCCTGCTGATCACGGCAAGTATCGGAATTACCCAGACAACCGGGGGTTCGGCGCCTGCGGACGAAACTTCGGATTTTTACCGGAGGAACGAACCTCCCGAGCATACCTCTCCCCTGCCGTTGCCGGAGTAGACTGCGGGATACTACGCTGCCTGCGTGCCGGGTCGGTTCTGCGACGGGCAGCGTGGGCAGCTATTGCTCGGCCAGGTACCCCAGAAAATCCCGCAGTTCTTCGGTACCCAGCACCTCCGCCGGATGCGGTCCCCGCGCGAACAGCGCATCGGCGGTGTCCTCGTCGAGCTCGCGTGCGGTTGCGATCAACACCAGGTTCCCCTCGTGTTCACCGCTCAGCATGGAAGAATCGCACAAGCACCACACATGCTCGAACGTATCCAATAGGGCGCGCGCCTGCCCCTGGAAGAAGGGCAGCCCGGCATCATCGCCCACGTTCACGGCGAGTACCCCGCGAGCGCTCAGAAGCTCACGCAGCTCGGCGTAGTAGCCGGCGTTGGCAAGGTGGGCGGGCGCATCCATGCCCGTAAAAATATCAAGAATAATGGCGTCGATCCCGCGAAAAACACCGCCGTCGGATGCGGCATGGGTGCCGAAAAGCGCGGGAATCTCGGGAAGTACGGCGCGCGCATCCGCAACCACGAACTCGCACCGGGTACCGGCGGGCAACGGCAGCATCTCGGTCACAAACCCCATCAGCTGCGGCTCATAATCGACGGCCACTTGCGAAGACCCCGGGCGCGTGGCCTGCACATAGCGGGCGAGCGTGAGCGCCCCGGCCCCCAGGTGAAGAGCCGTCACGGGTTCACGCGGCGGTGCAAGTACATCCAGCACATTGGCGATGCGCCGCAGATACTCGTAAAACACGACGGTCGCATCAGCAGCATCAACATGGGATTGTTCGGCACCGCCGATGTCAAGCACATAGCCGTGCTCGCTGAATCCGTCCTCAAGAATACGACCGCGCTGGCCGCTCACACTCAGGTGAACGCCCAGCGCGGCACGCTCTCGTTGTCTGTCATCCATCACGAAAGATTAGCTCAGCCCTGCGGCTTTCTTGAATTCTTTAACCATATCCTCAGCGGAGGTCGAAGAATCCACATTCTCAAGAGGCTTATCGTTCACCGCAAATTGGGGGGTGCCCTTCACACCGATCTTTTGGCCGTACTCAAAATCGCTCTTGATCAAGTCGATGGTTTTTTGATCAGTCATGTCGGTCTTAAATTTCTCCTCCTCCAGCCCAAGTTCCTGAGCATAGCTGAGAAGAACTCCCGCCAGATCAGTCCGGCTCACATCTTTCCAGGAATCCTGAGTTTCAAAAAGCTTATTCGCCATCTCCAGGTGCTTATCCTGAAGTTCTGCCGCCTGCACGGCCTGCGCGGCGGGTATGGCATTCTTATGGGCGGGCAACGGCATATTGCGCACGGTCACATTCATGGTGCCTTCAAGGTCCTTGGCAACCTTCTCATAGGTGGGTTCGGCCTTGGCGCAGTAGGGGCACTGGTAGTCGGTGTACAGGGTCACGGTAGGCGCACCCTGCTTGGGGGTGTTGAGGTGGTATCCAACCTCGTCACGCTCGCCAACTTTGGTAGCGGTCATTTTGGCGGAGTCACCCGAGGCCGAAGCCGAACCGGATGCGCTTGCCTCTCCCCCGGCGCTAGCGCTGCCGGAAGCATCGCCCGAGGGAGCGCCGCTTGCTGAGCCGCTTGAGCTGGCGTTAGAGCTTGAGCTACCGCTTGCGGATGCACTCGACCCGGAATTTGAGGTGGCGTTCGCGCATGCGGAGAATACGACTGCGAGAGCGGGTACCCCGAGTGAAAGCGCGGTACGGCGATTGAGCATAGATGTCATGAGGGTTCCTTTACCGTAAAGATAATAGACTTGCTTTTTATCCTCCCATATCTTGCGGGGGAACGCACCCCTTTCGAGTTATGGGTCATATTCGCCCTGCCCTGCAATCTCTGCTAATATTGGCGATGGTATAAGCGCCATATAGGTCGTATATCGTGTGCCTCCTTAGCTCAGGGGTAGAGCATTTCCCTCGTAAAGAAAAGGTCGTGGGTTCGAATCCC
>ERZ772974.706-NODE-706-length-23436-cov-32.193063_pt1 | contig 23436 bp, 16 predicted proteins | sample MGYA00580671_ERZ772974 | MGnify/ENA primary metagenome ERZ772974 (study PRJEB29015, sample SAMEA2738065) | human oral metagenome | biome: human oral; feature: human-associated habitat; material: saliva | place: China | collected 2218 ... | reverse complement strand
GTGGTATCAAACTTGTAAATGATGCATTTTCAGTTGATATGGAACAAACTGTAGCTGTTAAAAATAAAGTTGCTAAAACTTTATCAGGTGGTGTAGCAGGATTACTTAAATCTTACGGTGTTAAAGTATTTAACGGAGTAGGTCAATTAACTGCAGATAAAAAAGTTGTTGTTGATGATAAAACTACAATTGATGCTGATAGCGTAATTTTAGCTGGTGGTTCAAAAGTAAGTAGAATCAATATTCCAGGAATGGATAGTGATAAAGTTCTTACAAGTGATGAGTTCTTAGATATTAAAGAAGTACCATCTCGTTTAGCAGTAATCGGTGGTGGAGTAATCGGATCTGAGTTAGGTCAAGCATTTGCTACTTTCGGATCTAAAGTTACTATCGTTGAAATGGCAGATCGTTTAATAGCTGCTATGGATAAAGATGCTTCTGTAGCATTAGAAAAACAATTTAGAAAACAAGGAATTAATGTTCTTACATCAACTAAATTACTAGAAATCGTTGATAAAGGTCACGAAGTAGTAGTTAAAGTTGAAGGTAAAGAAGATATCGTTGCAGATAAAGTATTATTATCAATTGGACGTGTTCCAGATAACACTTGTCTTGGTGAATTAGCTGAGAAATTCGAAATGGAACGTGGACGTGTTAAAGTTGATGAATACATGGAAACTTCAATTAAAGGAATTTACGCTCCTGGAGATATCAACGGAACTAAGATGTTAGCTCACGCAGCATTCAAGATGGGAGAAGTTGCAGCTGAAAATGCAATGGGTCACCATAAAAAAGTTGATTTAAAAGCTACTCCAGCAGCAATCTACACTCACCCTGAAATTGCAATGGTTGGTTTAACTGAAGAACAAGCTCGTGAACAATATGATGTTAAAGTTGGAAGATTTAATTTTGCAGCTAACGGACGTTCATTAGCATCAAACCAAGGTGAAGGATTTGTTAAAGTAATTATGGATACTAAATACAGAGAAATCTTAGGTATCCACATTGTAGGACCAGTTGCAGCTGAATTAATTAATGAAGGTTCAACACTTCTACAAACAGAAATGACAATTGATGATGTTATGGATATTATTCACGGTCACCCAACATACTCTGAAGCTTTATATGAAGCAATGGCAGACTGTATCGACATGTGTATCCATGCACCTAAGAAAAAAAATAAATAATTTTTTATAAAAGAAAGATGACTAGCAATTATTATTGCTAGCCATCTTTTTTATTCTATATTCACTTCAGCTTTATGTATTTGCTCACCAAGAGTCTCAGTATCGATATTAAGATTCCTATATTCATTCGTTTGAGGAAATTTCAAAAAGTAATCTAAAGGTTTCGAAATTTCTATTTGTGCATTTTCTATTTCAAAATCAAATACATGCCCACCGTTTTTTAGGTTATCACTTATATAATGCAAATGAAGACCTCCCACACCAATACCGTGAGCACAATCGGGAGAATAGAAACCCGCTACAACTCCTGTAGAATCTTTATATTTAAATATATTTTGACTTTCTAATACTTTTAGAAGAGGAGGATAGGGTTTTTCTTGCTTTTCAGGCGAACGAGTATGTATTTTCTTAAAAGTACCAGTTATTTTTATTGCGTAAAAATAATTTGGGTTTAAATAATCATTTACTTTAGAAACTAAATTATTAAAAGTATAATTATCAACTTTTTTATATTCAGCTTTGAAAGTTGTAATACCAGCAAATGGGGTAGTGGTAGATGTAGGTTGAATTGTAGAGTTACCATAATAATCAGTTTTATAGATTTTTCCATCTACGATTATCATTTCTCCATCGATACCATCAAAGGTACCAATACCAAAGTTACCATGTTTTAAAAGTTCTTCCAGGGTGATTGATCCACTAAATGCTCCCTCCATTATTCCTGCCATTGTACCATATTGAAATAACATATAAAGACCTCCAAAATTATTGTAATTTATTAAATTCTTCTCTTAAAATACCGTATTTTACGGAATCATAGTAGACACCATTATAGTATCTGACTTTGCGAATTCTTGCTTCAAGCTTTAAACCTAACTTTTCTGAAAGTTTCATCATTCCTATATTACCACTCCAAGTTGTTAAACCTAGTCTGGCAATTTCTGGATGTTCTTTAAAGCAAATGTCAAACCAGTCCTTCAAAGCTTTTTCTCCGATCCCTTTAGACCAATATTCTTCATTATAAATAACAATACCGACTTCTAGCCATCTTGTAATAAAACTTTCCCAATGTTTAGTAACAATGCCTACTAAGTTATTATTTACAAATATACCAAGTACTCTATCACTCAAGAAAAATTCATTGTGATTTTTCAGTAAAAATGTATCTAAGTCTAAAAATTTAAATTCATTGAAGTAAGGTGCGTTAAGTTTCGTCCATTCAGGCTCTTTAGAGTTATACATAATACTATAAAGTTCTGTTAAGTTATCGGGTAATATTTTTTTTAATTCTATCATAAAAACCTCCATATATACATATAATAAGTATAACATATTGAATGCTAAGATACTATGAGCAAGATTATATGAATAAAAAAATTGTTGTGTTAAAATTAATTTTTAAATAAATAAAAAAGGAGTTTTAATGGAAAATTTTAGTAAAAAAATATCAAACTTATTTTTATGGATAATGAATATTGGATTACTTACAGTAGGTATTTTATTATCATTTGGATTGTTAATTGAATTAAAAGAAATTGTTGTTGAAGGAATGAAATTTATAACAGATACTGGTAACTACCAATATTTTATTGAAGAAATTTTAGTTTTCTTTTTATACTTTGAGTTTGTAGCACTTATTGTGAAATATTTTAAAAATAACTATCACTTTCCGCTTAGGTATTTTATATATATTGGTATAACAGCGATTGTTAGGCTTATAATAGTAGAACATGATGATCCAAAAAGTGTTTTAGTTTGGTCGGCAGCAATTTTATTGCTTGTAATTAGTTTAGCTATAGCAGAAAAATTTATTAAAAAAAATTAAAAATAAATATAAATATCGCTAAAGAGCTTCATTATGCAAATAAGTAAAAGGTTTTCAAAAATATGTATTTTTGAGTTGAAATGTCTAGGAAAATATTTGAGTTTATGTTAAAATAAAGCTGTAAAACGCTTTTATAAATTATTAATTTTTTTCAAAATTAACTTTAATATAACACTAAATAATAAATGACAAGGAGATCATTAATATGAAATATAATTTTTCTGAAGTTATAGATAGAGTTGGAAAAAACTCAAAAAAATGGGATGTAGGAGAAGGGTTTATCTCTATGACAGTAGCAGATATGGACTTTCCTGTTGCCCCAGAAATAACTGAGGAGATTTTAAGGCGAGTCGCCCATGGGATATATGGCTATGATGTTTTAGATGATGCATACTATGATTCTGTGGTAAACTGGTATAAAAAAGTACATAAAGTTAATTTAGAGAAAGAATGGTTGTTGTATGCGACAGGGGTTCGACCAGCGATAAATGCTACTATAGAAGCTTTAACAGAAAAAGGGGATTCGATTTTACTTTTTACACCTGTGTACGCTTATTTCTTTACGAATATTAATGAATGTGAAAGAAACTTTGTCCAATGTGAACTAGATTATATAGATGACTATTATATTAACTATGAAAGACTAGAAAACCAATTATCAAATAGTAATGTGAAAATGATGATATTATGTAGCCCTCATAATCCATTAGGAAGAGTTTGGAGTAAAGAAGAGATATTAAAAGTAACTAAATTATGTGAAAAATATAATGTAATTTTAATTTCTGATGAAATTCATTGTGATTTAATGTTTAAAGAAAAAACACATGTAATGTCACATTCTCTATCAGATTGGGCAAAAAATAATACTATTACTTATATAGCACCTACAAAAACATTTAATATTGCTGGAGCAAGAACATCAAATATAATAGTTCCAAATGAACAATACCGTGAAAAAATTAGAAAAGTACTAATTAAGAATAAAACAAATACTAATAACTTTTTATCAGGACCAGTAACAACTGCTGCATATAATAAAGGTGGAGAATGGTTTGATGAACTAATGGGAGTATTAGAAGAAAATAGAGAATATGTGAAAGAGTTCTTTGCTAGAGAGATACCAGAAATTAAATTAACACCAACATGTGCAACTTATCTAGAATGGATTGACTTTTCAGCTATTTCAACAGATTCTGATGAATTTTGTAATTTTTTATATGATAATGTAAAATTAAAACTTAATTCAGGTAGCGAATTTGGAAAAGGTGGAGAAGGAAAAGCAAGATTGAATTTTGCTTGTACTAAAGAAGTTCTAGAAGACGCTTTATTAAGATTTAAAAAAGGTGTAGAGTTATATAAAAAAGAAAAATAATAATTTACAGTTATAGATATATAATGGGGATAACTTATAAAAAAAAAGTTATCCCAGTTTTATTTGAAATTAGTAATTTATATTACAAAAATATTAAAAAATAAAGATGAGTTGAAATATTATACTAATAAAATTGATTTTTTTTTTAATTTAAATTAAAATTAATATAGTAAACTTATATTTTGCGAAGGAAAGTAAATAATTCGATAAAGAGAGGATATACAATGGCGGAAAATAATAATAATCGTCTTTCAAGGAGGAATAGAATTTCCCAAGGTAAGAAAAGTGTTATGCCAGGTGGATATATATCTAGAGGAAATAATTCTCAGTCAAGCGGTCAACAAAGAAGACCTTTAAATGGCGAAGAAATGAGAAGAAGTGGAACTAGGTCTAGCGGGAATAATCAAAGACCAATTGGAGCTAATCAAAGATCAAGTTCTCAACAAAGATCAAGTTCTCAACAAAGATCAAATTCCCAACAAAGACAAAATCCTTTAAGACAGCAACAAATGGGAAGACCAGGTGGTAGTGGCAAAGGGCCTAATCCAAATAATAAGAAACCAAATAGAATAAGCAATCCAAATACTAAAAAAATTAAAAATAGTAAATGGATGAAAGCTTTAAAATATGGTTTATATGCAGCAAGTGCAGCGATAATAGCTATATTTTTCCTATGCGTATTTTGGATATACCAAGCACCTGCATTTGATTCAAAAATATTAGATAATAATTCTAGAACAATAGTTTATGATGTTAATAATAATGAAATTGCTAAACTAGGAAATCAAGTGGGAGAAAACTTAGAGACGGCTGATATACCGCAACAAATGCAAGATGCAATACTTGCTACAGAGGATAATAGATTCTTTGAACACGGTGCAGTAGACTATAGACGTTTAGTAGGGGCGGTAGTATCCAACCTTACAAGTGGATTCGGTTCACAAGGTGGATCGACTATTTCTCAACAGCTTATTAAAAGAACATTTTTAGATGATAATAAGAGTGTTAAACGTAAAGTTCAAGAAGCATATTTAGCTTATAAACTTGAACAAAATTATGATAAAGAAAGTATTTTTACTATGTACGTTAATAGAATTTATTATTCTGATGGTGTATATGGTTTAAAAACGGCTGCGAAATATTATTATAATAAAGATTTAGATCAATTATCTTTACCACAAAAAGCATTGCTTGCTGGTATTCCACAGCATCCAAATACTTATAATCCATATGACAATCCTGAAGCTGCAAAAGCACGACGTGATACAGTTCTTTACTTAATGCAATACCATGGTAAAATAACAGAAGCAGAGGCAGAAGCAGCTAAGAAAACTAATATTATGGATGGTATAGTATCTAGAAGCTCAGATGAACGAGTAATTATGTCAAGTGAATTTGATAGTAGATACACTGGTTATATGAACCAAATTGTTAATGAATTGAAAAATAGTAAAGAGTATAAAGATTATGAAGGTGACGTATTAAACCTAGGTCTAAAAATTTATACAAATCTAGATCCTGATATTCAAAAATCAGTAACTGATAGTGTAACAAATAATTCTGCTGGCATTAAGCAAGCAAGTGATGTTGCTATGGTTGTACTGAAAAATGACAATAGTGGAATAGCAGCTATATATGGTGGTAAAAATCAAAAATTCAATGGATATAATATTGCTACTCAGTCAAAATTACAACCAGGATCAGCTATTAAACCAATACTGGCTTATGGACCAGCTATTGAGTATCTAAATTGGGGTTCTGATCACACTATAAATGATAGTAAAATTCAAGGGACACAAATTCAAAACTGGGATAGACAGTTCCATGGAAATATTACTATTAATAATGCTTTGATGATGTCGTATAATATACCTGCTGTAAAAGCTTATCAAGAAGTTGGGTTTAATAGAGTTAAAGAATACGCAAGTAAAGTAGGTATGAGTGTAACAGATGACTCTCTAACTACACCTATTGGAGGAAGTAGCGATGGATATTCTCCACTTCAAATGGCGGCAGCCTATGTACCATTTAGTAATAATGGATATTATGCTACTCCAAAAGCAATTAAAAAAGTATATGATAATGAAGGAAAAGAAGTTAAAAGCTTTAGTACTGATGATAGAAAACAAGTCATAAAAGACTCTACTGCTTATATAATGACTTCTATGTTAAGAAATGTTGTAAATGGAACTGCAAAAAATGCTAGAATTAGTGGTGCTGATATGGCGGTTAAAACAGGGACAACAACATTTGGTCAAGCAGAAATAGATAAATATAAATTTGATGCTGACAACTACTCTAAGGACTCTTGGGTAGTAGGTTATACGAGTAACTATACACTAGCAGTATGGCAAGGATTTGATTCTATAGATGGTCCTACTAAGTATATGACAGAGTCGGATACACAAAAGACACAAATTCTATATAGAATAAACATGCAAAATATTGTTAGTATACATAGACCGGGTGGATTCTCTGTTCCTAAGAATGTGGGATCTATAAATGGTGGAGTTAAAATTATTACTGAAAGTGAAAGACGTCAAATAGAAGAACAACAAAAACGTCAACAAGAAGAAAATTCTAAGAAAAATCAGAATAATGATAACAATAATGACAATAATGATAACGACAATAATGATAATAATAATAATAGTAATAGTAGCAATAATAACAATAATAATAGCAACAATACTAACTCAAATAATAGTCGAAGTAACAATAACGCCAATAGTTCCCGAAGTCAAAATAGCAGTAGGAACAGTCAACCGAGTACACGGGGCGGCAATAATAACTAATAAATAATTAAGCTACAAAGAAGATGATATAGAAAAATATTATCTTCTTTGTAGTTTTTATTCTTTAATATTTCACAAAATTAAGTATTTAGTGTACAATAAGAAATAGAATTTTGCATTCATGTATGCAAAAGAATTAATTATTAATCAAATGGATGTGTAGCTATGAAAAAAAAATTAGTAATAATTACAGGAATGAGTGGAGCGGGTAAAAATACAGCATTGAATATTTTTGAAAGTCAAGGGTATTTTTGTACTGATAATTTACCTGGACTTGTAGTTGAAGATTTTTTAAGAATTATTGAAGAAAAAGAATTAGATAAAACAGCTATTAGTATAGATATAAGAAGTAAACATCTTTTTGTAGATTTAAAAGAAGTACTTAAAAAAATCCAGCAAAATGAGTACTTTGATACAAAAATTATTTTCTTAGATTGTGATGATCAAGTAATTGTAAATAGATATAAAGAGACAAGAAAAAATCACCCACTTTCATTAGAATTTGGTTTACTTGAAGGTATTAAACAGGAAAGAAAAGATATGGAAGATATAAAAGGTTTAGCAAATTATATCTACAACACAACTGCATTTAGCGTCAAGGATCTTCAAAGTAAAATTTTAGGTGATTTTGGTATTGAGAAAAAAGACAGTTATCATATTACGGTTTCAAGTTTCGGATATAAATATGGAGTACCGATAGATGCTGATAATATTGTTGACGTTCGCTTTTTAAAAAATCCATTTTATATAAATGAACTTAGAGAAAAAACAGGACAAGATGCGGATGTTTTTAACTATGTTTTTGATGATGAAGTAACAAAAGAATTTTATGAGAAATATAAAGAATTAATATTCTTTATGATAGATAAATACCAATATGAAGGACGAGATAAAGTGGCTATAGCAGTAGGTTGTACTGGTGGGAAACACCGCTCTGTAAGTGTAGCAAGAAAACTACATGAAGATATAGCGAAATTAGGCTATAGAGTTTATCTTGAACATAGAGATATAGATAAGGGTAGGTAGTAAGTAATGAGAGCAAAAGTAAAAGTAGTAACTATAGGAGGGGGAACAGGATTATCTGTTCTTCTTAGAGGATTAAAAAAGTATCCCCTTGATTTAACAGCGATAGTTACTGTAGCAGATGATGGAGGAAGTTCTGGTAAAATCAGAAGTGACATGAACATTCCATCTCCAGGAGATATAAGAAATGTAATAGCTGCATTATCAGATGTGGAACCATATTTGGAAAAAATGTTCCAGTATAGATTTGACAGTGGTGAAGTAAAAGGGCATCCAGTAGGAAATCTTATGCTAGCAGCCATGACAGATATACATGGTGATTTTTCAACTGCGGTTAAGGTTATGAGTAAGATATTAAATGTAAGAGGTACTGTATTACCTACAACTAATGATATAGCAACTTTAAATGCGGTTCTATCAACTGGAGAGATAATAAGGGGGGAGTCGTCTATAACTAAAGCTGGAGGGGTTATTGATCATGTATATATAACACCATCTAGAGTTAAAGCGAATGAAGACGTACTAAAAGCTATAGAAAATGCTGATTATATAGTTATGGGACCAGGTAGCTTATATACCTCGATAATACCAAACTTAGTTATTTCGCAAGTTTCTGAAAAAATAAGAGAAAGTGCTGCAAAAAAAATATATATTAGTAATGTAATGACTCAACATGGTGAAACTGATAATTTTAAAGTCTCAGATCACATTGAAGCAATCAATAAACATGTAGGAGAGAATATTTTTGATATAGTTATAGCTAATTCAAGAGTATTTGATGAAGATGTTTTAGCAAGATATCGCAAAGAAAAACAAGAAGCGGTTGAAATAGATTATGAAAAAATAGCTGAATTAGGTATTAAATTAATAGAAAATTATGATGTTGGAATCGTTGAGAATAATACGATTAGACATAATGCAGAAAAAGTTTCTGAATTAATTTATAATTATATTATAGACGACAAGCCAACAATGATTTATAATAAAAAGTAAAAGTTATAAAAAAAAGGAGAAGGAACATGCATTTAAATTTTGATTATTCAAAAGCATTAAATTTCTTTAATGAACAAGAAGTTAAAAATATGGAAGGTTATGTAAAAGTAGCTCATGAGCAATTACATAACAAAACTGGTGTAGGTAACGATTTTTTAGGATGGTTAGAATTACCAACTAATTATGATAAAGAAGAATTTGCTAGAATTAAAGAAGCAAGCAAAAAAATTCAAAACAATTCTGATGTACTTGTAGTTATTGGAATTGGAGGTTCTTATCTAGGGGCTCGTGCAGCTATTGAAATGTTAAATGATAATTTCTATAATTTCTATGAAAAAGATAGAAAAGCACCACAAGTATTCTTTGTAGGACATACTATTTCTTCAACATATACAGCAGAATTAGTGAATTACTTAAAAACTACTGGTAAAGATTTCTCAGTAAATGTAATTTCTAAATCAGGAACTACTACTGAACCTGCAATTGCATTCCGTATTTTTAAAGAATTACTAGAAGAAAAATATGGAAAAGAAGGTGCAAAAGAAAGAATCTTTGCTACAACAGATAGAGCTAAAGGAGCTCTAAAATCTCTTGCGGATGATGAAGGATATGAAACATTTGTAGTACCTGATGATGTAGGTGGACGTTTTACAGTTCTTACAGCGGTAGGATTATTACCTATAGCAGTTAGTGGAGTTGATATTGATAAAATGATGTCTGGAGCTAAATTGGCTCAAGATCAACTTTCTACACCAGATTTAAGTACAAATATTGCTTACCAATATGCAGTAATGAGAAATATTCTTCAACAAAAAGGAAAATTAATAGAAATATTAGTTTCATATGAACCTTCAATGGTTTACTTTAATGAATGGTGGAAACAACTTTATGGTGAATCTGAAGGTAAAGATGGAAAAGCATTATATCCATCAAGTGTATGCTTCTCAACAGACTTACACTCAATGGGGCAATATGTTCAAGAAGGACGTCGTATCTTATTAGAAACTATTCTTAAGGTTAAAACTCCAAATAAAGATATCGAGTTAAAAGAAGCAGATAATAATTTAGATGGTCTAAACTACTTAGCTGGTAAAACTATGGATTTCGTTAATACGAAAGCATTTGAAGGTACATTACTTGCTCACACAGATGGTGGAGTACCTAACTTTGTAGTAGAACTTCCAGATATGAGTGAATTTACATTTGGATACTTAGTATACTTCTTTGAAAAAGCAGTAGCTATTTCTGGATATATGCAAGGATTAAATCCATTTGACCAACCAGGAGTAGAAGCATATAAGAAAAATATGTTTGCTCTATTAGGTAAACCTGGATTTGAAGATTTAAAAGCAGAATTAGAAGATAGATTAAAATAAAAACATTAAAAAAGATGCTAATTGATCTGACCCCAAAAAGTTAGACTTAGGATAGCGTAGTAGTTGTAATGACTGCTACGCTATCTTTTTATATTTATACAGTCATATGTTTTATTCTATATTGCTTAGGACTTAACCATCCTAGTTTCTCTTTTATTCTCTCTTCATTATAATATTTTATATATTTTTCAATAGCTAATTTCAGTTCTCTATAACTATTATATGTTGTTCCATAATATATTTCTTGTTTTAATATTCCGAAAAAATTCTCCATCACTGAATTATCCAGACAATTCGCTTTTCTAGACATACTTTGGTAAATACGTTCCTCTTTTAATCTTTTCGAGTATTCTTTCATTTGATAAGCCCACCCCTGATCAGAGTGGAAAGTTCTCCTATAAGGCGCTTTAGCTGTGACTTTAATGGCTTCTTCTAGTGCATCCATTATGTTTTTACCTGATGGGCGCTCACTTATACTATAGCTTATTATCTCACCATTATACATATCCATAAATGAATCTAAATAAAGTTTCTTTACTACTATTTTACCTTTTTCATTTACTTCATAATATTTAAATTCAGTTGTGTCTGTAGTGATTTTTTGATGCAGAATATTGGTATTGAATCGTCTTCTAATTCTATTCTTAGCTGTTTTTCCAATTTTCCCTTTATATGAATTGTATTTTCTACTTTTTCTAGTGAATGATGTAACCTGTAAGCCTAATTTTTGTATAATTCTTTGAACTTTCTTTTTGTTTATAATATACCCTAAATTACGTAACGCACCATATATACGTCTATAACCATAATCTTTGTTATTCTTTCTTATTTCTAATATTTTCTCTTCAATTTCTTTATCTGGATTAACCCTATCGAATCTCTTCTGCCAGTACATATATGTTGCTTTTGGCATCTTCGCATATAAAAGAAGGTCTTTTAGTATGAATTCTCCTCGGAGACTGCTTATAATTCGCGCCTTCTTTTCATTTCTGCTTCTTCCGCTAAACGCAATCTCCTCGCTTCTTTTAAAAATGCATTTTCTATCCTTAGTTGTAGTAATTGATCTTCTAATTCTTTTATATATTCTTTAGATATATTATCATTTGTGGTTTGACTTGTTGTTTTCTTGCTTAACTTCTTAGTTGATTTAGCCATTGAAATTTTCCGACCTTTCCTTCGTTCTATCAATGCATCAGGACCAGCTACTCTAAAGCGATTAACCCAGTTACAAATAAGTGCTGGATTATTTATACCTTCTTGTAAAGCTATGTCACTATATGAGAGTTTACTTGTTAAGTATAATTCTACAACAAATATCTTTTTTTCGAAAGAATATTCTTCATTTTTTCTTGAACGACGTAAGGCTTTATCTCCATATTTCTTATATTTGGCAACCCAAATTTCAATATTATTATGAGATTTTATACCATACTTTTTCGCTAATGGTACATATGCAATACCTCCATTCAGGTACTCTAGTACTACTTTCTTTTTTAATTCAAATGTGTATTTTGACATAAAAATACCGACCTCCAAAAAGTTAGATTTGTTGGTCTAACTTTTTGGGGTCGGTACAAATTTCAAATTAGCATCTTTTTTATCTTTTAGCCATAGTAACAAAGGTGAATTTATCTGGTCTATAGCTTAGTATCCCGTATTGTAGTATATTTCCATTTGATAAATATGTAGTACTTTCAACAACTGCAACCATATCATATTCCCCTAAGTCCATATGTGCTTTCTCCTCTTCATTAGCATATCTGAAAGAAATCTCTCTTCTTGAATGTGTAATTTTAAGACCTAGTTCTTCTTCTAAATATTTATAAATTGATGATTCAGCTACTTCTTTATTCAGGAAAGGTACCAATTTACGATTAAAATATGAAACTTCATACTCTAGACGTTCACCATTAATCGTTCTACTTCGACTAACTCGGTAAAAGTCCTCATTCTCTTTAGCTCCAAAAATCTTCATTATTTTTTCCTCGCCTTGAATTATATAAAGAGATTCAAGGTTTGTTGTTATTTCATATTTTCCATCAATATTTAATTCCGAAGATGTTTTTATATTTCCAAGATAATTATTTTTTATACGGCCATGTCCAAGAATTAAAGAGTTTTTTCCTTTTATTTTTTGGATATAACCATTAATCTCTAGTAAAGATAAAGCTTTCCTTATAGTATCCTTAGAGTATCCATATTCTTTAACTAATTCATTTTCACTTGGTAATTCTGTATTACGTTTGTAGTAACGCGTATCTATTTTATTTTTTATATCATTATATACTAGTTTATATTTACTCATTTTTATTCTATCCTTTATATTTATCAATTAAATATTATAAATGTCTTTAATAAAAAAATCAACTATTAATAAAAAGTTAATATAAAACTCAAACATATACGTAAATGTAGAAAAAATATAACAAAAGAATTACATAAATGTATTGACAAATTAAATCGTTTTAATTATAATAATTAGTGTTGAGATATAAGATTATGTTAATAGCAAACTTATGGAGGATTTATAGATGAAAAAACGCTCAAGTGGTATTTTAATGCATATTACATCATTACCAGGTGAATTTGGTATCGGTACTTTTGGTAAAAGTGCTTATGAATTTGTTGACTTTTTAGAAGAAACAGATCAAACATATTGGCAAATATTACCATTAACAACTACAAGTTATGGAGATTCGCCATACCAAAGTTTTTCTGCAGTAGCTGGGAATTTAAATTTAATAGATTTTGAATTACTTAGTGAATCTGGATTATTAGAAAAAGGTGATTACGAAGGAGTAAACTTTGGTGATAATAAAGAAAAAGTAGATTATGAATTATTATTCAATGCAAGAAGACCTATACTAGAAAAAGCGGTAGAAAATACAAAACAAAATAGCAGCATTTTAGAAGAAATAGAAAAATTCGAACAAGAAAATACAAGTTGGTTACCTGATTATGCAGAATATATGGCTATAAAAGAAAGTTTTGGATATCAAAGCCTTAATCACTGGGACGAAGATATAAAACGTGGTGAACAACAAGCTAGAGAAAGATATAGAGCGGAATTAAAAGATAGTATTAGATACTATACTGTAACTCAATACTTCTTCTTTAAACAATGGCTAGAGCTTAAAAAATATGCAAATGAAAAAGGTATAAAAATAATAGGGGACATGCCAATTTATGTTAGTGGTGACAGTGTTGAAATGTGGACAATGCCAGAGCTATTTAAAATTGATGAGAACAATGAACCTCTATATGTAGCAGGATGTCCAGCTGATGACTTTAGTCCAACTGGTCAACTTTGGGGGAACCCAATATATGATTGGAAAAAGCACAAAGAACAAAATTATTCTTGGTGGGTTTATAGAGTACAAGAGAGTTTTAAAATTTATGATGTACTAAGAATAGATCACTTTAAAGGTTTTTCAGATTTTTGGCAAATCGATAGAGATGCAGAAGATGCTGTAAATGGTACATGGGAAGAAGGTCCTGGTATTGAATTGTTTGAAAAAATAAAAGAACAATTAGGTAACTTACCAATTATTGCAGAGAATCTTGGATTCATTGATGCGAAAGCAGAAAAATTATTAGATGATTCAGGATACCCAGGTATGAAAATACTTCAATTTGCGTTCCCTGATCATGATAGTTTAGATTTACCACATAATTACACAGCTAATAGTGTGGCTTACACAGGTACACATGATAATGATGTTGTAAATGGTTGGTATGAAAAACTAAGTGAAGATGAACAAAAATTAGTAGCTGAATATTTAAATCAACGTGATGATGAAACTATTACACAAGCAATGATACGTGGTATTCATTCATCAGTAAGTGATTATTCAATTGTAACAATGCAAGATTTATTAGATAAAGATGCAAGCAGCAGAATGAATGTTCCATCAACAGTTGGAGGAAACTGGGAATGGAGAATGCTTGCGGAAGATTTAACAGAAGAGAAGAAAGAATTTTTAAAAGATCTAACAAACAGATATGCGAGAGAAAGAGAGGAAAACGATGAAATTTAGTAACTATGTATTAGATAAAACAGGAAAAGAATTAAGTTCTTTAAATAATAAAGAAATCTATATACAATTATTAAACTATGTTAAAGAAGAAGCTGATAAAAAGGCGTTAAATACTGATAAGAAAAAAGTTTATTATATTTCTGCTGAGTTTTTAATCGGTAAATTATTATCAAATAACTTAATAAACTTAGGGATTTATGAGGAAGTTGAAAAAGAATTATCAGCAGCTAATAAGCGTCTTAGTGAGGTAGAAGAAGAGGAGTTAGAACCATCATTAGGGAATGGAGGTCTAGGTCGACTAGCTTCATGCTTTATCGATTCTATTTCATCACTAGGGATTAATGGTGACGGAGTTGGATTAAATTATCACTGTGGATTATTTAGACAAGTATTTGTGAAAAATGAGCAACATGCTGAACCAAACTTTTGGATTGAAGATTCTTCATGGTTAAGAGATACTGATATTAAATATACAGTTCCATTCAAAAACTTTAACCTAACATCTACACTGAAAAGAATTGATGTTCTAGGATATAAAAAAGATACAAAAAATTATTTAAACTTATTCGATATTGATTCAGTAGATACTAATATTATTGGAGATGGAATTAGCTTTGATAAAACAGAAATAGAGAAAAACTTAACACTATTCTTATACCCAGATGATAGTGATAAAAATGGTGAATTACTACGGATTTACCAACAATACTTTATGGTATCTAATGCAGCACAATTAATTTTAGATGAAGCTATCGCAAAAGGAAGTAACGTTCATGATTTATATGAATATGCTTATGTTCAAATAAACGATACTCATCCAAGTATGGTAATTCCTGAATTAATTCGTTTATTAACTGAAAAACACGGAATTGGATTTGAAGAAGCATACACTATTGTGCAAAAAATGACTGGTTATACAAACCACACAATTTTAGCAGAAGCATTAGAAAAATGGCCGCTAGAATATTTAGAAGAAGTAGTTCCGCATCTTGTTAAAATTATTAAAAAACTTGATGCAGTTATTCGTGAGAAATACGAAGGAGAAGATATCCAAATTATCGATAAAGATGATAGAGTACATATGGCAAATATGGACATCCACTTCTCTAATAGTGTAAATGGGGTTGCTTACTTACATACTGAAATTCTTAAAAACTCTGAGTTAAAACACTTCTATGAGTTATATCCAGAAAAATTCAATAATAAAACAAATGGTATTACTTTCAGACGTTGGTTAGAATTCTCTAACAGACCATTAGCAGCTTACTTAAAAGAACTAATTGGTGATGAGTACCTAACAGACGCAACAAAATTAGAAAAACTATTAGAATTTGTTGATAGTAAAGAAGTAGCAGCTAAACTAGAAGAAATCAAACATGAAAATAAACTTGTTCTTAAAGAATATCTAAAAGAAACTCAAGGAATTGAATTAGATGAAAATAGTATTATCGATACACAAATCAAGAGATTCCATGAGTATAAACGTCAACAAATGAATGCTTTATATGTAATTAAAAAATACTTAGATATTAAAAATGGTAAATTACCAGAAAGAAAAATTACTGTATTCTTTGGTGGTAAAGCAGCACCAGCTTATATAATAGCTCAAGACATTATTCACTTAATTCTTTGCTTATCAGAGTTAATTAATAATGATCCAGAAGTAAACAAATACTTAAATGTATTCCTAGTTGAAAACTATAATGTAAGTGTTGCGGAAAAATTAATTCCAGCAACTGATATTAGTGAACAAATCTCATTAGCATCTAAAGAAGCTAGTGGAACTGGTAATATGAAATTTATGTTAAATGGAGCATTAACATTAGGAACTCTAGATGGAGCAAATGTTGAAATCGATGAGTTAGTAGGACGTGAAAACATCTATATCTTTGGTAAAGAAAGTGATGAAATTATTAAACTTTATGAAACTAGCGGATATGTATCTAAAGATTATTATAAAAAAGCTGGTGTAAAAGAAGTAGTTGATTTTATCGTTTCTGATGACTTAGTAAAACTAGGAAACAAAGAAAGATTAGAAAGACTATACAATGAGTTATTAAATAAAGATTGGTTTATGACACTAATTGATTTTGAAGAATATTACGCTAAAAAAGAAGAAATGTTAGCAGACTATGAAAATCGTGAATTATGGCTTAAAAAAGTAATTGTTAATATTGCTAAAGCCGGATTCTTCTCATCTGACCGTACAATAGATCAATATAACAAAGAAATTTGGAATAAATAACTATATGAAAGAGGGAAAGAATATGAAACTATTAACGATTAACGTTCATAGTTGGTTAGAAAATAATCAGCTTGAAAAACTTGATATCTTAGCAAAAACTATCGTAGAAAAACAATATGATGTTATCGCAATGCAAGAAGTTAATCAGCTGATTAATAGTGAAAATGTTTATTCAAACATAAAAAAAGATAACTTTGGAAAGATGTTATTAGATAAAATAAATAGTTATGGGGAAAGTGGCTATAGTTATTACTGGACTTATTCTCATATTGGTTTTGACAAATATGAGGAGGGTCTAGCAATACTAGCTAAGGGTAAAGTGTGTGATGTAGAGGATTTTTACTGTACATCACACAAAGATATCCACTCTATATCTTCTAGAAAAATATTAAAGGTAACGTTACAAATAAATAATCAGACAATAGAATTTTATAGTTGCCATATGAATCTACCAACTTGTGAAGATGAAAACATTAGAGAAAATCTTTATAATTTAGTTAATCACACAGATAACTCTAATTTAAAAATCTTTATGGGTGATTTTAATACAGATTATTTTAATCAAAAAGAAGATTACAACATGATTATAGAAATGGGACTTTTTGACACTTACGAAATGGCTCAGAAAAAAGATGATGGTGTAACAGTATATAAAAACATTAGTGGTTGGGAAGATTCAATGAACAAGAAAAAACTAGATTATATATTTAGTAATCGTGAACTTAATGTTACGGAAAGTAGTGTTATTTTTAATAATACTAATTATCCAATAATATCAGATCACAATGGTTTAGAAGTAACAATAGCAGAATAAAAAAAAGAAAAAAAGGAGGATAATGTTATGTTACAAAAGATTCAGCGTTTTGGAGGCGCTATGCTAATGCCATCGATAATCTTCGCATTCTTTGGATTAGTAGTAGGTTTAACTTCAATATTTAAAAACCCTAACTTAGTAGGGAGCATCGCGACAGAAGGTACTTTATGGTATAACTTCTGGTTCGTAGTAGAGCAAGGGGGATGGACAATCTTCAATCAAATGCCAGTAGTATTCGCACTTGGTATTCCGATTGGTCTTGCAAAAAAAGCAAATGGTCGTGCAGCACTTGAAGCATTCTTAATTTATATGGCTTTTAACTACTTTATCAATGGATTTTTAACAGTATTCCCATCATTTGGAGTAGATGTAACACCAGCTTTAAAATTACCAACAGGTTTAACTAGAATCGCAGGAGTTATCACATTAGATACTTCAATTATCGGTTCTATCCTTATTGCATCAATTGCCGTTTGGATTCACAATAAATACTTTGATAAAAAACTTCCTGAATTATTAGGAATTTTCCAAGGTACTACATTTGTTATTATTATTGGTTTCTTATTAATGATTCCTATGGCATACTTAACAGCATTATTATGGCCTAAAGTTCAATTAGGAATTGCTGCTTTACAAGGATTCTTAAAAGCATCAGGAGTAATTGGAGTATTTTCATATACATTCTTAGAAAGAATACTTATTCCTACTGGATTACACCACTTTATCTATGGACCATTTATGTTTGGACCAGCAGTAGTAGAAAATGGAATTACAGCTTTCTGGGTACAACATATTCAAGAGTTCTCTCAAAGCACAACTCCATTAAAAGAATTATTCCCTCAAGGTGGATTCTCATTACACGGTAACTCTAAAGTATTCGGTTTACCAGCAGCAGCTTTAGCTATGTATGTAACAGCTAAAGATAAAAAGAAAAAAGTTGTAGCAGGTCTATTACTTCCAGCTGCATTAACAGGTTTCTTAACTGGTATTACTGAACCAATCGAGTTCACATTCTTATTTGCAGCACCAGCATTATTCGTTGCACACGCAGTATTAGGTGCAGCAATGTCAGCAACTATGTATGGATTTGGAGTAGTAGGTAACTTTGGAAGTGGATTAATCGACTTCTTAGCACTTAACTGGATTCCAATGTTTAAAAACCATTCATCACAAATGTTTGTTCAAATAGCAGTAGGTTTAACATTCTCAGTAATTTACTTCTTCGTATTTAGATTTATGATTCTGAAATTCAATTTAAATACACCAGGTCGTGAAGATGACGATGCTGAAACAAAACTGTATTCTAAACAAGAATATCGTGAAAAAGGTAAAGGAAATGCTGAAGCTAAACCAGAAGTTAGAGATGATTCTGCAACACACGATGACCAAGCAGTAATTATTCTTGAAGGTTTAGGTGGAAAAGACAATATTGTTGATGTTACCAACTGTGTAACAAGATTACGTGTTAACGTTAAAGATGAAAGTCTAGTTAAAGATGATAACTTCTTGAAAAAATCAGGGGCTCTTGGTGTAGCTCGTAATGGTAAAGCTATCCAAGTTATTATCGGATTCTCTGTAGGTCAAGTAAGAGAATCATTTGAAAAATTATTAAAATAATATAAAAAGAGCGAGTTGATATTTTCAACTCGCTCTTTTGTGATTAGTGTATTAGAATGCTGGAGTAGCATGTCCTTTTAGTTTTTCGTTGATGAAGTTTTTAACTTTTTCGCTAGCTAATGTTTTTTTAACTTTAGCGCCGTCTTTGTTATCTGATACCGATCCAGCCGTATCCTTGAACCGCCATATCAACAAAGTGATTCATGAGCAAGGATACTTTGGAATCAAATGCAGCTTTATCATAGCTTTCAGGTAGATCGTTATTCAATGATAATTCTACTTCATATTTTAGTTTAGCACGAGGTTGTTCATCCTTGTACCAATCGACTACAAGAAGGCGGCTACGATTATCTTTCAATTTCTTATAAAGATTTTTCGCAGAAAGTTTTACCTTTTGCTCATCTCCCTGTGTTAATTTCTTATCAGCAATAAGCAAATCGTAAATTTCTAGTTCTGCTTCAGTAAGGCCTTCTTTGTTGGCTCGATTATCCTCCTGACGTAGTTCTTCAAGAAGTTTTACAAGTTGTTCGTAATAATCTTCATTTTCTGTTCCACCTGCATTATAGGAATCAATAATACGCTTGAAACGTTCAGAGAATTTTGTTCTAGTGCAGTTTCTATTAAGCATTTGTTTTAGAACTTTCTCTATGTATTCTTTCAAGTCATCAATTTCAATAGCCTTGTACTTAGCAGTCTTTATTTCTTTTCTAAGCTGTTCAATATCTACTTTGGATAGATCAATAACCTTTGGTCCTTTTATTGTGAAGGGAGAAGATTCTTCTCGAACACAATTAGCAAAATTTTGATTTGCGGTGACACTACCATCTAAGATTTGATTCATTTTCTGTCTGGCACGAGCTACTTTTTCATCATCGATAATGTGATATAATAGTCCGTGCAAATATACAAGTGGAGCAAATTTATCATTACTCCAGTTTTTTTCAAAGATTTCAGGTTTTGATGCTTCATAGAGATTTGTTAATGTGTTAAGAATAACCTTAAATTTCTCTTTATCGTTATCTTTAGCGATAATAGTGTCATAAGCACTTCTTAATGCATCTAATTTATCTAGTGTATTTGAATTTTCAATTATTTTATCTAAATCAATGTCTAATGATAATAGGAAAGTATCTGCCTCAGAAATTGTGCCATCAATATATCCAATTAGCTGGTCAATATCTTTTGCTGGGAACTCTGTTCCATCATTACCTGTAGCATATTCTGTTAATGCCTTTTTCATATATTTAAAGACATTAACATAATCAACGATTATTCCGGCAGGTTTACCAGGATATACTCTGTTAGCACGGGCTATAGCTTGCATTAATGTGTGACCTTTCATCGGTTTATCAAGATAGAGTGTAGAAAGGTTCTTCACATCAAATCCTGTTAACCACATTGCACATACAAATACTAGTTGTAGAGAGTCATCAGGGTCTTTGAATCTGTCCTCAATATCTCTACCATCTGGTGTGATTTCTTTCATTTTTTTACGATGGTCTGATATTTTCAATTCATGTTTAGCAAATTTAGCATCTTCATCATTCTCTTCGGAAATGATAACAGCCATTTCTACCTTATTCATATAAGAAAGAATTTGAGTAAGCTGTTCACGCTCTTCTTCTGTAGAGGCGTTATTTCTCTGTTTCATAATATTTTGTTTTTCGATAGCCCAGTAATGTTGAACTTTGTCATACATTTTAACAGCTGTATATTTGTCCACTGATACAACCATTCCTTTTCCAAGAAATCCTCGTCTTGGAAAATGATATGCAATATCCTGTGCCACCTTATCAAGTCTGTCATCACGCTTGATTACTTCTAAAATACGAGATGACGCATTTTCCAATAGACGTGTTTCATCTTCATTAAGGTTTTCTTCTTTGATAATATTCACAACGTCATCATCAAGAAAATTATTTTCAAGACCTACTTCAGGAACTCTTCTTGAATAGAACAATGGAACAGTAGAGCCATCTTCAACAGACTGTGCGAAGTTATATTCTGATACATAATCACCAAACCATTGATTTGTCAGACGCTTAGTACCAAGAAGAGGGGTTCCTGTAAATGCAACAAAGTTTGCATTAGGTAGAGCAGTTCTCATGTTCTCAGCTAAATCTTTATACTGTGTTCTATGTGCCTCATCTACAAGAACAATAATATCATCACGTGTTGAAAGAACGGGATACTTCTTCGTTTTATCGTATCTGAATTTATGAATCAGTGTGAAAATAAGTGACTTGTTAGTAGTTAAAAATTCTCGTAGTTGCTTGCTGTCCTTTGGTTGACACTCCTCTTTAGAACCGATAACTTCTGTGCGTACAAAGTTCTTATGGATTTGAGTATCTAAGTCTTCTCGGTCTGTGATAATAAGGAATGAAAAGTTACCGGCGACTTTACGTTTAACCTTACGGGCAAACATAACCATAGAGTAGGACTTACCAGAGCCTTGTGTATGCCAGAATACCCCCAGTTTACCATTCAATTCTTTTCTGTTTTCTACTGACTCCATCAGATTATTTACCCCTAAGTACTGATGGTTTTTAGCGATAATTTTTATTCGTTGATTTTCAAACAGTATAAAATTTTCTATATAGTCAATCAATCTATCCTTGTTCAGTAGACCATCCACAAAATATCTTACAGAACTATCTTTTATAGTTTCTGAAGAATAAATAGCTTCTCGATCCAGTATTTCCTTTTCACTATCAACTTTAAGCCATTCAAAAAAGTAGTCATAGGTTGCATTGAATGCACCGAGTTTAGTTTCTAATCCATTTGATAGAACACAAATCTGATTGAAGGCAAATAGATTAGGAATGTCTCGTATATAATCTTTTAAATTTTTATTATATGCTTCTTCAATCTTAACAATACTATTCTTTAGCTCTATAAACACAAGAGGCATTCCATTTACGAAGATAAGAATATCCGGTCTGCGATAATAGACTTTTCCTTGAATCCACATCTGAGAAACAGCTGTGAAAGTATTGTTCTCAGGATTTTCAAAATCAATGAGCTTTATAAAATCAAAGTCTTCTTTACCATTTCTTCGAACTGTTATTTTTATATTATTTCGAATTTGTCTATATATTTTATAGTTGGTATCAATAATATCCGTACCTGTGTAGTCCTGTCTTAGGGTCTTTACTATTTCCTTTATTTTGTATTCGGGGATAGTAGGGTTGATACGTTTGAGAGAATGTAGCATAATATCAGGAAGAACACATTCTCTCTTAGAAGATCTTCCTGTACCATCATTCAAATCGTCACGCTTGCTAGGATCAGCATTACAAATGAGGATATCATAGTTAAAAGGATCAGCTTTTAATTTTTCAAGTATAGCCTGTTCTATATTGTCTTCAGATATAAAGTTACGCATAGGAACACCTCCTTACACTTCAAGTTTTCCACTCATTAAACGTGGTAAAAGCGCGTCTCTTTGTTTGATAAGTTTATCATTTTGCATCATCAATGCTCGGATTGTTTGATATAAGGGTTCTTTTTGCTTATCAAATTCTTTTATTAACTCAGCTGGCGGAATAACTATTTTTACTTTTTTTATTAAATCCTGACTTAGATTCTGTTGTGCAGCTCCAAATCCAATGAGCAACAAATAATCACGAATCGAATAAAGATAATGAAACAAATAGTGCCTAGAGTTAATTTCATTTTTATCGTTAAAGACACAGCAAGCTTGATTGCAAGTCATTTCAGAATCCAAATATGCTAACATTCCAATGTTTACTCCGTACATTGCCATAACAACAGCGCCTTGTGGTAACAACTTTGCGGATGACCCTTTTATTCCTGCTTCTGTTATACATTCGTCAGTATGAATTATTATTCCGTCTTTTATTTCTCCAGTCTTCACCCAAGGAATAGTTCCCTCTGTATAATATTCCTCGTGTGTTCTACTTGGAGTTCCACCGGAGCAGGTATTATAATGAAGACCAATTTTTTCTCTTACCCAATCTCTAGGCATTCCATCTATAAACTCCGTATCCTCATATCCCGGAAAACGGAATCTCACAAACCATTCCTTATAGAGATTCTCAGCCATTTGCTCTAGGAGGCGGATTCGCTTGTTGTTGTTTTCGATGAGGTTGTCGTAAGTTGTCAATATCGATGAAATCTTCTTTTGAATAA
>ERZ772974.703-NODE-703-length-23497-cov-15.366138_pt1 | contig 23497 bp, 21 predicted proteins | sample MGYA00580671_ERZ772974 | MGnify/ENA primary metagenome ERZ772974 (study PRJEB29015, sample SAMEA2738065) | human oral metagenome | biome: human oral; feature: human-associated habitat; material: saliva | place: China | collected 2218 ... | reverse complement strand
ATAGCATAGGTAGTATCTTTTTGTCTTTTTTTGGTACTTTGTTTCAAATAAAATTTGAGACCCTAGGCTCAAATTTTAGCCAAGAGACCCCAAGGGCTACTGGCGTCCGTGCTACCTTTGAAAAGTTTAGGCTAGAGTTTCTGTCTACGCCAAAAAAAGCATGGAACGATGGTTCCATGCTTTCCTTATTTTTTCAGATTATGCTTCCATTAAAGCTTGGTTTGCTGTAATGATTGCTAATTTATAAACATCTTCTTCGTTACATCCACGAGATAAATCAGAAATTGGTTTGTTTAAGCCTTGTAAGATTGGTCCAATCGCTTCAAAATTACCGAAACGTTGCGCAATTTTGTAACCAATATTTCCTGATTGAATTTCAGGGAATACAAATACAGTAGCTTCCCCTGCAACTGATGAATCTGGTGCTTTTTGTTTACCAACACTTGGTACAAACGCAGCATCAAATTGTAACTCACCATCAATATTGTAGTTAGGAGCTAATTCTTTCGCAATGCGAGCAGCTTCTGCTACTTTTAATGCTTCCTCAGATTTTGCAGAACCTTTTGTTGAAAAACTTAATAAAGCAACATTTGGTTCAATCCCAAATAATTCAGCAGTCTTAGCTGATTCAACAGCAATTTCAGCTAACTCTTGAGCATTAGGATTAATATTAATAGCACAGTCAGAGAATAAATATTTCTTAGATTTATCACTATTAATCATGATAAACGCACCACTTGTACGTGATACACCAGGTTTTGTTTTAATAATTTGTAACGCTGGACGTACAGTGTCTCCTGTAGAGTGAACTGCACCAGATACTAAACCATCTGCTAATCCCATATGTACCATCATTGTTCCAAAATAAGTAACATCTTTTAATAATTCACGAGCAGCTTCTGGAGTTGCTTTTCCTTTACGACGTTCTACAAAACTTTCCACTACTGCTTCAAAGTTTTCATAAGTTTCTGGATCAATTACAGTAATATCATGTAAATTAAATCCACGTCTTTGCGCTACTTCTTCAATTTCATCTTTTTTCCCTAATAAAATAGGTTCACATAATTCATCTGCTTTCAAGCGTACAATAGCACCTAAAATACGAGGTTCGCTTCCTTCTGGGAAAACAATTTTTAAACCTTTCCCTTTAATTTTTCCTGACAATTCTTCAAATAGTTCCACAACTATCCCTCCAATTATTTTCTATAACTATGATACAACAAATCTCTTCTAAAAAACAGTACTAAGTTGAAGTTTACAAGAATATTCTTCAAAATTTCACATCTGTTATAGTCAAAGCATTAACACAGTTGAAAAGAAAGACTTGTTTACACACTTTAAACTTGTGGTATACTAAACTTATTAAGTTTTAAAGGAGATTCATCATGCGAGAATACGCTAAAAAATTGATGGATACTGCCATGCTTGCAGGTCAAATTATGTTAGAATGCAATGCTGAGAGTTATCGTGTAGAAGAAACGATGAATTATATTTTATCAACTTCACATTTTGCAACTTGTGAAGCCTTCGCCAATGCAACAGGGATTTTTGCAACTTTAGACGATGACTGTATTGATTGTATTACTGAAATCCGTCGTGTTCCAAATCGAGATACAAACTTAAATCGTATTTATAAAGTTAATAGTATTTCACGTCAATTAGTCAGTGGAGAAATTGATATCGACACTGCTTACGAAAAATTTCAAAATTTAAAAGAATCAGATTATCCATCTTGGTTAAAAAATGTTGGGTTAGTCATTATGTGTGGTTGCTATGCAGCCCTCTATGGAGCAACTCTATTAGAAATGTTTGTTGCAGGTATTGCTGCAATTGTTTTACCTTTTGTTTATAAACTTGATGCCAAACTTGGGCTTGGTATGTTTATTACTAACTTAGTTTCTATTATTCCAATCGTCATTATCATTTGCTTTTTACAAGCTAATGTCTTTCCATCTATTCATATCGGTATTCCGATTATTGGAGCAATAATGCCAGCAGTTCCTGGAACAGCTATTACAAATGCCATTCGTGATACTTTACGAGGAGATTATAATTCCGGAACAGCACGAGCTGTTGAGGCTGCAGTTACTGCTCTATCCATTTCCATTGCTGTAGCGATTGGTCTATTGATTGGAGGAGGTGTGAATCCATTATGATGTTTCAAGTCATTAGTTCAGTCATTGCTGTTTATTTCAGTAGCATTGTATTCGAAGTTCCTAAACGTTTAATCAAATATACCGCGCTAATTGGTGGAATTGGTTGGTGGATTTATCTTTTATTTTTAGAAAGTGCAGGAATGGAGCTTTCTACCTATTATAGTGGTCTAACAGTAGCATTTCTTTCACATATAGCAGCAAGATTTTTTAAAGCTCCAGTAACCGTGTTCTTTATTCCTGGATTTTTCCCTCTAGTACCTGGAGCTGGAATGTATCGTACTGCGTATGCTTTTTTAACAGGAGATTCCGTTAAAGCTCATTATTATTTATCTAGTACAATCGCCGTAGCTGGTATGATTGCTTTAGCAATTTTTACAGTGGATTCTCTCTTTAGACTTCACTCAATATGGAAAAAACATACAAAAAAAACGTGATACTTTGTTAGTATCACGTTTTTGATTATTCGAATCCACCTACAGTAATAACTTCATCTGTTGGAAGAATAATCTCTTGTTGGTTTGAAGTTGGTTCTTCAAAAGTTGGTGCAACTTCTGGAGTTGCTTCTGGTGTAATTAATTTTTCATTTTTCTTAGCGCGACCTGCTAAAATTGTATCAATCGATGGCGCTGATACTTCAATTTTAGAATGGCTATTTAATAATAAATCCCATTCTTCATTTTTAATCATTTCTAATTGAGATTCCACCATAATTTGTAATCTTTGACGGAACATACGTGTTTCTTTCTTCAATGCATCCGTTTCACGATTAATTTCAGTTGCTTTTTCTGCAGCTTCTTTTAATAATCTTTCAGCTTCTTTTTCAGCTTCAAAAATAATGATTTCTGCATCTTTACGTGCATTTTCTTTCAAACGATCTGCAGCTTCTTGTGCTACGATGATTGATTTATTTAATGTTTCTTGAATTGAATTAAAGTATGAAACTTTTTCTTCATTGAATTTTACACGTTTTTCTAAATCTTTATTTTCACGAATTAATTGTTCAACCGTACGAATAACTTCATCTAAATAATCATTTACTTCTTCAGGATCATATCCTTTAAATTTTGTAGGAAATTCCTTATTATGAATTTCGATTGGTGTTAACATAATTCCAACTCCTCTTATTTGTTTTTCTCGAGCAGACCTATTTCAAGTTTTATTTTATCCTTTTTTGTCCGTCCCTCAATATTTTTTATCTGTATTCTACCATACCCTCTTATGGAAATAATATCAAGTAATTCTATCATAAAATCAGGACGAATTTCTTCAGCCCAGTTAACTTTTACTTTATTACTCTCTACTAATTCTTTTGAGCGCTGTCTAGATATATGAAAAATAGATGCAATTAATGTATCCAATCGTAATGAAGACACAATTGCGGTTGTATATGTCCAATGATCAATCGGTAAAATTAATTCTGTATAATCTTTTTCATCTATTCGAATACTAATTTTTCCAACTTTTTGAAAATTTTGTTTCAAATAAGGTAACATTTGTTTCGTGAGCAATAATTGCCAACGAATCCCATCAGAAATAATATCTCCTAATTGGTCACGGTCTATCCCTAAGCCTACCAAAGAACCGAGGATTTGTCCATGACTAATTGAAGAAAATTTAATTGGATAATGAATTTCTATTAATTCAACATCAAACTCTTCTGTTGTTGGTGCATAAAAATCTGGATAAATCATACATCTTTTTCGTTCAGCAGCAATGTATCCACCTTCAAACTGAAATTTAATGTCATCATATTGACCAACAATCGCTTCAACAATAAATTGTTGACGTGGATCTAAAAATGGGGTCAATATCGGTGCATACTGTTCTTGACAAGAAATAACCCAAGATTCTACTTTTCGAATAAAATCTTGTTCTTCTTTTCTAAAATGTTGAAATATAGACGTATCCATAACTATCACCTATTAAAATATAAATTTAACAATTTGAATAATGCCTAGTTTTACAAACTGTAAAAATAAAATTCCAAAGATAGCTGAAAAACCAAACATTCCAATTCTTATTTTATCAAAATAAGATAAATATGGTTCACACAACGCTTGAAGCCATCTTGCTAATTTAGTATTTTGCGCTTGTGGTAACCAAGTTAATACGATATAAATCGTAATTAACAATATATAAAGATCAATTGCCCGTAATAATAGACGGATTAATTGAAATAATAACATATCTTTCTCCTTAACATAAAATTATTCCCATTAAAAAGAAGAATTATCATCCTCAGCAAAAGAACCTTGCACTTGATAATTTGGCGGAGAACAGATATAAATATCCTCTCTAATTTGTTGGACATCTCCATTAATGGCATAAGTCACTCCTACTACAAAATCAATGACTCTTTTAGCATCTGCAACTTCCATCTTTTTAAAATTTATAATAACTGCTTCACCTTTTAATAAGGCATCTGCAATTCTTTCTGCTTCAGTATAAACAGAAGGCTCCATGACAAAAATTTTTGATACTTTTTTATTTTGTTGGGCTTGTTGAAAAGAAACAACATTTGAAGGTGTTCTTCGATATTCTTGAACATTTGATGATTCATTTTCTTCATTCATTTCTTCTTCTACCTCATGATAGCCATCATCTGGATCTAAAAATGTTTTAAATTGATTCCAAAACCCCATACTACTCCTCCTATTCAAACCAAGCAGTACCAATTCTAATAAAGTGTGCTCCTTCTTCGATTGCAATTGGATAATCTTGACTCATTCCCATGCTTAATTTTAGCGTGGACGTACTTTGAAGTTTTTTTGAAACTTCTTTTAACTCCTTAAAATAGTAACGAATTGCTTCATCATTTGCTTCAAAAGGAGCCATTGTCATTAAGCCAATAATCTCAATGTTTGAATATTGTTTTGCAACTTCATATGCTTCAAAAACTTCTGATGTTGTAAAGCCATGCTTAGATGCTTCTCCTGAAACATTGACTTCTAAAAAACATTTTAACGGCGAGTCTAATCTCTTTTCAATTTCTTCCATAATCGATAAACGATCAATCGCGTGAAAATAATGAATTTGATTCACAATTTGTTTTACTTTTCTTTTTTGTAAAGGTCCTATCAAATGCCAAATAATATCTTCTTGCGGAAATGCATTTTGTCGTTCTAAAAGCTTTTCGACACGATTCTCCGCAAAATGCCGAAATCCAAGAGAATAAACTTCTTGGATTTCTTCATTCGTACGGTTTTTATTTACTATAATTGGACATACTTCTTGTACATCTCTAGAAACTTTATCGCATGACTGTCGAATGCGAGTGACAATTTGTTCTGCATTACTTTTAATCATGGTCATTAGTTTCTGTTTCTTCTTCTGAAGAATGGTGGTGTGTCTAAAGTATCATCAGATTCATATTTTGTTTCAACTGGAGCTTCTACAAAACTCTTTTGAGCAAATGGTGAATCTGATTCTGTTGTTGTTTCACGAACAGTTGCTTCGCGACGAATATCCCAATCTCCAAAAATATCTTTCTCAGGTTGTTTTTCTTCAACTACTGCTTTTTTCTTTGGTGTTACTTGTTTTTCTTGGAATGTTTGAGGATTATTTCCAATTTCTTTTGTTGAAGCAGGTGTTGTAGGTGTTAATGTTGGGCGGCTAGTACGAGCCACTGACTTTTTTGTGCCTTTGTGTTCTTCATCAATACCAGTCGCAATAACTGTTACAATTACTTCATCTCCAAGATTTTCGTTAATAGATGTACCAAAAATAATGTTTACATCATTTGTTGCAGCTGCTGCTACGATATCAGAAGCATCTTGTGCTTCAAATAATGTTAAATCAGATCCACCTGTAATATTTAATAGGATTTGTTCTGCTCCATCAATTGATACTTCTAATAATGGAGAAGAGATAGCTTTTTTAGTTGCTTCTGCAGTACGATTTTCACCACTAGCAACCCCAATTCCCATTAATGCAGAACCTTGATCTTTCATCACTGTTTTAACGTCAGCAAAGTCTAAGTTTACATAGCCAGGTGCGATAATTAAATCAGAAATACCTTGTACCCCTTGGCGTAATACATTATCTGCTTCACGGAAAGCTTCTAACATAGGAGTCTTTTTATCTACGATTTCTAATAAACGATTGTTTGAAATCGTTACTAATGTATCTACATTAGCTTTCATTTGTGCAACCCCTTCTGCTGCATAACGACCACGTTTTGGTCCTTCGAAACTAAATGGACGAGTCACAACCCCAACAGTTAATGCTCCTAATTCTTTTGCGATACGAGCTACGATTGGTGCAGCACCAGTACCAGTTCCTCCACCCATACCAGCTGTAACGAAAATTAAATCCGCTCCTGATAAAGCTTCACGAATACGTTCTTCACTTTCTTCTGCTGCTTTTAAACCGATATCCGGTAATGAACCTGCTCCTAAACCTTTTGTTAATTTAGGTCCTAATTGAATTTTAGTTTCTGCTTTAGAATTTGCTAAAGCTTGTGTATCTGTATTGGCAACAATAAATTCAACGCCTTGAACGCCTTCATCGATCATACGGTTAACAGCATTATTACCTGCTCCCCCTACACCAATGACTTTAATTACTGCGCCTTCTAAATTTGTATCAAATTCGAATTCCATTCTTTTTCCTCCTTAGATTCGTACTAGTCTATAAACATTTTGAAGAAGTTTTTCACTTTATCTCCAAAACTTTCTGATTCAGTTTCTTGTGTTGCTTCCACTTCAGTTTTTGGTTTTTCAACTGGTTGTGGTGTTGGCTCTACAACTGGACGGCTTGGGCTAGTTAGAGGTGTTACTCTCTTTTCAGTTGTTAATTTGCCTTTTTGAGCGATACGATGTACATCATCTAATGATGCAGCATATTGAATTAATCCCATGCTTGTTGCATATATTGGATTTCTCATTCCCATTTGTTCTGGAATATATGTTTTTACATTTACTCCAAAAATTTCTTGGGCTAATTCAAGTACTCCTGCCATAGAAGATGCTCCACCTGTTAAAACGATTCCTCCAGGTAAGCTTAAAGCATCTACTTGATCCAAAGCACGTTTAATTGTTTCAAAAATTTGAACTTCTCTTGCTTCAATAATTTCTGATAAATAATGTTCATCTACTTTAACAGGATCTTTCTTACCAATTGTTTCAACTGGGAAGAATTCTTCATCAGAAGTTTCAGTAGAAATAGCATATCCATATTCACGTTTAATTCGCTCTGCATTTTCAAAACTTGCATTCAAGATGACAGAAATATCTTTTGTTACAAAGTCTCCACCTTCTTGGTCAACAAAAGAGAATTTTAATTGATGATCATGCATTACTGATGCACTAGTTTGTCCGCCACCCATATCAATTAGGATTGTACCAAACTCACGTTCACCTGCAGACATTGCTACTTGGCTAATGGCAAGAGGTTGAATAACCATCTCTTCAATATTTAGTCCTGCTTTATCAATACAACGTTTGATATTATGAACAATTGTTTTCGGTCCAGTAATCATACTTGCATATAATTCTAATCGAACTCCAATCATTCCTCTAGGATCTTTAATTCCATCAAATCCATCCACGATAAATTCTTCTGGAATTACTGAAATAATTTCTCTTTCAGGAGCAACTGAACGAACTTTTGCTGCTGAAATCACATTATGAACATCCACATCTGTAATTTCACGATTTTCACTTGAAACAGCAATCATGCCATGACATGGTTCAATAGAAATTTGATTACTTGGGATTCCTACGATAACATCTTTAATTTCAATATTTGATTTTTGTTCTGCTTGTTTAACGGCTTTTTTGATAGATTCAACAGTTTCATCGATATCTACAATTACTCCCCGACTAAGTCCTTGAGATTTTTCATTGCCGACTCCAATAATGTTTAATTGTCCACGAATATATTCAGCAACAACAACTTTAATTGAAGTGGTTCCAATATCTAAACTCACATAAATTCCTTGATTTTTCACGTTTATTGAAACCTCCTACTAATATTTTTTTGTTCACATTTTATAAATAACTATACATTTTCTATTCTACCATATTTCTTTCTAGTTAAGAAAATATTTGAATATTTTTTTACGATTTTTCTTTTTCTATTGAGCATTAATATCTGGTGTATAGAAAATACCAACTTCCATGTCAATTGTTCCAGATTTCATTTGCAATTCATTATAAATACTTGGATAATAATTCAATTTTTCTCCAATATCTTTTAATGTTCCAATAACTTTCATCCCATCTCTCATTCGAATTTGAAGTTTTAATGGTTTCTTCTCTGGATCAACATATTGAATTTGACGAATCATACGAATCACACTTGGTGAAGTTTTTTCCAATTGATTCGCTAATTGAGTTCTCGACTCTTCGTCAAAATTTACTAATTCTGGGTAGCTTTCTTTATTAATGGGTTCCTCTGTTTGAATCGTTTGAGCATCCGCTAATAATTCCTTGTATTTACCATCTTCGTAATAATATCCAATTGCAGGATTTTCTAAAATCGTTAATTGAATAGTATTTAAACCAGATAAAGTAACAGATGCATCCTTAATTTTAGGATTTCTTTTTGTTAATCTTTGTTGAATCGTTTCGTGTTCAGACAAGATACCCCATATAGTTTTTCCTTTTTTAATTCCAGCTTGTTCTCGTATCGTTTCTACTTCCACTTGTCTATTCCCATATACGTATATCGCTTTTGGTTTTGATAAAGGAGAAATAAAATAAATACTCCAGAACATACTAGCAAGAAAAATCCACCATAAAAATTTCATTTCTAATCGATTAAAATGAAAAAATTGTTTTATTGGTTGAAAAAGATCTTTTTTTGGAATCTCCTCGTTTGTCTCTCTAGGAGGAGGCGAAGAAGTTGAAGCTTTTTTAAACAATTTCATAAGGCTCCTCCTTTTTCTTTCTACATCATTTCATGAATCATATTTGTTAATCTTGAACTTGCATCTGTAATCCCCATTTTTTTAGCTGAATCAGCCATCGCTTCTTTTTTATGAGAATCTAATAAAATGTGATCAATTTCAGCTAACATTGTTTGAGCATTCAATTCTTTTTCTAAAATCATCGATGCTGCTCCTTGATCGACTAACGAACGAGCATTGGCTTCTTGATGATTATTCGTTACATATGGACTTGGAATTAAAATACTTGCCAAACCTAATGCTGTTAGTTCTGTTAAAGTTGTTGCGCCACTACGACAAACAACTAAATCCACATTTTGGAATAGCTGTGGCATATCTTTAATATACGGAAAAACAGAAACATTTGGCAATGATTTTTCTAAATTTGTAATCTGATTGTTGATTTTGTCATAATGCACTTCTCCTGTAACCATTATGACATGATAATTTTTATCCGCAAATCCTTCTAAAGCCTCAACAAATACTTCATTCATTCGTTCAGATCCACGACTTCCTCCGAAAATAACTACGATTGGTAAATCTGTCTGTACTCCTATTGAAGCTAAATATTCAGGATTTTTCTTAATTTCTACAACTTCTTGTCCTCTAGGATTTCCTGTTAAAACAACTTTATCACTATAAGAAGCAAAATCTTTTTTTACATCATCAAAGCAAATCGCAATTTTATTGACCCATTTTGCTAAAAATTTATTTGTTACTCCTGCAACACTATTTTGTTCATGAATAATCGTTGGAATTTTTAATAAACTAGCTGCGAATAATACTGGTGCACATACATAACCACCCGTACCAATGACAACATCTGGTTTAAATTCTTTTAAAATCTTTCTTGCTTTAATGACACTTGTGACCATATAGTACGCTGTTTTTAGGTTTTCTAATGAAAGCGAACGCTTTAACCCTTCGATTTTAATCGATTCAAATGCATATCCTGCTTGCGGAACAATTTTACTTTCTAATCCACGTTTTGTTCCAATATATAAATATTCTACATCTTCTTGTTTTTCTAAATATCTCATAAATGCAAGTGCAGGATAAATGTGACCTCCTGTACCTCCGCCAGATACGACAACTCTCATGAATACTTTCCTCTTTCTTATAAATTCTCTACAACTCGAATAAATTCATCCCCACGAATTTCAAAATTCTTAAATTGATCCCAACTTGCACAAGCTGGTGATAATAAAATAATATCGTCTTCTTTACTAATTTCATAAGCCTTTTTAGTTGCTTCTTCTAATGTATTAACGACTTCAATAACAAGAACTTCTGCAGCTTTTGCGGCTTCTTGTAATTTTTCTTTAGTTTCACCATACAAAACAATTCCTGATACAGATGTTAAATCGGAAACTAATTCATCAAAACCATTTCCTCTATCTAAACCACCTGCGATTAAAACAACAGATTGATTTGTAAAGCTACGTAATGCTGTTTGAGTTGCAATAATATTTGTAGCTTTCGAATCATTATAAAAACGTCTCTTATTGACTTCTTTAACAAATTGTGTACGGTGTTTTACACCATGGAAATTTTGAACAGCTTTTTCAATGCCTTCATTTGTAGCTCCTGCTAATTTTGCAATCGCAACTGCTGCTAATACATTTTCAACGTTTTGTGTTCCTGGAACTTGAATCGTTGAAACAGGAATTACTTTTTCACCATTAAAGCAAATATACTCACCTTCAACTGAAGCTCCAAACTCTAAAACATTTTTTCTACTAAATGGAACTAATGTTGCTTGAGTATTTCCCTCAATTAATGTTATCAATTCAGGATAATCAGCATTATAAACTAAATAATCTTCTTCTGTTTGGTTTTTCGTTAATTGAAGTTTTGCTTTAATATATTCTTCTCGTGTCCCATGATAATCTAAATGCGCACTAAAAATATTTACAATACACGCAATTTTCGGTTTAAATTGATCAATTCCCATCAATTGGAAACTACTTAATTCTGAAACATAAATATCTTCTTTTTTAGATTGTTCTGCTAATTGCGATAATGGGATTCCAATATTACCCGCAGCAAATACATTTCGTTCAGGGAAAGATTCTTTCAACATTAAGCTTGCTAATGTTGTCGTTGTTGTTTTACCATTTGACCCTGTAATCCCAATCATTAAACCTTCTAATAAATGATATGCAATTTCAACTTCTGTATAAACTGGAACACCTTTTTTCATGGCAGCTTCTACCATACAATTATGGTATGGAATTCCAGGATTTTTCACTACAAAATCAAAATGTTCTTCTAATAAATCTACTGGATGAGAACCCGCTAAAACTCGAATTCCTTCTTCAATTAAACTTTTTGCGTCTGGATTTTCTTCTAATGGAATACGATCATTTACTGTTACAATCGCACCTTGATGTAATAATAGTTTTGCAACTGCGACTCCACTTTTTGCTAATCCAATGACTAATACTCTTTTATGTTCAAAAACTTTTTTATTTAGCACCTAATATGCCCCCTAAATCAATTTCAATATGTATATGGCAGTATAAACTGCCGTAAAATATGTATGAAAAGCTAAAAAAGCTTTTCTAAATCAATACTAGTGTAATGAGTGTTCCAATTAATCCAACTAAACTGAAGACTAAAACGATTTTCACTTCTTTCCAACCACACATTTCAAAGTGATGATGAATTGGGCTCATCTTAAACACACGTTTCCCAGTTAATTTGAATGAGGTTACTTGGATAATCACGCTAGCTGTCTCTAATACAAATACAATACCGATTCCTAGTAAACTCCATTCATGATGAAGCATTAAAGAAATAATGGCTAACCCTGCACCTAAAGCTAGAGAACCAACATCCCCCATAAAAATTTTCGCAGGTTTCCAGTTGAACATTAAAAATCCAATTAATCCTCCAACTACACTAAAACAGAAAAACGCAATCTCTACTTGCTTTGAGTGTAATGCTAAAAATGCATATGTACCGTAAGCCACAATAGAGGTTGAAGTTGCAAGACCATCTAATCCATCTGTTAAATTTACCGCATTTGAAAAACCTGTAATCCAAATGATTGTAAAAATTGCAAATAATACTAAGCTATGTACTTCACCAATAAATGGAATATAAATTAATGGAGCACGTCCACTTAATAAGAATAGAGCCACAAAAACTGCAGATCCCAGTAATTGTAAAACAAATTTTTGATGACTTTTTAATCCTTGATTTTGTTTTCTAAAAACTTTAATAAAATCATCAAAAAATCCAATTCCACCAAAAAAAACAAATCCTATGACGCCACTTAATAATGTAAAATTAAAATATCCGAATAATCCTCCAAGAACTAAACTGACTATTCCAATCATCATTAAGAAGATAAATCCTCCCATCGTTGGTGTTCCGCATTTAGCCTGATGCCAAGATGGACCATCCTCTAAAGTTGTTTGCCCAAATTGATTCCTACGCATAAATTGAATAAATTTAGGTTCTACAAATACTGTTGCCAGTAATGTTGCGCCTAATACAAGTAATAATTGTAATGTCATCATTTTCTCCTCTTTATTTATTTCCTAATAATGATTCTACGATTTCAATTTCATTATATGGATATTCCACTTCACCAATAATTTGATAAGGCTCAACACCTTTTCCAGCAAGTAACACAATATCTCCTGCACTTGCTAACTGAAGCGCCTTTTCAATGGCATCTTCTCGTTTATCAATACATTCATAAGAAACAGAATTCTTATCAACCGCACTTAACAATCCTTCATAGATATTTACTAACGGCTCTGTTCTAGGATTATCTGCTGTAAAGACAACATGGTCTGATTTTGTTAAAGCTATTCTTCCTAATTCTGGTCTCATACTAGAATCACGATTGCCTCCACTATGTCCCACAACTGTAATAATTTTTCCATGCGGAATTTGTGCTAATGAATCTAATACATTTTCTAATCCATCCGGAGTATGAGCAAAGTCGACGATTACTTGGAAATCTTGTCCTTTATCAACTGCTTGCATACGTCCAGCTACACCTTTGAATGTTTTAACTTTTTCCAAAATTTCTTCTATAGAAACTCCATAAACATAAGCTACAGCAATGGCAGACAACATGTTATATACATTAAATGTTCCAAGTATTGGCATATCGACTAAGTAGCGTTCCTCTTGCTGAATCACCAATTCAAAAATAGTATGTCCATTTTCTGTACGAATATTTTCAGCTTTAAAGTCAGCTTCCTCTGTAATTCCATAACTAATCACTTGAACAGGCGTTGAATATTCAAACATATGAAATTGTGCATCATCGGCATTCAAAATGGCTACTTTTGGTTTACGATTCTCTCCTACATAATTCCCTAATTGCGAGAACAACAAACTTTTAGCGTGCGCATATTGTTCCATTGTTTTATGCAAGTCTAAATGCTCATGTGTTAAATTCGTAAATACAACACAATCATAATCCAATCCCCAAATACGACCTAATTGTAAAGCGTGAGAAGAAACTTCCATCATACATGTTTCTCCACCGATTTCTTTTAACTCTTGGAATGTTTCATGCAATGTTAAAATTTCTGGAGTTGTATTATGAGTCTGAATAATTTTTGGACCAATTTTACGATAAATCGTACCAATTAATGCTGTCGGTTTATTCGGCTTTTCCAATAATGCATCTATCATATGAGTTACTGTTGTTTTACCATTTGTCCCTGTAACTCCAATCATTTGTAAAGATTGAGTTGGATATCCATAAAAATGATTGGCCAATAAAGCCATCACTCTTGTCACATCTTTAACATAAATTACTGGAGTATCCCCCACTTGATCTTCAATAGATTTACTGGCTACAAAAGCAACTGCTCCTTTTTCTTTTGCAATAGAAGCAAATTGATGCCCATCTACTGTAACTCCATCAATACAGAAAAATAATGTGTTTGGACGAACTTTTCTTGAATCTTGTGCTAAAAAATCAATTGTTACACCTGATAAATTACCTACAATCTTTTTGAGATAAATTAATTGAGCTAATTCTGTAGCTAACATTGCTAAATTCCTCCTTTTTATTGCGTTAATCGACTATAATCTAACGCACGTTTCATCATTGGATTAAAAATCTCTTTAATTAAAGCACTACCACCAGCTCCATAAGGATTATTTTGAGGTTGCTTCAATGTAATATATAAAATATATTTTGGATCACTTGCAGGCGCAAACCCAACTACTGAATAAATATAATTACTTCCATAGGAGTAATAAGTTCCTGTTTCTGGATTTACTAATTCTGCAGTTCCTGTTTTCGCAGCAACTTCTTCACCTTCAATATCAAAACCATTAGATGTTCCATCTTTCATAGTAGTTGCTTGACGTAAATATTCTAGAGTTTTCTTTGCTGCTTCCGGTTTAATCACTTGACCCAAAGAATTTCCAGAAAAATTAACGGTTGTATTAGTTGCTGGTCTAAACTCATGATCCACAATTCTTAATTTTTTCATTTCACCTTGATTCGCAATTGCGGTAAAAGCTTGTACCATTTGAAACGCTGTTACAGATATCCCTTGTCCAAAACCAGTCGACAATTGTTGTAAATAAGAGTTATATGAATTCAATCCAGTAGCTTCATTTAAAAATCCTGATTGCGTACTTTGACCAAATCCAAACAAATCTAAATATTGCTTCCATTTTTCTACTCCAATTTTTTGAACCACATGAACAAAAGCGACGTTACTTGAGTGAGCTAAACCTTCTAAATAAGTGATTCTTCCCCAACCAACTTTATTATAGTCTCGAACTAAATCTTTAAAAATCTGAATTTTACCAGATTCATACTTTTCATTAGGGTCAAATACTCCCTCATTAATTGCAGCAGCTAAAGCTAGTACTTTCATTGTAGAACCTGGTTCATAAGCTTCATCCATTAATAGATTATTCCACATTGTACCAATGCCTTCTTTTGTTGTGCCATTAAACGTTGGTCGCTGAGTTGCAGCTACTATATCCCCTGTTTTTGGATCCACTAACATCGCTGTTAATTGATTTGGTAAATACTTTTCAGTTACTTGAGAAACTAAAGATTCTAAATACGTTTGCATTTTTTTATCTAAAGTTAAATACAAATCATTTCCATCTTTAGGTTGCTCCGTAATTTTTTCACTTCCTGGAATAATATATCCATTACCATCTAATCTAGATACAAGTTCACCCGGTTTTCCAGTTAGCGTAGCATTATACAATGCTTCAATTCCCATCTTACCAACCAATTGTTCAACTGGTTTTCCATCAACTTGTTGTTCTTCTACATCTGTATATCCAATTAGATGAGAAGCAAAAATCCCATTTGGATAATAACGTGAAAGATTTTCCGTAAATTTAATACCGGGAAGTTCTTCTTTTTCAATTTTTTCCTTTGTTTCAACAGAAAGATTTTTCCCTGCATTTCCAAATTCTACTTGGGAAACATTTTTTTGAGATAAGATTTTTTCAATTTCTGGAGCCTTCATATCAATGTATTTTGATAGAACTTGTGCAGTTTTTGAAAAATCTTGTACATAATCTTTTTTTCCTTTATCCCATTGATCTGTTAATACAGCAAACAAAGAATAACTCGTTGCATCTACAGCAATTGGGCTACCACTTGCATCATAAATATTTCCACGCTTAGCCTTCAAGAGTGTTGTGTGAGTTAATTTTTTATCTAATTCATCTCTCAAATTAACACCATGACTTTGGCCTAGCACCATTATTTTAAAAAAGTGAAAAGAAAAAATGAGAAATAGGAAGAATGCGATTGCCATCAAGCAACGTATCGCAATCTTTCTATTTCCCAAATATTCCTTAAAATTATTTATTTTCATTGTCCAACATTCCTTACGTTATTTTGACCCATTTGTAATCCTTGTTCTTTTGCAATACGATTCACACGGTCATATTGTGATAATTCCTGCGCCGATTGTAATAACGTATCATTTTTTCTTTGCATCAATGTTGTATTGGTTTGTATATCTTGCAATTGACGATTTTTATTCGCCACTAACATTGAACTAACAACTGTTAAAGTGCCTAATAATACAATCACTACAATTGAAACAATCATATTTCTTGCATAATTAACTTTTACTTTTTCTTGAGGAATAGCCGTTACTACTTTGTCAGAATAAGTATTCGGAAAGGCTTCTTTGACTGTTGTTGTAGAATTTACATCAACGATTTGTTTTGCTAATGCCATCAAAAAACGCCTCCTTTACTACTTATTTTACACGTTCAATCACACGTAATTTCGCACTTTGTGATCGTGAGTTTTCTTGCATTTCTTCTTCTGTTGGCAAAATTGGTTTTCTAGTAATTAATTTAAAATCAGCACTTTCTAACTGACCTGGTAAAATTGGTAAATTTTTAGGTCCTTGTTCGACTGTGCTTTTCTGTTTGAACATTGTCTTCACAATACGATCTTCTAAAGAATGGAATGAAATCACACTAATTCTTCCATTAACTTCTAACAAGTCAAAAGCTTGTTCCAGAGAGTCCTCCACTGCAGCTAATTCATCATTCACCGCAATACGCACCGCTTGGAAAATTCGTTTAGCAGGATGCCCACCTTTTCTTCTTGCAGCTGCCGGTATACTATCTCGAATAATATCTACTAATTCTCCAGTCGTTTCAATTTCATGGTCTTGACGAATGCGTTCAATATTTCTTGCAATTTGTTTTGAGAATTTTTCCTCTCCATAACGGTAGAAAATTCGTACTAATTCATCATAACTCCACTCATTAATAATCTCTTTTGCTGTTAATGGCGCAGTTTGATCCATTCTCATATCTAAAACAGCATTTTGATGATAGCTAAATCCTCTCTCAATTTGATCTAATTGTGGAGAAGATACTCCTAAGTCATACAAAATTCCATCAACTTTTTTAATTCCTAATTCATTTAATTTTTTCTGAATCATTCTAAAATTTGCATGAATAAACGTTACTTTACCTTCATCAATAAATTTCTTTAAACGGATTTTAGCATTATCAATAGCATTCATGTCTTGGTCAAAACAGTATAAGTGACCTGTTGTTAATTGACTTAATAAATATTCACTATGTCCTGCTCCACCTAATGTACAATCTACATAAATCCCATCTGGTTTTACTTCAAGGTTGTCTACTGTTTCATGTAGCAATACGGTTACATGTTTAAACATTCTCTATTAATATCCTTTCTAAAATCCAAAATCAGCCATTTGTTCTGCTAATTCTTCAAAATTTTCTTCAGTTTCAGCAATATATGCTTTCCAACGTTCTTCATCCCAAATTTCAATTCGGTCATTTACACCAATTACTCGACAATTTTTTACTAGTCCAGCATGTTCTCGTAAAGTTGGTGTAATATTAATTCTTCCTTGTTTATCAAATTCTACTTCGCTAGCAGCAGAATTGAAGAAACGAGCAAATGCACGAGCGTCTTTTTTAGATTGAGGTAATTCACTCAACTTTTGACGAAGCAATTGCCATTGATCAAGAGGGTAGCCGTATAAACAGCCGTCTAGTCCACGAGTTACAACAAAAGTGAATCCTAAATCTTCACGAAATTTAGCTGGAACAATCATACGTCCCTTAGCATCTATTGTGTGTTGATATTCACCGATTAACATGCAGACTCCTCCTATCATTCATTAATTATCCATAGTTTACCACACTCCCCCACTTTTCACCACTTTTTTATTAAAAAAGTTAAAAAATATTTTAAATCCACCCCTTTTTTATATAAAATTCAAAACAATCTTCTCTGTAGACCATTCAAAAATCCTTTTATATCAATGTTTTTCATCAATTAATTACAATTTCTATTTTTATCCTTGTTTTTATATTTTTTCAAATCAAAAAAGCACTTAATCAACTGACTAAGTGCTTCTCTAACAAATTCTAAAACTATTAACGGATAACTCCCCAAGAGAGGAATAAATAAAAACAATACTGAATAACTAACAATAGATGTCCAATTACAAATACCAAAAATTCTAAGGAGAAAAATTGATATAAAAATTGCCTTAATGAAAATTCATGACTACTTTTTTTCACTAATAATAATGTTACTCCAATAATACAACTAAACAATATCATCCAAGGTAATTGAGAATATCCTAAAACTACTTGAGAAAAAATTTCAAAACTAACAACTAGTAAAGGTAACATTACTTCCCTTATTGTTAGAAAGAATGAATCTGAAAAATAAATTCTTGTTCCAAAATAATATTTTAAAACAGCATAACTAGCTATCATTATGGTCATTAAAACTGGCGCTAATAAAAACATTCTTTTCTCTCCTTTTCTCATTGTATTGTACACTATTCTTTCTTTAACGTACAGAGATTGTTATACTCATTATTCACTCATATAAAAAGGCTAGCTTAAGTTTAACACTTTTGCTAGCCTTCTTTGATAAAAGTTATCTTATGCTTTTGTAAAAGTTACTACATAATCATAATGTGTTGAATTTTCTTGATTGATGCCTACAAAGTATTCATCAGCAATCTTGTATCCTTTTTTCTCAAGCTCTGCTTTCTTTTGATCAATTTTTGATTTCAAAATAGACTTCAACGTTTGCGCTGGAGCTTTTTGAGGTACTTCAACTTCATTTTTACTATCTAAATCATTAAAAAATCCAGGAATATCTTTCATTCCATCATAATTATAATAAATAGAAACTTTGTTTTTTGGTTCATCAGCACTTCTTTCACGACGTGTCACACGTGGTTGATAAACTGGCGCACTTCTAAAACCTGTATTTTCTGGTGTACTATTTCCATGCCCAATAGCATTGTTATCTCCGATATGTGTTCCTTCTGGTCCGTTTCCAGATAATCCTGAATTTGTGTAATCAGGTTTACCTTGGTCAACTCCAGGAGTAGCAATCGTAATTAAGTCATCTGAATAATTGTCCACTACAGCCGCTTGATCATCTGTAGTTTTTGCTTGTTTCATTGCTTCTTTAGCTTTGTTTGTATATTCTTCTACTTTTAATTTAGCAGCTTCTTTTTCACTAGATGATAGACTACTTGAGTCAATTTCTTCTAATTTCATTTTTTTACGTGATTCTAACTCGGAGTCATTTTCCTCTAGACCTTTTTCAACATCATCTTTTGGTTCAGTTGGATTATTCTGATTATTTGAATCCGCTGGAGTATCTTCTGTTGGTTGCGCTGGCGTTTCTGTTGTGCCTGAACCTGCTGGTGTTGTTTCCGCTGGTTTCGTTGGCGCTGGCGTTTCTGTTGCTCCTGGCACTGTTGGTTGTTCTTCTGCTGGTTTCGTTGGCGTTGGTGCTGGATTTTCTGTTGTGCCTGAAGTTGCAGGTTTTTCTTCCGCTGGTTGCGCTGGAGTTGGTGTTTCTGTTACTCCTGGCGCTACTGGTGTTGTTTCCGCCGGTTTCGTTAGCGCTGGCGTTTCTGTTGTGCCTGGCGTTGATGGTTGCTCTTCTACCGGTTTCGTTGCCGCTGGCGTTTCTGTTGTGCCTGGTGTTGATGGTTGTTCTTCTGCCGGTTGCGCTGGTGTTGACGTTTCTGTTGTGCCTGGCGCTGTTGGTTGTTCTTCTGCCGGTTTCGTTGCCGCTGGCGTTTCTGTTGTGCCTGAAGTTGATGGTTGCTCTTCTGCCGGTTTCGTTGGTGTTGGCGTTTCTGTTGTACCTGGCGCTGTTGGCTGTTCTTCCGCCGGTTGCGCTGGCACTGGTGTTTCTGTTGCTTCTGAGCCTGCTGGTGTTGTTTCCGCTGGTTTCGTTGGAGCTGGCGTTTCTGTTGCTCCTGGCGCTGTTGGTTGCTCTTCTGCCGGTTTCGTTGCCGCTGGATTTCCTGTTGGTGTTGTTTCAGCTGGCTGCGCTGGTGCTGGGGTTTCTGTTGCTCCTGAACCTGCTGGTGTTGTTTCAGCTGGTTGCGCTGGCGCTGGGGTTTCTGTTGCTCCTGGCGCTGTTGGTTGTTCTTCTGCCGGTTTCGTTGGCGCTGGTGCTGGATTTTCTGTTGTGCCTGAAGTTGCAGGTTTTTCTTCCGCCGGTTGCACTGGAGTTGGTGTTTCTGTTGCTTCTGAGCCTGCTGGTGTTGTTTCCGCTGGTTTCGTTGGCGCTGGCGTTTCTGTTGCTCCTGGCACTGTTGGTTGTTCTTCTGCTGGTTTCGTTGGCGTTGGTGCTGGATTTTCTGTTGTGCCTGAAGTTGCAGGTTTTTCTTCCGCTGGTTGCGCTGGAGTTGGTGTTTCTGTTACTCCTGGCGCTACTGGTGTTGTTTCCGCCGGTTTCGTTGGCGCTGGCGTTTCAGTTGTGCCTGGCGCTGTTGGCTGTTCTTCCACCGGTTTCGTTGGCACTGGCGTTTCTGTTGTGCCTGACGCTGTTGGTTTCTCTTCCGTTGCTTGCGCTGGAGTTAGTTTTTCTGTTTCTCCCGGCACTTCTGGTTGTTCTTCCGCTAGTTGCGCTGGAGTTGGTATTTCTGTTGCTCCTTCTACTTGATCTGAAACTAAGTTATATACCTCACCGTAACATACAACTGATGTATAACTTGTTTGAACTTTTTCCGTAGTTTCTTTTAATTCAAAAGATACTTCAGCTGTTTCATGATTTTTTTGAAGTACAACTTCATAAGTTCTAACTTCTTTATTACCGTAACTTTCCTTAATAACAATTTTATGTTTAGTTTTTGAATCTGTTACACTTTCCCCTTCTGTGTAAAGTAATTCATTGTGTGGCAAAAATAAATTTCTATCTGAAATACGATTCATTTCTTTTAATACATCTACAGGAATATTCGTTGCTTCACTAATGACAATTAACGTATCTCCCCATTTAATTTCGTATTTAAAGAAATTATCTTCTTTCTGTATATCTGCTTTGACTTGTTCAACAGTTCTTGCTATCCAAACACCATCTTCTTCACTTGCTTGAACAGTTGTTTGAATACTTGCTAATCCAATCAAAAATACACCAGTCGCAACAATAGCGCCTGTACGTAATTTTCTAAATCCTCTTAGTGATAATAATCCTTTCATTCGTTCATCTCCTATTTTATGCATTTGCTATTACTCTAGCTGAATAGTATCACATACCTTTTTACATAATTCAAGCATCATGATTTAAATAGAAAAAGAAGGAAAATAGCCTTCTTTTAACTATATTCCTTCTTCTCTCGATAAATAAAATCTATTGATTATTCATCTTCTTTTTTCTTTTTCGCAAATAATCCTACTCCTGATAATAGGGCTGCCATTGCTGGAAGAATTGTTCCAAATGTTGATGTTCCTGTATTTGGAAGTTCTTTTTGAGAAGACTGTTTTGTATTTCCAACTGATGAACCTAGTGCATTAGTTACTTCTGCTTTACTTCCTTTATCGCTATTTTCTTCAGAATTCACTGTTTTTTGAGGAGAATTTGTAGAAACTTTTGCAATAAATTCAGCAATACGTTTCACCATTGCATCTACTTCTTCTTGTGTAGCTCTTGGATTATTGAATACTGCTTTTGCTGCATCCAATAATTCAGAACCGTCTTTCTTGTATTCATCATTTAATTGAGATACTAAACTATCTAATTGAAGAATTGATGCTTCCAATTGTGCTTTATCAACTTTTACAGTTGTTTGTGGTGTTGATACTACTCCACTTGGTTCTTGTGATGGTTCTAATGGTTTAAAGATATCTTTTGCTAATACTTTAAAGATTTGTCCATCTTTTAGAATAATAGTTGCATTTCCCTTATCATCAAAGACTACATCAGCTATTTCTGGATTTTTATCCATAATCTTAGATTTTGCATTTTCTTTTTCATCTTTAGTAACACGAGAAATATCCATAACTATTTGTTTTTCAAAAGTTAAATTAATATTATCTACCCCAGTTGAAACTTTAACTAATTTCTCAACAGAAATTGTTTCACTTACACCATTCTTAGATGTTACTGTTACATTCCCTTTGTCATCAATTGCTACTGTTGCTTCTGGATTTACTAATTTAACAAGTTCTAAAACTTTAGATTTTTCTTCTTCTGTTAATTTAGTTGGATTTACAACAATTAGTTTTTCAGCTGGAACAATCACTTCACCTACTGACTTTACTGCAAGTTTTCGGTTTTCTGTAACGCTAGTAACATTTCCATCTTTAGTTTCACGATCAATTGCTTCTTTTGCTTGTGCTACTATTGCATCTACTTGTAATTTTAGAATCTCTCTTGCAAGCTCTGAAAGATCAGTTCTTGCATCAATCGCTGCTTTTTTAGTAGTGGCTTCATTTTCAATTACTTTTTTAGCTTCTGTTTTCGACACTGCTTGTGGATTTACTGAAGTTACCTCTGTTGTTCCTACAGTTTTAGCTTGGGATACTTCTGCATTTGCAATCGCTTTGTCGATTGCTTCTTTAGTTGCGTCTGCTTTTGCTTTTGCTTTTTCCTTAGCTGTAGCTTTTTCTTCGTCTGTTAAGTCTGTACGAGCGTCGATCTCGTCATTCTTAGCTTTAAATGCATCATCAATCGCTTGCTTAGCTTCTGTCTTAGCCACTGCTTCTGGGTTTACTGAAGTTACTTCTTTTGTTCCGTTAGTCTTAGCTTGATCAACCGTCGCGTTTGTTGTTGCTTTATCGATTGCTTCTTTCGCTGCATCTGCTTTTTCCTTAGCTTCTTCTTTAGCCGCGATTTTCTCTTCATCTGTTAAATCTGTACGAGCATCGATTGCTTCAATCTTAGCTTTAAGGGCTTCATCTACAGCTTTCTTAGCCGCTGTCTTAGCTACTGGTTGGGGATTTACAGCTTTTACTTCTGTCGCTCCATTATTCTTAACTTGATCAACCTTCGCATTTGTTGTTGCTTTATCGATTACTTGTTTTGCTGCATCTGCTTTGGCTTTCGCGTCTTCCTTCGCTCTTGCTTTTTCTTCAGCTGTTAAGTCGTTGTTTGCATCGATCGCATCATTCTTAGCTTTTAGTGCATCGTCTATTGCTTTTTTAGCTGCTGGCTTAGCTGCTGGCGTTGGAGTTACTGAATCTACTGATGTTGCTCCATCATTTTTAGCTTGAGTTACTGCATCATTTGTCGTAGCGTTATCGATTGCTGTTTTCGCTGCGTCTGCTTTTGCTTTCGCATCAGCTTTTGCTGCAGTTTTTTCTTCGTCTGTTAAGTCGTTGTTCGCGTCAATTGCTGCTTCCTTAGCTTTTAATGCATCATCGATTGCTTGCTTAGCCACTGGCTTCGCTACTGGTGTTGGAGTTACTGAATCTACACTCGTTACTCCATCATTTTTAGCTTTCGTTACTGCATCATTTGTTGTCGCATTATCGATTGCTTGTTTCGCTGCATCTGCTTTTGTTTTCGCGTCAGCTTTCGCTGCAGTCTTCTCTTCATCTGTTAAGTCATTATTCGCATCGATTGCGTCGTTCTTAGCTTTTAGTGCATCATCGATTGCCTTCTTAGCTGCTGGTTTCGCTTCTGGCGTCGGATTTACATTGTTTACTTCTGTTGATCCATCGT
>ERZ772974.692-NODE-692-length-23744-cov-5.414581_pt1 | contig 23744 bp, 7 predicted proteins | sample MGYA00580671_ERZ772974 | MGnify/ENA primary metagenome ERZ772974 (study PRJEB29015, sample SAMEA2738065) | human oral metagenome | biome: human oral; feature: human-associated habitat; material: saliva | place: China | collected 2218 ... | reverse complement strand
AAATCCTACTGCTGCAGATTTTAAGTCACTCTTCTTTTCAGCAGTTGTTGATGTAACTGCCATTATACCTGCTATCATTATTGCTGCAAATAAAAATGCAACACCAATCCATTGTATGTATCCGAAGTATTTCTGATCCTATTTCATTTATCTTACTATCACTTGAATCTCCAGGTTTTAGCTTACTTATAATCCCATCATAATCAGTTGCATATAATCTAATTATAATCGGAAATATAGATAACAACAATATTGCTAAAACCAATAATGTCTTTTTTATCTTTTTATTCATTTGTAACTCCTATTAACTTAAACTGCATTTTTAAACTGTATTGCAATTTTTTGTATAAATGTAAGTATTGTAGTTGCCCCAAATATACAAATTGCTCCAAATATATAATTCATTGCAACATTTTTAAAATCAGGTTTTTCTTTGTCTGATTTTAAAATAAATCTAATACCTATAATTACTAACATTATAAGACCTACAGCTATACCTATAAGTTGTAATAATTCTAATAATGTTTTAGATACACCTATAATCGTCCTTGCTGCTTTTGAGCTTGTATCTATATTCCCATCTAAAGTTGCAATTGTATTTGCTTGTGTTGTGCCTTGTGGTGCTTGTGTTGTAGTAGCCCCTAATACGCTATTTGAAATTATCACTAATTGTATAAGAACCATCAATATAACCACAACTTTTTTCAAAGTTTTCTTTTTCATTAAAACTCTCCTAACCTATAATATAATACCTATATATTATACTATATTATTCATATTTTTTCAAATCTTCAAATAATAGATAGTACAAGTTCTATTCTCACACTATCTATTATCATTGAACATTATTTTTTTCTACTTTTTCTTGTTATCTTTCTCAATTTATTTTGATATATATACATTACCCCACATAATATTGATATTGCAAATATACCTATTACAGCTTTGATATTACTTTCCCCTGATTTCGGTAGATCTTTATCAACTTTTGGAATAGTTGTACCATTTGTTCCACCATTATTTCCATTTATCCCTGTAAGTCCAATTCCTCTTCCTGATGGATTATTATTATTTGTTCCTGGTACATTTCTGCTATTAAATATATTAGTAGAATTATTGTTTGGATCTCCTGTTAGAACTCTTCCATTATATATATATTGGTTAGTTGTTCCTCCATTGTTGTTTCCATTGTTATTAGATCCATTAGGTATATATCTTCCACTGTTATTTCCTCCCAAATTATTACCACCATTATTGTTCTTATTTTCAGGATTATTATTATTTCCGCTATTGTTCCCATTATTGCCTGAATTATTGTTATCGACTTCTTTTCTTAGCCATTTAGCCTTATACTTAATTATTCCACCTGTAGAAGCTTTCCAATCTGGTTCCCATCCAACAAATTGATATCCATCTTTACTTGGTTGTACATATGTTAAGAATAATGTACCATTATCTACTTCAAAAACAACAGGGTATCTCCATTTTTCTCCATCAAGATCAAATATTATTCTTGTTCTACCTTTTTTTACAGTGCTTTCATCATAATCTGATTGTGATATATTATCATATTTCGGATCATAAATCTTAATATTATCTGGTAGATTCGGGAATATTGTATGTCCTGTACCATCATCTCCCGGATTATTTCCACCATTGTTTCCATTTCCGTTATTATTCCCTCCATTATTGTTTCCACCATTATTTCCATTTTCGTTATTATTTCCACCATTATTATCTTTCTTATCATTATCTCCATTACTTGGATGTTCTTGATTTTCACCACTTTCATCTTTTTTCACCCAATCTGCAGTATATGTAGTATCTGAATATATTGGTAATGAAACGTTTGGTGTCCATCCATTAAATCTAAATCCTTTTCTTTCTGGATTTTTCAAAGGAGCATTTGGTGCTGTTCCAGCATCTATAACTGAACTTTCATTATAATTAGTATCAGATCCTGGTGCTGTAAACGTTGCTCTTACTTTTTCTCTTTCCCATAATGCTTTTATTTCTGTATTATTGTTTAATTGTTCATTTTCTGATACTGACCATCCCTTAAACTTATAACCTAATTTTGTTGGAACTGTTGCTCTCATTCTACTTAATTCTGATGCATTTACTGGGTCTGACAATCTTGTACCTTGACTTATATATAATTTTTCTCCATTTTGCATTAATGTGCTTTTTCCGCCATCTAAATTAGCTGTTAATTCTACAACATTTCCTGCAGGTCTTGGTGTATCTTCTAATATTGCTTTTATCTCCATATTATCTGTTACGACTGTATCTAAGCTTGGAGACCATCCTACTAATCTTTTTCCTTCTGGTAAATTTACATTATCTAATCCTAAAGGCTTATTACCTGCAATTACCAATTCTTGCCCTATAACCTGTTTATTAGGACTTTCTATATAATAAGTTACTGTCTTGTATTTTAGCCATTCTTCTTTATTCATTAATGTTGTTAAAACTAAATCATTTGTAAATATTCTAGATGTTGATGGTGCAGGCATAAAATATGTTTCAATCTTTTTACCTTTATCATCTTTAAAATCTGTAGAATATCCTGGCATCCTTGGTATAACTTTACCTATACGTTCTGCTATTGTAGTTCCTATTTGCATTTCACCAAAGTTATGCATATATCCTAAATCTTCATCTATTACTTTTAAATTTGCCTTATATTTCTTATCTTTATATGGTTCATAATATACATGTGGTCCACTTGAACTTTCACTGCTAGGATATCTTATCAAAGCTTCTGCAGTCTTTTCTGTTATAACTGTATCTTTATAAAATTCACGTCCTTGAGGATTTATATCCCACCCCAAAAACCTATATGCTGTTTCTGTAGTCCTAAAATCACTATCGTAATTTGCAGGCCTTGTTCCAGCCCATAAATTTAATGGGAATCTTGAACCTTTTGGTATATAAAATGTTGCTTCTTTATTTCCATAAGAAGTATATCCTTTAGACATAAGTTCTAATATTTTCTTTTTACTCTTAAATGTTATTTTTACATATTTTCCCTTATTTTTTTCTAATAATGTTTGTGCTTTTCCTGGCGTATTAGAATCAATATCTGTTCTTGGTGTTATTATTTCAGCCCCTTCTGGATTATATGCATATATTACTGCCCTATAACCTATATTCCCAGGATTTGATTCTACTCCTTCATATGCGAATATAGACTTATTTTGTGCTGATATGTCACTTGTTCTTGTATTATATAAATTATTTCTTCCAGGTAAAATACTTCTTCCTCCATATGGTGCTGCATCTTTAGAAGCATAATCTGTCATAAATTCTAAAGTTCCTTCTCCATAATTCTTATTACTTCCAGATGTAACAATTTTATCATAAACTAATTTTATCTTACCTATTAAAGATAATTTATCCTTATACAAACCATTTTCATCTCTTTGCATAAATAATGTATCAACCCCATATTCTGCCCTATATAATTCTTTTAGTTTATCTTCAAATGTTTTAAAATTATTACTTGCTATATCTGCTGTCCATTCTCTTACTCCATTGTTTAAATCATATACTCCTGTTTCATTTCCAAATGTTGCAGATGATGAATTTGCTATATCTGATGTACTTGTAGTATTTGGACTATAATTTGTATTTGCAAGTCCTGTTAAATAATATAATGCTCCATATTCTGTATTTCTTGGCAAACTTGTATGTTGCATTGTATAATCAAGTCCATATTGATTATTATCTCTTACCATTCTATCAATATTATAGAATGCTTGATAATGTTGTTCTGACTTTGATATTGTATTATTAGGTGCAAATCTTCCATCTGTACCTATCATGTATTTAGAAATCCAGAAACCTTTTCTTTGTGTTCCACCTTTTCCAAATGCTTCATGTATCCTAAATCCTTTAGATTTAAGAGTTTCATGATTTGGTACAAATTCTTTTTCCATCTTCCAATATGGTGTTTTTACTGCACTTTCGTCTGTCATTGTTTCCATATCTGATCCAACAAACCCTTTATCTGTATAATAACCTTTTATATTATTTTGACTTGAATCTGTATAATATGTAATCCTATATGCAAATCTTGGTATCCATACCCAATAACTTCCATCTTTTGTTTTTGCATTTGCCATTCTACCTGCATAATAATCATACCATTTTTCTGGATTTACTAAAGGATCTTGTACTTCTTTTTCAACTCCATTTTCCCATGTAACTGCTGTCATATCTGCAAATAATATAGGAAGTGATGGTTCTCTTCTAAACTCATTAATATTTAATATAGTGTTTTGCCCTTCTTGTTCTATTGGTGCATTAAATAATATATTATATCCTTGTATAACTTCATTTGCACCACCATTATATAATGTTACAATTATATAACTAAAAACAAATGTAATTAAAAATAATCTTAATATTCCTTTTTTTAACATCAAACATTCTCCTTTATACATAATATCAATTTAACTATATCATACCAATTCTTCTTTGTTAAATTATATTTAATTTTTGTTACATAAGATACGAAAAAGACATACATATTAACTTATGTATGTCTTTATTGATCACTTTGCTGAATCCGGAATTTTAAAAATTGAAAATTCAAGAGCTCCACCTCTTGACTCATCATTATACATGAACATTTGAAAATGTCCACCATTTTTAGATACTTCAATAATGAATGCTGTTCCACCTTTATTTCCATTGATAGTATATAATCCATTATCCACAATATATCTTTTAAGATTTATTCCGTAGCCAAATTCTATCCCCTCATCTTGATGCATTCCTTCAACACTTATATCATGATTATATGATCTTGGACTAAGAGTAACTAAATATAAACCAGGCATCAAATAAAAATTTAGATCTTTTACTTGTTCACCCATATGCAAAGTTTCTCCATACAATCGTTCACCTTGAAACTTAAATGTTCCAAGATCAATTTCTTGATATTTTCCAGTTATTGGCAATGCTCTTCTTTTAACTACACTTAAATCCAACATTCCTGATGAATCAATCTTTTCATATTCAACGTCAGACCCACTTTTACTTATGCTTCTTTCTGGACTCCCTTGATACTCATTTTTTCCTTTTATAGAGTTTGTACTCTTTTGTTGCTTTCCAAGCTTTCCATCCATAGCATTATCTATGCTACGATTTATCTTGTTTTGTAAATTATTTTTGGCGGCATTTTTTGCACCTTCGATCAACCGATGACCGAAATCTCCAATCCATCCAGCCTCTGCATGCACTGACATCAAAGTAACTATAACCAAAATTCCTAGAATTCTTTGTTTTTTCATCACAACCATCTCCTTTTTATTTTTAAAATTTTAACAATAAAAGACCAATTTTTATAATGAATGACTTTACATTCATCTCTTATGCTTATATAATACCACATTATACTATTTATGTAAAGTGTTTTTATGTATTTTTTTATATTTTTTCTGCAAAAAAGAACTCTAAAAATAATTAGAGTTCTTTTCTTTTAGAAAGTTTTTAAGTATTTTTTAGACTACTTTTGTCTTCTCTTTCTTATTATCATCACTATTACAACTCCTGTTGTTAACACAACTGCTATGCTTGAAGCTATTAGAAGTGCATTCTTTCTAATATATTCTAGTGTTCTTGCTTCATTTAGACCTGTTGGTGGTGATAATGTTACTATTTCTGTTGCTGCTGCCCCTGTTGATTGTGCTGCTACCATATATGCTCTATCTAAGTTTTCTTCCTTACTTGGTACATCCTTTGGTTGTCCCTTTCCTGGAAGTGTTCCATCTCCTAATTGGTTTATCTTATCCATCTCTGTTATCATCATTCCTGGTGTGAACTCTGTTCTACGTCCATTACTTGTATGATATGTTAATACTTCTGCCATGTTTTGGAATGTTAAGTCATTTGATGTTGAACTTCCTGATGATGTTCTATCTGTCCTTATATTCCATGTTCTTACGAAGTCATCTTCTTTAGGTGAATTTGCATAACCATTAGCATTTTTGTAAGTTCTTTCGATTGTAGCATATGGATCTACTGGACTCATATATGTAGATGATTCTTTTAATAATAATAGGTTTGATCTAGTATTATTATTTGTAGTATTTTGTTTTCCAGAAACTTCTTCTAGATATCTAATACCATTTTCATCAACATAGTTAGCTTCCTTAGCTTTTTCTTCGTTCTTAACCCCATTGATTAATCCTACTAAATCAGCTTTGTTTGCTGGTGTCCAAGATGCATTTTCGCTATCTCCTGCATTAACAGTTGCACCATTGTCTACTATATCTAATATTTGTCTAATCTTAATCTTAGCCTTTTCATTATCATTTAAAGGAGTATTTCCCTTATTAATATAGTATTCTTGTCCTATGTATTTACCATAGTTATATCTAGCTATACCTTGGTGTGCAAGTCTACCAAGAGTTTGAGCTGGTTCATCTGGCATACCTGTCTTGTATGCTTCTTCTCTATATTTATTAGTATCTTGGATACTAGTATCTATAGTTCTATCTAATTGACTTAAGTTATATGCATAAATACCATATCTAACTTTAATAGTAGCATCTTGCATTACACTATCATCAATATTTATATATCTAAATCCTGCTTTAACAGATTTTCTTTGGTTTTCGTCTTTTGCTTTACCATCAGTAAGTTCAGTTCTATCAAGAGATAGTACTAAATCTTGTCCAGTAGAATTTTCTTTATCTAATTCTCTAGTTACTTTTAATCTAGCAAATAATTCTTCGTTTCCACCATAAGTAACATTACTTAAGTTACCAGTTTCTGCCTTATCAATCTTAGATTTAATATTATATTTTAAGTTTACTTTTTCTTTACCATCTGCTGTATTAATAACAATATTAGTAATTTCTTTATTTAAAACGATCTTACTTTCAGGTCTTTGAACAATACCTAAGTTTACATTCTTAACATTATAGTTTGTATTTTCAAACTTGTTGTTAGAATTCTTCTTATTCTTGTAAATACCTTCGATGTAGTATATATCGCTCAATTCATTTAGTATTACTGCAGAACCCGGTTTAGATTTTTGTAATTTTTCATAGTATTCAATACTAAAGTTAATCTTAGGAGTTGTAGCATTCATACTTGTATATTTATGAGCTAGTTTTAATTTTTCATTATCTATCTTGTTCTTATCAGCTGTAGTATATACATTTAATGTATCTACAACGTTATTCTTGAATGTATCTAAGTTCTTAGTTACTTCAACTCTTCTACCTTCATCATCTCTTGCATAAGATAGATTTTCTGTATCTTTACTTTCATCTTTATCTTTAGCAAGCCAAGTAGTATTTAAATTACTTTCTTGTTTATTATTTGCATAGAATTGAGTAGTCTTAAATGATTCACCATTATACCATTTAACTTTTCTATCCTTATTATCATCTTTAACAGTTGGAACAAGTTCATCTTTGTTAACATCTGCATTTTGAACAGCATTAAGGATATTTCTACCTTGGTTATTCTTATCTGCAAATACTTTAGTTAAGTTTTCTTTAGAAGGAGAAGAATAGTTTAAGTTAACAACGAAGTTACCTGCTGGAACTCCAGTGAACTTATATTCACCCTTATCGTTAGTTTTAACATTAGATTCAAAACCAGTAACACCTTTAAGGCTCATTTCGATATCACCAGATTCAGATTTAATATGTTCTGGCCATACAAAACCTAAGTCAAAGTATGGAAGACCACTTCTTACACTAGCATATCTTAAGTTTGGTTTATCATCAATTTGTCTAGCTTTGAAAGATAATCTTTCTTCTAGAGTTACTGGGTGATTTGGAATACCTTTTTCATTAGCACTCATCTTACCATCACCAGTCAAGATACCTCTATTTAGAGTATTTTGTTTATCTTCCCAAACAGTACCTGTAAGTTCTCTTGAAACTTTTTCAGGGCTACCTTGAGGTATTCTAATGTTAATACCTGGGGCATCGTCAGTATCATCTTCTAGAACAAACTTACCGTCTTTACCTTTGTTTGTTGTGAAGTTAGATGGAGCAGAGTCTCTATCTATCTTACCAGAATATGTACCAGTGTGAACATTATATGATGCAAAAGCACCTATTTCAGCTGTATTAGTAAAGTCACCAAGTTCTAAAGCATTCTTAAGAACTTTAATACCGTCATCTTTACCAATCTTATCTTTAAGTTCACCTAAATCTTGTTGGCTTACATTTTCAACCTTAAGAGCATTCTTAACTCTGTATGTATTAAATACATCAGCTCTTTCACCTGGTTTTAACATAAATCCTGCGTTTTGAACAGTACCTTCTGTTTGAGTAGTAGTGTAATCACCACTTTGAGCTGGAACTCTATCATTTGAAGTAGACCATTTTAATTCTTTTAATTTAGCTTGATCAGCTTGAGAAAGGTCTAATTTAGATATTGGTTCTTCTTTACCATGTATTAAGTATTTACTTACAGGTATAGTAGTTTGAGTTCCTTTAAGATCAATACCTTCTTTTTCTATATTTGATTTTGGATCTAGTTGTACTTCTTTTTTAATTTCAGTTTGAACTAATTCCATCTTATTAGTATGTATATCGTTTAATTGTGATACATAGATAGCATCAACAGGAGAACTGTTAACAACTTGTATCTTATATGTTAAGAATACATCTACTTGTCTAGTATCATCATGGTTACCTCTAGAAGGATCTGTATTTCTAGGAGATTTATCTAGAGATTTTTCATAATCAATTTCTTCTTTAAGAAGTTTTAGAACTTCTGGGTTAGAAGTATACATTGATGTTCTGTATATATAGTCTGTCTTATATATATCTAAGAATCTTTGTGTCTTATTTGCATCTCTATTTTTTTGAAGGTTTTCCATTTCAACATCTATAGTTCTACCAAGACCTTTTTGTTTTTCAGCTTCTGATAGATATTCATCATATAGTGTTTTGTATAGGTAGTTATATGCCTTCTTGTTAGCGATAACAAGAGCACTGTTTAATTCTTTGGTTGTTTCCATGTCAACATGTCTTCTCTTTAATCCAAGATTAATTTCATTCATGTAAGCTCTTTGGCTATAGTATATACCTGCATATTGTCCATAAGAACTATCTACAGATTCATCAGTTGGTTCACCGTTAGTGTTACCACCAGTAGTACCACCTAAAGCTCTCCAAATATTATTATCTTGTTTACCACTCTTAATAATATTTTCCCAAGCACCTAAATCGATACCACCTTCTTTATATATAGATTCCCAAACTTTAGACATATCAACTTGTCCATTGTTTACTAAGTCACCTATAACTGTTCCTGCTACACCTGATTGATTTAATATTTGGTTTAACATGTCTTTAACATCTTTATTAACGTTTATATCAAAACCTGCTACATTAACATTAATACTTCCTGTCTTAGCAAGTTCGTCAATAATACTTGCTGCTAAAGCACCAGTACCGATAACTTTTTCTAAGTTAGTACCAGACACTTTACCACTGTTACTTAATTCACCAAAAGTTGTTCCAGCATATTTACCTGTTTGACCTTTAACTATTTCATCCCAAGTAATATCACCAGATCTATTTGAAGAATCAGTTGATTTAACTTTAACACCTAAAGCTTTTGATACTCTATCAACAATTTGATCTGCAGATAGACCAGTCTTAGATTGAGCTTCTTTTGTGTTAATGTTTAATCCATTTTCATAAAGAAGTAATCCTCTTCTTCTCATATCTTCAACCATATCTTCGATTGAAGTATTGTCTTGGTAATTAGTAGGTATTCTATCATCATCTATACCAACTTTAATACCTGTTTTCTTTTCAATCCAGTCTGAAAGTTTGTTAGATACTTTAGTTACTTTTAATATTTCTGAAACTATTTCTCCCTTACTTCCACCATTTCTAATTATTTCATCAATTTTTTGTCCTGAAACAAGACCTTGTTCAATGATTGTTCTTAAAGTATCTGAAGCTTTATCAACTTTAGCTAAAGCTTTTTCTAATGGATTTTTCTTAATAGCGCCCACATCTACTAGATCATCTAATAGTGAACCTGTAAGTTTACCATATCCTATAACTTGTTCTAATACTTCAGAAGCTTTAACACCAGCTTTTTGTATTTTACCCCATAGAGTAGAACTATTATTTGAAGGATTGTTTATAATTCTGTTACCAGAACCTCCGCCAAATATCTTATTCCACCAAGAGTTATTATTTCCTGAGTTACCAGAATTTCCATTATTTGTACCATTATTTGATGGTAAAATTCCTTTTCCTCCTGGTATTGGTGCACTATTTCCAAGTTTACCTAATAGGTTTTGTTTTTGCTTGTTACTTTCTGAGTTTGTTCCACTGTTTCCACCAGTTCTATCATCATAGTATCCATTATTATCATATACTATTTGTTCATTTGTAGGTAAATTCATACCTAAGAACATAGTTGATGCTTCTATGAAATCATTAAAGTATGATTCATCTAGAGCTCTACCATTTGTTTTTTTCATTTGATACTCACTCTTAAATCTTTGAGTTGTAGTACCAGAAGTAGTTTGTGTACCATTATATTCTAATTTAGTCTTAGTATTTGTTCTATTACCATTAGTATCTACACCTTGTGCTGAACCTTCTGTCTTTAAAGAACCATCTTGTGCTTTTCCACCAGTTATTTCAGCATGTTTTCTATTATATTCTTCTCTATCATCATAGTTATCTATAGCGAATGAAGAATTTGAATATTTTTTCTTTTCTTCTGTTGTTGTTGTATTATATATTGATTGTCCATCTTTAAATACTTCTGTATTTACTTTCTTTCCATTATCAATATTATTGTCTTCTGTTTGAAGTGGCATTACTGGTTCATACATTATACCATCATAATCAAATGTTACATCAAATAATATTGCGTAATTTTGAATATTTAGGTTATCATATGGTGCACTATATCCCATTTGATTTAATTCTTTTGAATTGAAACCAACATCATGGATATCAAAACCACCCCATTGTCCGTTTTCATCTGTTATTATTGGATTCTTAGTAGTATCTACTAATTCACCAGTATCTCTTCTATATACTCTAGCAACTTCTTTATTAATTATTCTCTTAATAGACTTATTAGCATTTAATTCAACAAAGTTTCTATGTATTCTTACTCTAACCCCAGGGATACCTTTTTCACTACCTTTATCTAATAGGTTATTATATCCAGTATGTTTCTTAGTATCCTTAATAGTATCTTCCCAAACAGTACCACCGATAGGTAACCTTAATTGAGTATTTCTAGGAGGATTGTTTGGAGTTGAAGGAGGATTAGATGGTGGGTTATTTGGTGTAGGAGGAGTGTCTAGATTATCAAATTCTATTTCTAGAGCAATTTCTTCACCCCATCTTGCTGCACCTTCATCAAGGATAGTTATTGGTTGCATCACAAGATTATATTCTGCATCATATTCTATAGTAGTACTTTGTCCTGGTATTTCTTGAGTAACTCTAGTTCCCTCAACATTACCATATACACCATTTTCATTATTTGAACTATTTCTATTGTTTGAAGGATTTGATCCATACATAGAATTTCCAAATCTATTAGATAATTGATTTCTTATACTATCAGTTAATTTATTTCCTGCTTCTTTAAAAGCATCAAATGTATTAGTTAAGAAATTATTATCATATTTTTCACCATTTGTTAACTTTCCATTTCCTACTGTTACAGATTTTACAGCTGAACTATTTTTAGTTGAACTACCATTTGAATAGTTATAATTTTTCATAACTACATTTCTACCTTCTAAATAGCTCTTTACTTTTCTTTGCATCTTTTCATATTTTTCATTTTCTTTCTTTAACATTTCATTATCTTGTCTTCTGAAATCTCCCCATGTAGGCTGTTGTTTTCTTAAATATTCACTTACTCCATTTTTAATCTTATCTTCTAAACTTGGACCTTGAGGTTTGAATAGGTCTGTTGAATTTCCTGTTCTTACTCTTGTCCTTGGCTTATTGTTTTTATTTGAATTATTTGTTTTACCTTTGTTTGAACCTCCATTTGAATTTGATTTTCCTTTATTACTACTTCCATTATTACTAGAATTTGAATTTTTTGAACTATTATTTCCACTCTTATTTGAGTTTGAATTCTTTGAATTATTACTTCCATTTGTACTTGTATTATTTGTAGTGTTATTCTTACTTCCTGAACTCTTTCCATTCTTTTTAACTTTAACACTATTATATGTACCTGTTATCTTAGTATATCTACTTCCTTGTACCATATATCCAAATACAAATCTTGCTTTTGCTATTTTCTTAAGTGCTGGATCATAATCTACAGCTATATAGAATTCTTCATCTGGATCTGGATATGATGTTTTGTTTAATGTTCCTTTTTTAGTTATAAAACTCCAAGATTTTATATATGAATAGTCTTTATCTTGTGTTTTTGTTCCAAATCTATCATCATCTATATTATCTTTTTTATTATTTCCTTCATACTTATTAGGATTATTGTTTTGTGGATTTTGTACTCCATTTTCATATATTCCATATAATTGTACTTCTGTTATATCTGAAGTTAATTTTCCTTCATTTGTTCTATCTGGTTTTACTTTATCTTTTAATTCATTTTTAAAGTATTTTAACTTATATGGTCCTACTAACCATTTTTGTGAAGCTTTATCAAATTTAACCTTTGATACTTCTTCCAAGCTCTTTCCTACTTGTGCTGATTCAATCTTAGGTTGATATTGAATCTTAGGGTTTGGAGCAAGTTTACCATTACTTTCTGGAATTTCTCTATCTTTATGGAATCCTTTTGGTAATATGTATTTTATTATTGAGTCTTTATTTGAATTTACAACTTTAGCTGTATTTCCATCTGTACTCCATTCTTCAATATCTCTTGGATTTTTTTCTCTCCATTCTTTAAACTTATCTTCATATTCTTGATATTGTCTTACAAATTCTTTTAATCTATTACTTTCTTCTTCATTTATTGCTTTTCTCTTATCAGCTTTCTTCTTATTTCCTTCTGCTGTTGTTCCAGAATTTGGTCTTTGAACATGATCAACTTCATTTGATTGCCAAACTGGTGCTTGATAAGAATCTACTCCTGTTTGTCCTGGTTTCTTTGTTTCTGTTACAACTCCTTTAGTATAATTATTCTTTCCCCATATACTTGTATTTTGTTGTGACATTAATGCTGAAAATGAACCAAATCTTGCTGTAATCTTTTGTGAACTTAATTGATGTCCACCTGTTATATCTTCATATAATCCATCATGTTCTTCATCTGTATCATGTTTTGAACTTTTCTTATTTGTTATAAGAAAATTAGAACCATATGCTGACCTATATATATCTTGATTTTCTGGGTCTGTATAAATACTTGACCAAGGTTTAAACCCTGTCATCTTTTGTATTGTTGTATTACCATTAAATATATCGTTTAATGCATCTTTATCATCTTCTTGTTTATCTTTTATTGATTTATCTACAATTGTTGGATCTGCTTTTAATATTGGTGTTGAACCATTTCCTTTTGCATATCCTGCATTTAATCCTTCACCTTTACTTCCTAAAAGGAAAGATTTTAATCCTAATCCACTATTAGCAAAAAATTGTGTTATTCCTCCCCATCTTTTATAATCTGGTTGTTGAACATTTGCTGTAACTGTTTCTGTACTTTCTTGATATCCACCATCTTTTTTGCTATTTACTGTATTTTTCATGCTATTTATTACAGATTCATCATCAAATATATGTTCTTTTACAAATGATCCCCCTGGGACATCTGGACTACTAAGCCCATCTTTGAACATTTCTGCACTTATTTGTGATCCTGAAGGTAATCTTAATCCTTCATAGAAACATAATATACCTGCATATGGATTTAATAAATCTCTTGCAAAGTTAACTCCTTCTGTATTCTTCTTAGCATCAGGTCCAAGTAAATTTTTCATAGCTTCACCACTTCCATCCCAGAAGTATCCTTCTGGTAAGAAATTCTTGTGGTTATCTATTACAGGTCCATTATAGTTTGGATACTTATTCTTATCTTCATATGCACTTTGTATATTCTTATTATGTAAGTATCTAGCATTTTCTGTATAGTATGTATTTGCTATATTCTTTGAATTTTCATACACTTTCATGTAATTTTGTAATGCTTCACCTGACTCTTTTGTTATTGCATTTTCTAATGCTTTTCCTTTTTCAAAGTTTGCTGGAAGAGTACTACTTTTTGCATAGATACTCTTATTCAACATAGGAGCTATTAACATAAGAACAACTGTAACTAAAGCTATACTAAAGTATATAAATATTTCACTATTTTCTATAGCTTTATTTTTCTTATTATTCTTTATCATTAGCTTCCTCCTTTCTTTCTTCTTTATCTTTATTCTTATCTTTTGTATTTTCTTTCTTCTTAAATAATTTCATTATTTTTTCTCTAAATGATATCGCTACTGCTGCTATTACTGCAAATATTGCAAGTAAGATTATTGTATAATCTTTATTTACTATTACATCTAATGCAACATTATCATTTTCGTTTGTAGAATTATTTCCTTCTACTGAATTTATATCTTTAACTCCAAGGTTATTTGTTGTTCCTAATATTTCAAACCTATTTGATAATACCTTATTTAACACCTTATCCATAGTTGTTTCTACTGTTACTGTTATTTCTTTTTCTTCCCCTGGTTTTAATTCTATATTTTCTAATTCTTTTGTTACTGCTAGCTCACCTGTTTCTTCTTTCCAGCTTGCTGTTAGTATCTTTTCATCTTTATTCTTATATACACCTATCTTTGTTATCTTTCCTGGTACATTTCCTTCATTTTTAGCTATTAACTTATAGTCTACTTCTACTTTTGAATTTCCTGATGTAAATGGTGATACCTTAAACTTATTAACTGTTGATTCTACTTCTTTTGTTGTTATCTCGTCTTTCTTATCTCCATTTACTACTCTTAATTTTGATATCTCTCCTTTTAATGCCATATCAAAATTTGTATTATTTACTAGTCCTAAATTTTCATCTGACTTACTTTGGAAGTTAATCTTTATAGCATCTGATACTGCAACTTGTTTAGTTGTTTCTTGTCTATTTACTCCTAATGCATCTGATACTTTTGAATCTTCTATATTATTCTTCTTATACACTGTTGGTGAATATTTCTTGTCTTCAAATTCAAACATTACTGAATATTCTCCATTTGGTACTTCACTAAATGTATATTTACCTGTATCATCTGTTAGTACTGTTTTTACAACTCTATTTTTTCCGTTTTCAACAAGTTTTGCTACTACATTTGATAGTGGTCTTTCTCCTTCATCATATATACCATTCTTATTTACATCATCCCATGCTTTACCACTTATTTCATAGTTTCTTACAAGTTTTTGCTCTTCTTTTCTTGTTTCTGCTATTCCTAATGATTTAAGCTCTTCTTCTGATAGTTTTAACTTCCCTTGTCTCACTAAATCTTCTTTTCTTCTTGTATCACTATTCTTTTCTACTATTTGTGTTATTGGGTTTGTTTCATATATTTTTTCTCCATATTGATCATATAATTCAGCATTTGCAGATATACTTACTCTATCTACTCCATTATTCTTTCCTAATTTTACTGATATTTTTATTTCTTTTATTTCACCTGGTTCTAAATTAATATCTTTTTCAAAAGTTCTATTATCTCCAGATTCTGATATTATCTTTGAACCTTGTGGTGCATTAAATACAAATTTACTATATGATGCTAATGTTCCTTGATTTTCTATAAGATATCTATATTCTATAACTTCTTCTTCTTCTACATATGTCTTACTCTTATTAACAGTTTGTTCAACATTAAGTATTGGTGTCACAACATATCCTAAATATTCTTTATTATCTATCATTTCACCTTTTTCATTATATATTTCTGCCTTTACTGATATTGACTTATATGATTCATCATCTTTAACTTCTCCCACATTAAGTCTTATATCAAAGCTTTTTCCTCTATTTAATGTTACATTTGTAATTTCATATTCATTTTCCTTAACTTTATTTATAGTCATATCTTCAACTTCTTGATTAGATTGTAATGATTCTAATGTTACATTATTTGAAGAAATTATCTTAATCTTCCCACCTTTTAATTCGGTATTTGCAGTATAGTTTCTATTTACTGAAACAGATAATGTAACTTGAGCATTTTCCTTATATTTATTTAACCCTACAGTATCTTCATCCTCTTCTGTTCCTTTAGAAGTTATACTTACTTCAGCTTCTTTAACAGCAACTTCAACCTTATCTGCTCTTGCTTCTTTTACTACTGTTGTTCCTTCTGCTCTTGTTCTTATCTTTAATTCTAACCCTTGTGTTCCTATCGCTTTAAATGTTAATCTTACTTGTCTACTTTCACCTGCTTCTATATCTTCCATTCCAAATTTTATATTTCCATCTGAATCTCTTGAGAATGGTATTTCTTTAGTAGGTGTTTCTATTTTAACAAGTTCAAAACCTGATGGAGATTCAACATAGTTTTCTACATTTTTAGCTTTTAAAGTTTTTGCTTCATTTTTTACTTCATATGTATATCTTACTTCTTTACCTTGTTCTACTTTTTTAACTTCTGGTGTTATTTTACCTGAAAGTGAAACACCTTCTCCTGTAGTAAGTCTTATCATATCTGACCAAGATGTATATTGTTCTACACCTTTTGCTGTATTTACATCAAATATTACTTGATCTGTACCTACTGCACTCTTGTTATAGTCTATATTTGCTGGTAAATTTAAGTTTAAGTTAAACTTATTAACTTGTCCTGGTTTTATACTTTCTTTAAAAGCAATCATATATGATTTAACTTTAGATAAGTCACTAGGATTTTTTGTCCAACCATTTTGTGCATTATTTAAATCTACAGTTGCATTTACATTTTCTGAATAATACACATCATATCCTATATTTGAATTATCAACCTTATTAATTACAGATGCCAAAGTAATATTTAAATTATTATTTAAACTTTGTCCTGTTTCAACATTTACTACTCCTTCAACAGGAAGTCTTCCAAGAAGTCTTGCATTTGGAAGTTCAGTATTTAAGTTATTTATCATAAGAACTTGTTTAGATATTGTTCTTGCTTTATCACCTGCTTTTAATATTGCATCTTTATTACCTTGTTTAATAGTTACAACTTCTGCTCCTACATCACTATAATTCTTGTATCTATTTGCAACAACTAGACCTTCTGGAGAAGCTATTTTAGCTTTAGTACTAGCTATACCATTTCCGAATCTTCTAAATGCTTCATTTTGAGAACCTAGCATAAATTCTGCTGCTTGTTCATAAGTAGTTGCATTTACATTTGAATATACAAGATTATATTGAATTTCTTGTTTTGGAGTTTCTTCATCTACAGAGATATCTGTATTTACTACTAAGTTTGTACCATTTGTTAAGTGTCCTTTATTAACAGATTGTTGAACTCCTGATACTAATACTCTAATTACTTTTTTACCATCTCTTGTATATACTGAAGTATTTTCTATTTTTAATCCTTCACCATATAATATATTAGTATCTTTTATTTTAATATCTTTAATATTATTAGGAAGAACAATTTCATAAACAGATGTACCATATATATCTGATTCTTCCTTATTATTATTAAGTTCTATAACAAATTCAACATCATTATTTTCAACAACTGAATATAGTTCTTGTTTATTTGTTCTTAAAGTTGCTTTTGTTTTAGTATTTAATAATTCTATATTTGAAACCGCATCTGCAATCTTAACTTTTTCTTCTTTACCATTATTATTTATTAGGATATTAACTTCTTTGTTAAAAGTAAGTTTATTTAAATCTTTCAAAAGGTTTATTGGATATCTAGAAGTAGTTATTTTTCTAGATTCTTTAATTACGATATTCCCTTCTTTAAGTATCTTAGAAGATCTATAGTTTATAATTTTAGTATCTTCTTTTAAGTCTATAACATAATTTTCGCCTTCTAATTTAGAACTTGAATCAATTGTAGCAATTATTTGACCTTTTTCATTTAAAAGATCTAATTTACCATCTTTACCAAGTACATTTTCAAATTCTTGTTTACTTACACTAACAGATTTATATGACATTCCACTTTCATAATTTTGTTTATTATCATTATAGTATGGAAGATTATCATTAATTTCTATAGTACCATTAATATTTGCCACACTAGTATTTACATTAAGCTTATTGTTAAATTCAATTTCAGATTTATCATTAGATATACTATTCATATATAGTTTACCTTTTGACATAGATGTTTTATCTGTTTCATAGCTAGCAGATATTAGTGAACCTAAAGGTTTAGAAAGGTTTGCACTTCCAGTGAATTCTGCATTATATGCTTTATCTGAATTTAATAATTTTTCTTGTGCTTTAACATTTAATGCAACATTATATTCATCTTTTACATTTTGTACATTTTCATAAACGCTTGTTACTAGAAGTTTAGTAGAACCGTTTCCTTTAGCATATGTTTTATCTTCTGACATCTTATTTTCTATATCAACATTTAAAGTTCCATCTAAATTATTATATTTAACATTTTCTTCTTTTTGATCTAAAGGTAACTCTTCATTAACACCTTTAGTAGATAAAAGTGAAACATTAACCTTATCTGGAAGTTTTCCTTCTAAACTTGGTTGAATTGAAGATACAGATAATTTTTCTATAGGTAAGTTTTTAGTTGTAGCTCCATTTTTAACATCTATAACTGTTTGAATAACTACATTATTACCTTTTTCAGTATTTGTCTTAACATATTTAATTATTTCTGCTTTTACTTCTGGTTTTCTTTCTTCTACCCATTCAATATTTAAAGAAATATCTTTAGATACTTCTTCTACATTTCCTTCTGGTGAAACATATGTAGCTCTAAATTTAGCTGTTAAATTATTTGATAATATATCTTTAGATATGTTTCCTTCATATACATATTTTAAAGGTAATTCAAAATTAACTGTAGTTCCAGAAAATCTATTTAATGTAATCTTATTTCCTTCTACCTTTTCTATAACAGAATTGTTATTAGGATTTTCAATACTAAATACTCTAGAATTTTGTCCTACAATCTCAATTTCTCCTTTTTGTATATATCCTTCTCTTTTCATACTAATAGTTCCTACTAGTTTTTGATCAGATTTAGATACATCTGCAACTATATTTTTTGCTTTTTGTCCATTATTTACAAATAATATATTCGCATCTACATCTTTAACATTTGTATGTGACTCAATATCTAATTCCTGACTTGCATATACAAATGCATTTTTAGCAACATACATTGTATTTGTTGAACACATTACAAATACTAATGCCCCTGCTACTGTCTTTCTTAAAAACTTTCTTCTTTTCATGTAGTCTTACTCCTCTCTTTTTCTAAGTAAAATTCTTATACACATATATTGCCACAATCAAAAACATTGTACAATATGTATATTACAAGCGTTTTTCCCTTATTTTAAACAAGTTTAAGTAAAAATTCTTAGGGATTAGCGCTTTTCAGCTCTAAAAAACTAAAATATACACCTTTAAGTGTTCATATATATTTATTCCAAAATATTTTAAAAATACCTTTGGGTACAAATATATTTTTTCAAATTAATTTATAATACTAACCATAAAAATATTTAATTAATTTCAAAAAATATATCTTTAAAACCTTATGTATTCTAAAAGGAATCTTTAAATCACCAAAATAAAATATATAAATAACTCTAAAAATACCTTTTGATAATAATTAATTATAAACATTTAGTATAATATTATCTAATTAGTTATCAAAAAACTTAAAGATATTATTTTATGTGTTTTTTTCATTTATGTAACAATTATTACAATTTTTACATTTCAATAATCTTTGTCTTTTTTCCAATAAATTCATTTTTCTCTCATTATTTTTTCTTCCCGTTAAATAGCTTTACATAATTATCAATTACCTTATTTCCTTTATCCTTATTGACAAACTGGTTTTCATTTGTTAATATATGTTGTATAGATGGAGAGTTACCCAAGAGGCTGAAGGGGCGGGTTTGCTAAACCTGTAGGGCGGAATTTTCTGTCGCGAGGGTTCGAATCCCTCACTCTCCGCCATCAAAACATAAATCCTTATTATAAGTGTTTATGTTTTTTTATTTAGATAAAACTATAATTATAATAAAAATCATAAAGAAAATAAGTGAGCTATATAGCTCACTTATTAACATTTTATTCATTATATATTTATTGATTTTCTTTATCTAACAATTCTAACATTCTTTCTAATTCTTCATTTGAATTATATTTAAGAATTATTTGTCCTCTATTTATATTTTTAGGACTAACTTTAATTTTTGCTTTTGCTCCAAAATAATTTGTAAACTTTTCTTCTATTGCTCTAAATTCATGTATATCAACTTTCGGAGTGTTTCTATTTACCTTCTTTGATAACTTTAATCTTTTCTTAGCTTCTTCAATTGAAAGTCCATCTTCCAATATATATAATGCCATCTCATATTGTTTATCTTCATCTTCTATTTCTAATAACATCTTACAACCTGCTTCTGATAAATTTTCTCTTCTTGCAAGTTCTAAAACCTTATCACTTAAATTTAATATTTGTAATATATCTATAATAGCACTCTTAGTTTTACCAATCTTTTTAGCAAATTCTTCTGCAGAAAGATTGTAATTTTCCATTGCTTCCTTATAACCTTGTGCTTTTTCTATTGCATTTAAATTTTCTCTTTGAACATTTTCAATTATAGAAATATGTGTATTTTCTTCCTCTTCATCTTCTCTTATTATTGCAGGTATTGTTTTCATATTTGCAAGTTTAGAAGCTCTCCATCTTCTTTCTCCTGCAATTATTTCATAATATCCATCTTTTTTCGCTACAATTATAGGTTGCAATACTCCAAAAGTTTTTATAGATTCTGCTAACTCTTCTAACTTTTTATAATTAAACTCTTTTCTTGCTTGTTTTCTATTAGGTTCTACTTCTACTACTTTTAACTCTACAATTTTATTTTTTTCACTTGTTTCATCTAAATTTATCATTTCATTTTCTTCACCTATTTCTTGTGAAAATAATGCTGATATTCCTTTTCCTAATCCAGTTCTCTTCATTTATTTACTCCTATTTGTATATCTTTTGTGTTTTATTTATTTTTTGCTATTATTTCTTCACCTAATTTTACATAAGCTCCTGCTCCTGCAGATTTTGGATCATATTCTATTATTGACATTCCAAAACTTGGTGCTTCACTTACTTTAACATTTCGAGGAATTACTGTTTTAAATACATTATCTTTAAAATAATTTTGAACTTCTTTTACAACACTATTAGAAAGATTTGTTACTGAATGGTACATTGTAAGTACTGCTCCTTCAACCTTTAAATCTTTGTTCAAATGTTTCTTTACTAAATTTATTGTATTTGTTAATTGACTTAACCCTTCTAGTGCAAAATATTCACATTGTATTGGTATTAATACTGAATTTGCAGCAGTAAGTGCATTTAATGTTATAAGTCCAAGTGATGGTGGACAATCTATAAATATGTAATCATAATCGTCTTGTACCTTATCTAATTGATTCTTAAGTCTTTGTTCTCTTGACATCATTGAAACAAGTTCTACTTCAGCTCCTGCTAAATTTATATTTGATGGACATAACTCTAATGTAGGTATAGCTGTCTTCTTTAAAGTATCTTTTATGTCTACATCATCATCTATTAATGCATCATATAATGATTTATCTACCTTTTTTGTAACTCCTAAACTACTTGTTGCATTTCCTTGTGGGTCTGAGTCTATAAGCATTACCCTATATCCTTTTTCTGCTAAAACTGCACTTAAATTAACCGTTGTGGTAGTTTTTCCGAACACCACCTTTTTGATTTGCTACTGCTATTATTTTTGCCACAATTTCCTCCTTAATAATATTATAATATATTAAAATATATATTATAGTCAACATTTTCTTTTTTATGTAAATCTATGATTTTTGTTTTGATGTCTTACTTGGAAGTTTTTTATCTAATTTCTTTACTTTTTCTAGAATTAAAATACTTCTATCTTCATCAAAAAGCTCATAATCCTCATGTATTACTTCTTTAAATCCAAACTTAGCAAGTATTTTCTTATCATATCCTTCCATTTTCCCTCTCATTAAAATAGCATATCCCCCTATCTTAACAAATCCTGAAGAATATTCTACAACATTTTCAATACTTGATAATGCTCTTGAAACCACAAAATCAAAACTCTCCCTATAATTTTCATCATGTGAGGCAATTTCTGCTCTTGAATGTATAATTTTAATATCTTCTTTTTCTGTTATTACCTTAAGTTTTTTTAATGTCTTATCCATTCCATATGTATTTTTATTATCTATATCTAAAAATATCTTCAGAACAATTAGTGGAAATCCTCCACCAGTTCCTATATCTAATATATTTTTATATTTAATATTATACTTTTTAATATATTTTACAATATACAATGAATCTATTATATGTTTTCTTATAAACAATTCCTCATCTTTAATTGCTGTTAAATTTATATACTTATTTTTTTCTAAAATATAATCCATATATGTAATCATATTTTCTAACATCTCTTCTGTTATTTGAATATCATCATCTATCTTATACAATTTTATATATTTTAATATTAAATCTCTTTTTTCTATATATTCCATTAATTTTTCCTTAAATTTAATTACAACATCGGAAATTGAACGAACATAAGGATAAATCAAATCACTTTCTCTTTTAATATTTTCTATATCTAAATTTAAAGTTTTAAGAGACTCTGAAATTTCCGACTTTATACTATCCAATTCTTTTTTAACTTTATTGTATATTTCTTTTACTTCTTCATCACATTTTGAAATTTTAAAACTTACAAAGTTCGAATTTAAAAATTCATTAGTTGATATTTTAAGCTCATCAAACTTCGTATTGTCTTTTAAAAATTTCTTTAAATTTTCCTTTACGACAGACAAAGCATCTAACAAATTATTATACATATTTACATATTTTTCAAGTTCAGGATAGTCTTCGATTTTTTTCAAATTGTTTTTTATACTCAATTCAAAAAATTCCAAATCCATATCTACATCTTTTGCAATATCCAAGATGTAATTTTCTAAATAGAAATCATCATCCTTTGTCTTTGTATTAAAAAATTCTGCCTTTTCATTTAGCCAAATATTCGGAAAAGGATGTGAATTTACAAAATTATTTACATTCAATAAAAGTTGTAAAAGTCCTTCATCAGTGTTTTTCTTAGCATACCAATCAACTAGTCTCAAAAAGCTATCATCATTATTTTCATAAAGCTCTTCAAATAATTCTTCCATAACTTCTTTGGCTAAAACTTCATTTTCGCTAGGATCTATAACTTTTATATTGCTATCCAAATTTACCAAATGAGCATAAGATATCAAAACATCCTTACAAAAAGAGTCAATAGTTGTGATGTCAGCACCGCTAAGGAGCAGTAATTGTTTTTGAAGATGTTCATTTTCTTGATTTTCTTCGAGTTTTTTTTCAATAGCCTTACTTACTCTTTCTCTCATTTCAGATGCAGCCAATTTTGTAAAAGTTACAACAAGTAATTTGTTGATATCAATTGGATTTTTTTCATCTAAAACAAGCTCTATAATTCTTTCGATAAGTACAGCTGTTTTTCCGGAACCAGCCGCCGCAGATACAAGTAAATTCGTATTTCTAC
>ERZ772974.680-NODE-680-length-23946-cov-3.980034_pt1 | contig 23946 bp, 15 predicted proteins | sample MGYA00580671_ERZ772974 | MGnify/ENA primary metagenome ERZ772974 (study PRJEB29015, sample SAMEA2738065) | human oral metagenome | biome: human oral; feature: human-associated habitat; material: saliva | place: China | collected 2218 ... | reverse complement strand
CTGTCCACGGGTTCGCCCTTCGGGCATCACCCGCGGTTAAGCATGGTGTGTCCCCGCTGGGGACAGTGGGTGAGCACGTGGAGTATACTCCGTGGCCTCTCTTCCGTGCATCATGAGATGTCTATGTACTTATCTGTAGACACACTCAGCCATGCCCTCACTACCGCAGCCGCCTGCACCGACAACGCCTCCGGAGGAGGCGCACCATGCGTAACCGCGGGTGATACCCGAGCAATAAGCGAGGGGGAACCCGTGGGAAAGTGGACAGAGGACACTCCGACGCCGGCGGCGTCGCACTGAAAGCGTGGAGGGAGCGGCTTATACTCACGCGAGGGCGGAAATAGGACCTCTCTCCCCTACCAGAAAAATAAGCGTGTGAGCTGACGCAATAAGGATATTTATGAGCGCAACACCATGCGCCCTCTCCCGATAATATTTGAAAAAACTCCAGATTTACCAGTATCTAAAAAGGCTCTGTATATTTCCTTTTTCTAATCTTTGATATTTAGGTAGACTGATCTTCCATCTGTTTAAGGTCTTTTTTTCGCGTTCAGCCAGTTTCTTATCAGCGCCGTTATAGGGTTTATATTTATCAATCTCCATAAAATGCCCTGGCAGGTAACGCCCGTCGGCAAGCAGAATACCTTGCAGAGCAAAAGGCTCAATTCGGCGTATTTGCTTCTGAAGAGCCTTAAAGATTCGCAGCTCCTCTTTAGTATAGTTGTCGTCCAGCTGATGGAGAACAAAATGCCCTGTTTTGTCTATTTCTGCAAAAAAAGTACGGTGAAACTCGTCTACTTTTACATCTTTCATATATATGGAAAGTTCGTGCGCCAGCAGAATATAGGCCGTGGCCATATAGTATGGATTGTCCCAGTCGCCTCTTGCCTCGTCACCCCCCTTAACATAGCTTATAGCGCGAGAAACATACGGCGATGTTAGGACGTTTTGATCAAAAACAATGTCTCGACAACATCCGTCCTTGATAGCTAAAAACGCCGTCCTGCGACAAGCTGTGAAACCCACATAGGGGAAAGTGTGTCCAGCAATCAAGTGGAACCCATCTGGGATACGGAAAGGAAGAACTTTAACGGTTTCATCGCCATCAGTCGTCAATTCTTCACTACCATACCGACGAACGGCCTCGCTCCAAGCCACAGAATCTTTTTTTCCTGTCGTTGCATTACATAAACCTGTGATGCGCATAACTCTCCAACTGCCATCTTTCAGGTTCAACGATATCCATTGAGGAACTACATTGTGTTGTTTGAAAAAGAGTGAATCTGAACAAATCGGAGAAACAAACCAATTTATTTCGCCTAATAGTTCGTGAGGTATAACAGTTGTTTTACCTCCACTTTCTATGAAGTTCTTGTAAGTGGTTTTGATTTCGGCCAAGGACACTATTGAGCGTGCGAAGGTCACTTTCGTACTGTCGTTCCACAGCTGCACATTCTGGGCAAGCAACATACTACAAGAGAGGGACAACAAAAGCAATAGATTCATGATTCGTTTCATACGGGAGATTGTGTTTATTTCCTTTGAGTGCAAAGATATATAAAGGATTCAAATCATCCCATTTTCTGCTCTCGATCTGAAAAGTTTTTTTATTTTTGCAGCATGTAGTTATCTTTTGGGAATTAATGTTTTCCAACTTTACGTTAGAACAATGAAGCTCTTTCTTTATAAACGATTGAAGTTCTTTTACATAACTTTGATCTAAACTATAGTGAGAATAAAAAAGTCAAACCATTATACCGATAAATACAAAAGTGAAACAGAATTACATTCTAAAAATGTGGTTGCTTGCTGCCTCCTGTGCAGTGGCCTCTTTAGCATGGGCAGAGCCCGTAGGGAAAGATGTAGCACGAAAAATCGCGGCAAAGTATATTGCAAATCCCGAAATGCAGCAAACAACAGCTCTCACACGAGCTCCGCAAACTGATACGCCTCCGGCCTATTATCTTTTCACGAACACCAGCAACAACCAGTTTGTCATTATTTCGGGCGAAAGCCAATTGAATGAATTGGTGGGGTACGGGACGCTGAGTGCTGACAATGCCAAGAATCCCATTCCCGAAGAATTCAAAACGATGCTCCAACGCTACGAACGAGTGGTGTCGGCAGTGCGCACAAAAACGTCACAAGTTCCCGCGGCAAAGTTTCCCCAAAAACGAGAAGTGTTGCCCTTGCTCACTTGCCATTGGGAGCAGAATTATCCTTTTAATCAGTACACCCCCAAGCAGGATGGCGTGAACACGCCAACGGGATGCGTGGCTACTGCCACTGCCCAACTTCTATATTTTCACAAGTGGCCAAAGTCGCGCCCCGAATCATACATAAAATCGGAAGGTTCCGAGGCGCAGAAGAGTGCCGACTATCTGTGGGAAGATATGCGAGACAGAGCAAAAGATATGAACACGAGAGGGGGAGATGCTGTAGGCGTGCTGATGAGAGATGTGGGCAAAGCTGTTCATATGTCTTACTTCCGTCTGGGAAGCAGCTCCAATCTGCATCGTGCGATGGAGGCTTTACGCAATGATTTTGGATATTCTGTACGCCATGTGTATAAGGATTATATGCTGGCAAGTACTTTTCAAGAAATTCTGCTCAATGAACTTGCCGATGGTTACCCCGTTTTAGTTTGCGGAGGTTCACATGTTTTTGTATTCGATGGATACGACAGACGTGGATTTGTACATGTCAACTGGGGCTGGGGAGGAGAATTTGACGGATACTTTGATATCAATACTATCTACCTTAATGTCAGTGGATTTGGATTGAGAGATGGTAAGTTCTATGAAGAAATAGAAGTTGTTTTTGCGCATCCCAAAGACGGACAGCATAAAGAGTTTGCCACAACGCGAGAGATAGAGACCAGAAGTGCCCATGCCTTTACGATTGCCGAAAAGGATGTGGAACGCGGCACGGTGCTGAATGCCAAGATAGAAAAGATTGGTAGCAACAACCCTATCAATGGTAGTTTGGGCCGCTTCACGGGAAAGGTGGCACTGGGGCTTTACGATGATAAGGGAATACGAGTGAAACTTTTCAACTCCATTCAAACAGGACTAATGCTCAGTAGTATCTTTACAACGACAAGTATAGAATTTAACAATCTCGATTTTGCTGAGCTTCCCAATGGTACTTACACACTTAAGCCTCTCTCCAATGAGCTGATAGAACAGCCCTCCACTTATTCGGGTTGGCAGCCAATTGCGTATGCAAACACGCAAACGGTGGAGCTGACGAGCAACAGAATCATAGTGAAAGATATTCCGGCTCGCGTTCCGCTTGCGTTAGAGCGCAAACCCGAAGTGCTGGCTCCGCTCTATCAAGGTAGCGGCGACCAAGGCATGATAGGTATAGTAGTCCGCAATGATGGCTGGGAAGAAGTGCGCGGAAGCCTCTTTGTAGAGTTTGAGGGAAAAGATAACGGCATTAAATTTACTGCTCCTAATCAGGAATTTGTGTGTGCTCGACGCCTTGAAACAACCGCGATGCATGCTCCCATCTTAACATCTTACGCCACAAATGGAGTTAGCAATGCTCTGCTTGCTGGCCGTTACATTGTCAGCTTCTTCATCTCTGTTGACAAGGGCGACAAAACTTTTGAGAAAATTCCTATCACAACGGATACGCCGATAGAGATAGAAGTGCTACCCAACACTGCTCCCTACAAACTCAGCATCAAAGGGATTGATTTCCTTACTAACGGAAAAGTAAGCGACCAGCAAGTGTTCGATCCGAAAGAAACACAAACATTGGGACTGATGGCACTTGCAGAATTGCGCGGCAGTAAGGGATATTCCGGTGCACTGCGCTATCGTGCGATGGATATTGATGATGGGACTTTCACCGAACTCGGTTCAAAATCTTATGTCTCTTTCCAACCCTTCGCCTACATCACTCCTAAGAGTACGCTGGTTGAATTCCCTCTCAATCGTCTGAAATCTGGACACACTTACGAGGTTCATGTAGAGATTGATAAAGATGGACAGTGGACAGATGTATGGAATAACGTAACTCCTCGTGTGCAGTTTGCCGTGGAATCTTCTTTGAGTACAGATATTTCTTCCGTAAAGACAACCTCCAAAAGTCCAGAAGTTTATAACCTCCAAGGTGTTCGCATTACGACTCCTACTGACCAATTGCCCAAGGGCATCTATATTATCAACGGGAAGAAAGTGAAGAAATAAAAGCAGTAGCCATTCCACTTCCGAAAACAAAACTCAGTACGAAATGACAAAAAAATTCTATATACAACTACTTGCGCTCATCGCTATCCTCTGCTACCCTATCAACCTCAGAGCCGACGACTATAGCTTGGCACCTTCTACAGGACGAAAGGTGTATGTCCCCATCCATGCACAGAGCGCGAAAGGGCAACTCTCTATAACCAATTACGGCAAAGCTACGGTTCAAGATTTCACTTACACGCTCTCTTTCGAGGGAAGACTCCTGCTGGAGAAAAAACACATCATGGAAGAGCCGCTGCCGCGCATGGGAGTAGCTACCGTTGAAATAGATGTGCCGCCTTATGACCAGCTCTCGGAAACTGAATTGCAGATAGAGATTACGAAAGTAAACGGCGAGCCCAACAGAGCCACCATCCCCTACGCCAATCTTCCCAGAGTCACCGTTACACAAGTGCCCCACCGAAGAATGGTAGTGGAAGAATACACGGGAATGTGGTGTCAATACTGTCCACGCGGCATAGCCCTCATGGAGAATCTGGAAAATACATACCCCGATGACTTCATAGGCATCGCCATTCATGTGTCCGACCCTCTAAAATGTGCTGACTATGCTTGGAACGCAGCAAAAGTTCAGAACTACCCCACGCTCCAAATGAACAGAAGTCGCACACTGACATACTACACCGGCACGAGTGAATTTGACGAGGAAAAGGCGATGGGAGCCGATATGGACATTGACGTCTCCGCACAATGGGACAAGCAGAAAGAAAACATAACAGTAATGCCAAGTGTCACCTTTCGCGTCTCCCCAAAAGAGTCTGCATACGCCGTGGCCTATGTGCTGACGGAAAACGGAATGACAAAACCCTCGTGGAAGCAAAACAACATCTTCGCGGGCGACGCCAGCCTCCGTGGCATTTCAGCAGAACTGGATAAGTTTATCAATGCCCCATTTGCGGTAACAGGTCTCCCCAACAACTTCACAGCAATTGCAGCAAAAGGCGTTTACACTCCTACCGAAGAAGACTATATCAAGACTCCCATAGAAGTGGACAAGGCACAAAGTTTCGAGCACGTGTTCAACATCTCTAACAACAACCTACTGCAAGACAAATCGAAGCTAAAAGTGTGCGTATTACTCATTAATCTGAACACAAAGAAAATTGAGAACGCCGCTAAATGCAGCATAACCGATGCTATCTCCACTGGCATTTCCTCTACAATAGAAGAACAGAAACGCACTGTTGAAATAGCTCGCTACACGCTCGATGGTCGTCGTATCCAAGCTCCGCAAAAGGGTCTCAACCTCGTGAAATATAGCGATGGTCGTGTGCGCAAAGAAATCGTGACACGCTAAGACTTCCCGAGAAAGACAAAAAGATATATTCTCTAACACATACTCTTATAAATAGTGTCCCTAAAAGTAAATAGTGTCCCTAAAAGCTTATATACTTTTAGGGACATTTCTTTTTATCTGAAAACCCCAATTCTCTATACAATAAAAAACTTCGGCAACACTTCACTCACCACCACTCAACTACCCCCCACAAGTAATGTCTGAAAAGTAAAGCGACGACTAAATACATATTCAAAAAGTAGACTATTTCGGGCAAATGCACATTGTTTCCCAATCATCATTGATTGTTTAAGAGATTCCGTTTGGTATCCTCGCACAGGAAAAACTATTTTCAGTAGTGTGAAAGTCCCATTTTTCTTCGTTTCATTCACTATAAGTTCATAGCTTTGTAATCAATATCAAGATAAACTATCACCCAATGGGACAGAAGAAAGAGCATAGCAACCTTATCAAGGAACATTTGAAGAAGCGAGGCATCACCCAAACGTGGCTTGCCAAAGAGTTGGGCATGAGTTTCAGCATCACCAACGCCTATGTTTGCAATCGCAAGCAACCTAATCTTGCAACCATCTTCAAAGTGGCAGACTTGCTCAATATTTCACCCAAAGAATTAGTAAAATGATGCACAATAACCTTATAGATAATTCTTCTGACGCACTCTCTATGCAAAATTACATCAAGAGGTGTATTTTGGCAGAGGGTATTGATAAAATACAGATCGCAACTGGGTACTGGGACATACCCTGTATGACGCTTGTTCTCAATGAACTTACAAGTTTTTTGGAACGTGATGGGACATCGCTTGAACTTCTTATAGGTAAAGACCCTGTAGTTTATACCTCGTTACTTGCAAACCCAAAGTATAAGGATGCAAGCTATCCTTATGATTTTATACGGACTGATATACATGACCTTAAAATAAAAGATGAGTACAAGAGTGTTATCAATCTGCTGCTTCAGTATTGTGGTAATGGCAAAATGCAGATACGCATCTATTCGAAAAATGCTAAAGGTGAAGACGAATTCTTACATTCTAAATGTTATATTTTTTCAGGTCCTTCTTTTTCTTATGGTATCATTGGCAGTTCTAACTTTACGCAGAAAGGATTATTGGGAAATGCCGAATTGAATTATCTTGAGGCCGACCCCGACCAAGCGGCACTTGTGGAGGAGAACCGCAAAACGATGCTCACACCGTTTACCGATAGCACCATGGATCACAAGATTACCTACCACAACCGCTTCAACGATGACATTGTGGAACTGTGCTATCAGCACACCTACAACCGCCGTTCGGGAGAGGTGCATACCGCTACCACGGAGCAACGCCCCGACATTGTGCTCAACATCCAAAAGGCAGACGGCTTTGTACTAACCTACCTCTACGATGCTAAGTACCGTGTGCTTGACGATACGAACAAGGATATTGATAACCTTGAAGATGACTATTATATCTCGGACTATCCGCCACCCGATGCGCTTAACCAGATGCACCGCTACCGCGATGCTATCTACTATGGCTGCACCCACTTCAAGCACATTGCCAAAGAGATTATTGGTGGCTACATCCTTTTTCCAGGACGCTATCGCAAAGAAAAAGGTTCAGAATCACCTTACTACATTAAATCTATAAAGGAGGTGAACATCGGCGCTTTTCCCCTGTTGCCTAACGGCGAACAGCCAGAGGAAGAGGGCAAGATGCTGCGCGACCACCTCGTACAGATACTACGCACCGAGGAACGCTACGAGCAAATTAAGGACAGCATACCGCAAAAGGGGTTGACCTACACCATCGTTCCCGATGATAGCGACCTTGTGCTTGTGGGTTACTACAAGAGTGGACAACTTGAACCCATCAAGAAGAACAAACTCTACTATGTCCGTGCTGGCATGGATCAAGGCTCGCTCCGCCTGACAGCAGGTTTTGAGCATTGCCACTATGTGTTGCTCCATAACAAGCAGAGTCAGGAACTTTACAAGTTGACTACCAACGGTCCACGCATCGTGTCGGGTAGGCAACTGCAAGCCAAAGGCTTTGACGTACAGCGAGAGTTCTACCTTGTCTTCGACTTGGAGAGCACCGAGCCTATAATATATGTTCATAAACCAGACGGCAGCACGTTCAAAGTGAAACAAAGTAAGACACCATATGCTAAAGACCCATACTTCATGACACTTACAGAGTTGTTGGAATAGGAGAAGCCAAAGGATATGCTATTTGGCGATGTATAAATTGTTATCTCATATCTTATTAGACTTCAGATTCGCCATTGGTGACGCCGAAGTCTGCCAAAATTGCTAACTAAATGAGTTCATATGATAAAGGCAATGGTTTTGAATTGAAAGTACTCAATGGTTTCAAAAGAATCATTGAGCAAGGCGAAATGCCTGGTGTGTCTCGTCATTACAGTATTTTTCACAAGAAAAAGTATAAAAGCATTGATTCAAATGCAATTCTAAATCCAGACATCACGATTGAAGTTTATCATGATGAAGAGGATAAGCAGAAGGAAGAATGGTGTAATCTTTTCATAATTGAGTGTAAGGATAATGGAAGAAAGATCAGCAACCCTAAATATCGTGAGTTAATTGGCAACCGAACTTCTTATCCTAAATCGGGAGTTAAGTTAATAATGGTATCAAGTGCAGGTTTCTCTAAACCTGTAATTGACCAAGTACAATCAGACCACACAGCTTTAATTTCACTTTCAAACGAAGATGAGTTTAGATGGTTAGTAAAAAGACAAATTCATGATAGGCAATATAAATATTGCCAAGAGCGAAAGTTAGCAGGAGAACTGCAAACTCTTAAAGAGATAGTTGTTTGGGACGAAGGTGAGTTTTGCTCCATTTCAGATATTCTAAAAGCAAACGGCCTTGCGATGAAATGTTTCTATGTGCCATACTTGACAGTTGAAGAAATTGAATCAAAGGCACAAGAAGTTTTAACAGCAACCAATCGCGAGGTTGCTCTTTCTAATGTTGATAGGGCTGTTACTTTCTTAAAAGGAGGATATCGCTTTGATTTTGTCGGATTACCAGAGAATACTTTAGGCTATTTAAATTGTGCAACTAAAATTATAACTATTTCATCTGATATAAGTATTGCAAGAAGGAATTTCACTATAGCCCACGAAATAGGTCATATACTTCTTCATCAAGAATTGATTGAAGAATATATTGGTAGTTTCTGTGAATCCGAAGGAACTATAGAGCCTACCATTAAGCCTTCTGATAAAATGATTGCGAGATTGGAGTGGCAAGCGAATATGTTCGCTTCATTTATACTTCTACCTCTTATTCCATTTGTCAATAGGGTAAATAAATATTTCGCAGATAGGTCGATAACAACAGGATATTTATTTGTTGATTTTCAGAGATGTAATCGAACTGATAGTGATTATGTAATAGGGAATTTATCGCAAGATTTCAGTGTTTCCAAGGAAGTGATTAAAATTAGAATGCAGAATTTGGGACTATTGAAATATGGAAGTGATACTCCAAAAAGAGTGCGAGAAATTCCCTGTATATGATATAATGAGTGTACCTGTAAGCGGAGTGATGTAGTCTAAAATCCCCCACAAACGGCAAGAAACTTATCCTTCTTGTCGTTTTCTTATTCTAATTATGCTATGTTCACTAAATAATTTCCATAATTCTTCTCATTTACAAAGAAAAGAATTATCTTTGCTTTAAAAGTAAATCTTTTAACAATGAATTTAAATCTAAATAGAATAAAAGTTGTTCTGACTGAACATAACAAAACAGGCAAATGGCTATCTGAAGAACTGGGGGTAAATCCTGCCACTGTTTCTAAATGGTGCACCAACACCACCCAGCCAGACTTGTACACGTTAAAGAAAATGGCGGAGTTGTTACAAATAGATATAAAGGAGCTGATAAAATAATACTGTTCGGGCAATGAAGAAATCAAATATAAGTCTCAAACTCATAGAATTAAGAAAGGCTAAAAAACTTTCTTTGAAATCTGTAAGTAAGGAGACAGGAATATCTGTAGATGTACTTAAAGATATTGAGGCCAGTAAAGTCACTCCTTCGTGGGAACAAGTAAGAGAACTTGCCACTATCTACGGTTTTAGCGACGAATATCTTATCTGTCTGCAGATTAGTGATGAAGCTGTCAAAATAAACATGAATGATATAGACACACCATGTTTAGTGGCAGAGTCACCTTCTCAATATGGTCAACTTAGTTTGTTCGATTATGAAGAATCATCGTTATACAAGCCATTTGGTTTAGAAAGTCGTAGATACATCGGAAACAAGACAAAGTTAACTGACTGGATAATGTACGTTATCCATACAGAAGTTCCAGATGCCAAAACTTTTTGTGACATCTTTGCTGGAACAGGCTCTGTTGCAAACCAAGCATTGAACACATATAGCAAGGTTATCATAAACGATTTCCTTATCTCGAACAACACCATTTATAAAGGATTCTTCGAGAAAGGGGAATGGGATAAGCAAAAGTTGTTTGATATTCTGGATTACTACAATTCAATTGACCCTGATTCGATAAACGACAACTGGTTTTCTATAAACTATGGTGATAAATACTTTGCCATGAAAGTTGCCAAACTTATTGGTTTTATCAGGCAGGATATTGAGAATAAGAAAAGCGAACTCACCGAGAAGGAGTATTGCATTTTATTGGCATCTCTAATTTATAGCATTGACAGACTTGCAAACACAGTGGGTCATTTTGATGCTTATATTAAGAAAGAAATAAACTATCAGCCACTGAAGATGAGACTGATACAAGCAAAAAGTTGCTCTAATATAGAGATTCATAAAGAAGATGCTAATCAATTAGCAAGGACTGTCTCGGCTGATGTCGTGTATATGGATCCACCCTATAACTCACGTCAGTATTGCAGATTCTACCATGTGTATGAAACTTTGGTTAAGTGGGATGAACCAGAACTCTTCGGAGTGGCATTAAAGCCTGCTCCCGAAAACATGAGTGCATATTGTACGTCCAAAGCATATAGCTATTTCGAAGATATGGTTATGTCATTAGATGCGAAATACTTGGTAGTCTCGTATAACAATACATATAACTCAAAAAGTAATTCCTCTGCGAATAAAATTCGACTGAGCCAAATAAAGTATCTGCTTGATTGTTGCGGAACAACAACCGTATATGAACACAAGCACCAAGCGTTCAATGCTGGCAAGACTGAGTTTGAAGATCATAAGGAATTTTTGTTCGTTACTAAAGTGGACAATGAAAAAAGAAGTAAATCGTTCTCCTCTCTTCTACGTTGGAGATAAATATAAGTTGATAAGTGAAATAAAAACATATTTCCCTCAATCCATAAATAGGTTTATAGAGCCGTTTGTGGGTGGTGGGTCTGTGTTTCTTAATGTTGATGCAGAAGAATTCCTGTTGAATGATATTAATACCAATGTTATTGATATACATAAGTTCCTTTGCAGTTATAGCAAGAAGCCTAATGTGTTCTTTGAAAAACTCTTTGCGTTGATTCAGAGTTATGGATTGTCATGCTCATACAAGGAAGATGTCATCCCCGTATCATTGAAAAAAGAGTTCGTTAAAACCTACTTTGCAAAGTATAACAAAGACAAATATATACAACTGCGTTCAGACTATAACGATTCTGATCGCACAGATATGTTGAAGCTATATGTTCTTCTTATATATGGTTTTAACCACATGATAAGGTTTAATAGTAAGAACGATTTTAATCTTCCAGTTGGAAATGTTGACTTTAACCAGAACGCATATAATGCTTTGGTGAGATATTTTTCACTAACACAGGCAAAGAAGCCAAAGTGGAAGAGTATGGATTTCCGTAGATTTCTTTCTCGCATAACATGGCGAGAGGGAGATTTCGTATATCTTGACCCACCTTATCTTATAACCTTTAGTGAGTATAATAAATTGTGGAACGAAGATACAGAGCAAAGTTTACTTGCTTTACTTGATGAAATGTCAGGTAAAGGTATTAAATTCGCAATATCTAATGTAACACACTATAAAGGACGTACAAATGAGTTGTTTCTCGAATGGGCTAAGAATTATAATACTCACTCAATAAAAAGTAATTATATTAGCTTCCACGATAACACCATCAAGTCTTTCAATGAAGTATTAATAACCAATTACTGATATGCCAAGACAGTCTGAATACAAACCGCTCCTTTACACAACAACCGTACGCAACCCCGAACGGTATAAGGACTTTATACATCTGTTGAAAAAGTTCGATGGTCAGATTCTGACCGCTGATATTGTTGAACAATTTGAAAGAGAGACTTTCAAATGTGGACTTTATCGTCCTGTAAAACGTATTCCCGAATCTGCAAAGCTGAAATGGGGTAATACGTCACCAGGAGATTTTGGTGAATACGCTCTTACCGATGAAGAAACCAAAGCCATTTTTGATGGTAATGATCCTCGTATTCACACAGATATCAAGGGTCATAAAGAAGCTGGATTCGAAAGAGGTTGGGAAAGCCGATTTGAAACGCAGTTCAAGTTACTGAAAGTTCTTGGATTCGTCTATTACAACATGGGCGAACGTATTGAATTTTCAGAGACTGGTAACTTCCTTGCAGATACAGTTTCCATTACATACGATGACAACGGCACAGTTAATCGTGAAATTGTCAAACCTCAGAATGAGCAAATCGCCTTTATGCAGGCTTTTGCTAAACAGCAACGCTGTAATCCATTCATTAGAGAGCTCAACGACAACATTCCACTTATCTTATTGCTGCAAGTTATTCGTCTGTTGAATAGTGACCCTCAGTATAATAATTGCGGTATTTCATACAAAGAGATACCATTGCTCCTCTTTTGGAAGAATAACGATGCTAATGCTTTGTATCGAAGAATTAAACAACTGCGAGAAGAGTATGGATATTCTCCATCGCCAGAGATTATCAATGATATTTGTGTTAATGAAATTCTTGGTGGATTTAAAGCGTTTAAGCAAAAATCCGTTGTGTCAGAATACCCTGACGACTTTGTTCGCAAAATGCGAATGACAGGTCTTATCTCATTTCGTGGAGGTGGTAGATTCATCGACATCAACCACAATGAAGATGAAAAGATAGATTATATCATATCGACATATTCTCATTATCAGAAATATGAGGAAGAAAGAAGCTATTTTGACTATATGGCTTCTGTTGACAAGGAATTATTGAACATTGTGGGTGTTGTCGTTTCAAAGAACGAAGCAGCAATCAAACTCACGGAGTGGATGCATGTATATAACTGGGATGCAATAAAGGTCGAATTAGACCATCTCGCTAAGCGCACCTCGTCTAAGGATAACACTTTGAAGTTTATTGATGCTCCATCGCGTCTTGAGTTCCTTACTGCCCTTGCCATCAAAACTCAGCTGCCACATGTAGAAGTTATTCCAAACTTCCCGATTGATGACACTGGACTTCCAACTTCGACGGCGGGAGGAGGTATCGGTGACATTGAATGCGTAGAAGCTCCTAATGCAATCCTTGTGGAAGTCACGATGGCACAAGGACGGACACAAACCATGATGGAGGTATGGCCTATTGAACGACACTTGATTGAATTCAAGGAAAAATACGAAGTACCGTCTCAGTGTGTGTTTGTCGCTCCCTCAATATTCAATGATACAGTAAGACAAATAGAGTTCGTTAAATTCACAAACAAACTCACAATCCGTCCATACAAGATTGATGACTTTGTGGGGTATTTGGAGACCTCTCGAACACTTTATAAACAGACAGTATAATGTCTTCAGTCTTCTTTGTCTTTGAATATTGTTAAGTCTACTTATATTTAAGTAATGATGCAAAAGGAATAAAAGATAAGGAAAGTCTTTTTCGTCACATTAAAGAGGCGTTTATCTTCGTTTTATTCATTGTTTTTTTACTTTGTACCACCTAACTGACCCGAAGAGAAGGGAGAAAGAAAATAGCAGCATTACCAAGAGATGTTTGAATATATGAAGTGATAATTAGTATATTTTGTCAAAGGACTTGACATGTTTCTTACACCTCTAATGCTTTTATTTGCAACTGCAAGTAATGTGACTTTGCTGTTATCTTCTAAGTAATTAATTTGCCTAATATGTAGCACAGAAAAGAATAGAATGATGCATAATAACCTGATAGATAATTCTTCTGACGCACTCTCTATGCAAAATTACATCAAGAGGTGTATTTTGGCAGAGGGTATTGATAAAATACAGATCGCAACTGGGTACTGGGACATACCCTGTATGACGCTTGTTCTCAATGAACTTACAAGTTTTTTGGAACGTGATGGGACATCGCTTGAACTTCTTATAGGTAAAGACCCTGTAGTTTATACCTCGTTACTTGCAAACCCAAAGTATAAGGATGCAAGCTATCCTTATGATTTTATACGGACTGATATACATGACCTTAAAATAAAAGATGAGTACAAGAGTGTTATCAATCTGCTGCTTCAGTATTGTGGTAATGGCAAAATGCAGATACGCATCTATTCGAAAAATGCTAAAGGTGAAGACGAATTCTTACATTCTAAATGTTATATTTTTTCAGGTCCTTCTTTTTCTTATGGTATCATTGGCAGTTCTAACTTTACGCAGAAAGGATTATTGGGAAATGCCGAATTGAATTATCTTGAGACCGATCCCACACGTATTACAGCTCGATCCACACATGGATCAAATTCAAAAGGACATATTTGTTGGTTTGAAGAGAAGTGGGAATGCTCAGAAGACTGGACACAGGAGTTCTTGGAACAGATTATCAAGAAGTCGCCTATCTACATTGATATACAAAAAAATGCTGTTCAAGAGTTTACCCCCTATGAGCAGTATATCAAATTGTTGCAAATTCAGTTTGGGGATGTTGTAGACGCATCACTTGGACAACAGATAGAAGCTTATTTACCATCAAAGATTCATAAACTGAAGTATCAGATAGAAGCTGTCAAGCGATGTCTTGGTATTATGCGCGAACATGGTGGTTTTATGTTGGCTGATGTGGTAGGATTAGGTAAGACAATTATCGGAACGCTTATCATCAAGCGTTTTCTTTCCGTACCAAAAGATGATGGTAGAGAACGTAAGGTGTTGGTCATTACTCCTCCTGCCATTCAGTCGGGTTGGAAGAAGGCTATTACCATGTTCGACAAAGATTCTGACGAGAAGATTGCGCCATACATTGACTTCATTACAACAGGACGAATCGGAAATGTTACCGAGGATGAAAGTTGGGAAGATAGCGACGATGACAGTGCTGATACTGGTGAATTTGAGGGAACACTTCAAGACAAGGATTATGGACTCATTATTATTGATGAAAGTCATAAGTTCCGCAACAGCAACACACTGATGTATCAGTCGCTTGACCAATTGATACAGAAGATTGGCTCTAATACAGGCACATACCCCTATATTGGACTTCTGTCTGCCACACCGCAAAATAATCGTCCGAATGATTTGAAGAATCAAATTTACCTTTTTGAGCGCAACCATAATGATAGTACGCTAAAGAAGGCTGAAGGAGGAAATATAGAAAAGTTTTTTGCCGACATAAATAGGGAGTATGACCTCCTTATTAGTAAGCCAAAAGTAGACAAGGAAACTGGACTACTTATCCATGACATTCCAACTGACGAACGTCGGGTGCGGCTCAATGCTATCTCAAAGAAAATACGTGATTGTATTCTGAGTGATATCCTTGAGCGTAGAACAAGAACTGACGTTAAAAAATATTACGGCGACGATATGAAGGCAGAAGGGCTAATCTTTCCTGAGATTGTTGGCCCAAATAATCTTGAATATGTTATGGATGATGAGCTGGCTCAGCTCTTCTCTGATACAATGACGATTATTGCTCCTACGGAAGTAGAAAAGTTACAGACAGATGAGTGGCTGAAATATTTCCGCTATCGTGCGATTGAATACTTTACCAATCCAGCCAATGAAAAGAAACATACGGGCCGAGGCAACCGTGGTGTGAGTGATGTGGCTAAACAGCTTTCCACCATAATGCAGAATCTTCTTGTGAAACGTCTTGAAAGTTCGTTCACGGCCTTTACGCAATCCCTATTGAATTTGCGCTATTACACCGAGAACATGATTAAAATGTGGGAGAATGATACTATCTTTGTATGTCCACAAATTGACGTAAACAAAGAACTTGACTTCGAGGCAAAGACTAAAAAACGAAGAAAAAAAGTATCTTTTAGCGATTGCGTAGAGGACATTAGAGGCAAAATAAAAAAACTGACAGAACAAGGGCGCAACGAGAAAGGGCAAAATGCTGAATATACACGTAAGGACTTTAAAGAGGAATACTATACCCAACTGAAAGAAGACTTCCGACTCATTTCTAACCTCTATGACCGATGGGCACGTAACTCACAAGACCCAAAGTTTGATGCTTTCAAAGAAAATATCAAGCCTGAACTGTTCAATCCTCAAAAGAATACGTCAGGAAAGTTAGTTATCTTCTCAGAAGCAATAGATACGGTTGAATCGCTTGTTAGAGCTGTTAGAGCAAAGGGCTACAAAGTTCTCGCCATTACAGCTGCTAATCGTGACGAACTGGAACATACAATTGAGGAAAATTTTGATGCTAATTATGATGGTGAGTGGAAGGATGACTATGATGTGCTTATTACGACAGAAGTCTTAGCTGAAGGTGTAAACCTCCATCGTGCCAATGTTATTTTGAACTATGACACGCCATGGAACTCCACCCGCTTAATGCAGCGTATTGGACGTGTAAATCGTATTGGCAGTAAAGAACCATTTGTTTATGTTTATAACTTTATGCCAAGTGCTGAAGGTGATGCTCAAATACAGCTGGTTCGCAAAGCACACACTAAGTTACAATCATTCCATATACTCTTTGGTGAAGATAGTAAGATTTTCTCGGAAGAGGAAACGATTGTGCATCATGAACTTGTCGAAGCTATTAATGGTGAGGAGTCACCCTTGCAGAAGTATATCTTTGAATTAAAAGAATATAAGAAGGCGCATCATGAACGCTATCTGCAGATAGAGCAAGCTGAGGGCGAATGGGAAATGGCGCAGGCTACAAGTGGCACAGCATACTTTGTTGTCAAAGCTCCTCGCTCTGAGCAGTTGGGTATCAGAATGCGTAAAGAGGAAGATGGACGAAAGGGTGCTCAGATAATCTCCTTACTTGAGTTGCTTGAGGAAATGCGAGTAGATGAGAATACTAAGCGCATACCATTGCCTGATAACTGGCAGCAACTCTCTGATGAAGCCTTAAAGGCGTATAGTCAATATTTCATCCGTATTAAAAGATCAAGGGCAGGAGATAAACGTACGCTGGCACAGGGATTCATTGTAAAACTCTATGAAAATGACATTATCTCAGCAAAGTCAAAGAGACTTTTGGAGAGTGCACGAAAACTTGTTGACAAAGGAAACTTCGACGTCATTAAAAAGATGTTGGCGATAAAGCAAGAATTAGAAAATCGTAACCAAAACCTTTTTGCCATTAAGCAACAAGATATTGATGAAATCTTGGAGCGTGAAATTGGTAAACTTGTTGCGCAGGTAGAAAATAAGCAGGGCGTAGCATCTATTGTTTTAGGAACCATCAAGTAAAATTAAAGACAAAGTTATGAATATGGAAACACTAAGTATAGAGACATTAAAGGGATTTTTAAGCAGTCAGTATAAAGGCTGGAGTTCATTCGTCAATAATATTATTTTCCCCATTTTTGGTGAAGATAAATTTGAATCTCTTTCTGAGACAGAACTCTTGGAAAATAATCCTGAAGAAAAGTCTTTGGCTGAAGCAACAGGAATATGTAGTATCAAGCAAGTGGGACAGATAGACATAGGAGTGCAACCACTACAGATATTCGATGTCACGGTTAGTGATCGTGTGATGATGGAGCGAAACCGTGTAAACATTCAGCGCCTTATCCGTAAGGTCATGGAGAATTATTCCAGTGCCTTTATGCTCTTTCACTATGAGAACGATACTCGTTGGGATTGGCGCTTCACTTTTTGTCATAAGAAAGGTAGTCAGAAAGAAGTCACAGATAGTAAGCGATACACATTCTTGTTGGGTCCTGGACAATCCTGTCGTACGGCAGCGGAGAACTTTAAAAAATTATATGATAAAAGAGATACTTATTCGATAAAAGATATCGAAGATGCGTTCAATGTTGAAGCACTTTCAAAAGAGTTCTTTGGGAAATACAAAGCTCAGTATGAGGCTTTTGTCAATTACATGGTTGACCCAGCCAATGGAATGCGACAGAATTTCATCGACACAGATTTTGACCATGCTGGTATGACGGCAGACAAAATTCGTGATCGTGAAGAAAAACCTATTCGTGATTATGTAAAGAAACTGCTTGGGCGAATTGTATTCTTGCATTTTCTTCAGAAAAAAGGATGGCTCGGTGTCCCAGCAGGCAAAGATTGGGGCAAAGGTGATTGTAACTTCATTTTGCACCTTTTTGAGAATGCTTCTGAAGAACAAAAGGAGAATTTTCTTGATGCCATATTAGAGAATCTTTTTTCGGAAGGTTTAGATAAGAATCGCTCTGAAAAGAACGACCTTTATGACACAAAGGTGGAGGGCTTTCGCAATTGTCGTATCCCTTATCTCAATGGTGGCTTGTTTGAACGTGATTATCTTGATGAACTTGCAGTAAAATTTCCTGCAGAATACTTCGATAATCTACTTACAATGCTCTCACAGTACAACTTTACCATCGACGAGAATGACCCTAATGATGCAGAGGTGGGTGTTGACCCTGAAATGCTTGGACGCATCTTTGAAAACCTTTTGGAAGATAATAAGGATAAGGGCGCATTCTATACACCAAAGGAAATCGTACAATATATGTGCCGTGAGAGTTTAATAGCCTATTTGCAAACAGATCAAAACGAGGGAGATAAGGAGACTATTCGCAAGTTTGTTACAACGCATGATGCCGAACTGCTTGGCGACTTAAAAGCGAATATTGAACAGAAACTTTTGGACGTTAAAATATGCGACCCTGCTATCGGATCAGGTGCTTTCCCTATGGGCTTGCTGCGTGAACTGTTCTTCTGTCGTTCTGCGATAGAACCAAACATTATAGAAAATGCAGCTAATATTAAACGCTATATCATTCAAAACAATATCTATGGTGTTGACATTGAGCGAGGGGCTGTTGACATCGCTCGACTACGCTTTTGGCTTGCCCTGATTGTAGACGAAAAGACACCAGAGGCACTCCCTAACCTTGACTTTAAAATAATGCAGGGCAACTCGCTTTTGGAGCAGTATAATGGTGCAGACCTCTCAAATATGACAGAAAAGAAGGTTGGTGCAGAACAAAGCTGTAGTATCTTTGATAACATGTTAGATGGCTATCGCAGAAATCTACGCAATAAACTTTCAGAGTATTATTCTTGCCCTGAACATACTAAGAAAGTGCAGTTAAGGAAGGATATTGCTGACATTGTAAAACAAGAGCTCACAGAGCAAGGAATACATATCGACTTTAAAGATATGGATTTATCTGCAAACTCTCAGTTCTTCCTTTGGCACACTTGGTTTCATGATGTCTTCTCACGACCCTCAAAAGAGGGTGGATTTGACATTACTATTGGCAACCCGCCATACATTAGTGCACCAACGCAAATTGCATCACCAGAACTAAATGAGCAACGCCAACGTATTATTGGGTGCAAGAAATACAAATCACTCTATGAGAAATGGGATTTGTTTGTTCCATTCATCGAACTTGGCTTACAACTCCTCTGCCCCAATGGAGTATTCTCAATGATTGTTCCATATCCTTTGACAAATCAGAAATATGGCAAGAAACTCCGTAAGATGATAATAGAAGAATATCGCCTATTGGAAATTGCAGATCTGAACGGTACAAAGATTTTTGAGAATGCAACTGTGAGCAATTGTATACCGTTCATTCAGAATTCATCACCAAAAGGTGAACTTCGTATAACTCAAATATATGCGGACAAGACATTCCGTAAAGTATTGTGTAAGTCTCCAGAAACATTAAAACAGGATGAAAATAAATATGTTTGGAATCTCACTTCTGAGAAAAGGAACGGAAACCGCTATACTGATATGAATGTTCTTGGTGATTTCTGCTATATCAGTGTAGGAATGGTTGTTAATGCAGATGAAAAGAAAGCTAAAGGAGAATTTAGGAAAGATGACCTTATAAGTGAAACTTACGACGAAATTCATAGTCGCAAATACATTGAGGCTAAAGACATAGACAAGTATCGGGTAAAACGTGTTCGTTATCTTGAATGGAATACAGAACGATGCCCTGATAAGTTGCGGCGCCCTACCTTTCGTGAATTGTACGACCGTCCAAAACTATTAATAAATCGTTTAGGTTTTCTTAAAGTACATCTTGATATGGACACGCATTTCTTGCATAGCGACTCCATGTTTTCCGCTGTTCTATGGAAGGATTTGAAGGGAGTTAACAACAAGAGCATATCCTCAAGTATCAAGAAATTCTGCAAGCACACTCGTACTGAGATGGAAGCGTTGTCAAGCGAAGTAGACTTGCTTTATTTACTGGGTGTCCTCAATTCCTCAATGGCAGGTAAATTGTTGGCTGACCAACGAGGCGGAGATTATCACATCTACCCCGAGCATATACGCAATCTTCCTATCCCTATTGCGACTTCCAAGCTGCAAGAGGAGATAGCTCAGCTCGTCAGAATCATTATGGAAAAGATACATGGCGGACAAGACTGTGAAGCGGAGCAACAGAAAGTCAATCAGATAGTTTCCACACTATACATATAATGCATTTCCTATTTCCTGATTAATGCGTATTTACGCAGAAAAAACGAATAGAATCTTGATGTTATGAGAAAATATCCATATCTTTGCAGTCGTAAAGACTGCGTTTTTACGCATAAATAACTAATAGGAATGAATATAGAACGCCCCATATATCTGCAAAGGTTAATTGACCGACGCCACAATGGAATGATAAAAATCATTACTGGGTTGCGTCGGAGTGGTAAATCGTATCTACTCTTTACCCTTTTCTGCCAGTATCTTAAAGAACAAGGGATAGATGATAGCCAAATCATTAAGTTGGATTTGGAGAACATTTATAATGAACGTTATCGAAAGCCTTTACCTTTGTTGGAATATATTGGCCAAAGGGTAACAGATACGAGGGAATACTTTATATTCATAGATGAGATACAATTGCTTGACCGTTTTGAGGAGGTGCTGAATACGCTGCTGAAGAATCCACAATTAGATGTGTATGTCACAGGCAGTAATGCACGCTTCCTGTCAAAAGATGTTGTGACAACCTTCCGTGGTAGGGGCGATGAGTTACGCATCCACCCATTGAGCTTCAGCGAATATATGTCGGTGAAGCCAGATGCCCCTTTCTTGGAAACACACCTCAACGAATATGTGCTTTTAGGAGGATTACCCCAAACTGTAACGATGCCAACGGAACAACAGAAGAAGAGTTATCTGCAACAGCTTTTCTCCAACACCTACCTTGTCGACATCAAAGAAAGGTATAGCATACGAAACGATGATGATCTGGAAGAACTCATTGACGTTATGGCAAGCAGCATTGGAAGCCTTACCAACCCACAGAAAATAGCGAATACCTTTCGTTCCGAAAAGCGGAGCACCATCACCAGAGACACCGTCAAGACTTATCTGGACTATATGCAAGATGCTTTCCTGATAGAGCGTGCTGTTCGCTACGATATCAAGGGGCGTAAATACATTGATACTCCGGCAAAATACTATTTTGAAGACTTGGGATTACGCAATGTCCGTTTGAATTTCCGCCAGACAGAACACACACACTTGATGGAGAATCTTATATACAATGAGTTGCGAATGCGTGGCTATTCTGTGGATGTAGGGCAGGTTACGCAAAATACGAAAAACGAAAATGGAATAAGTGAACGCAAGCAGTTAGAAGTGGACTTCGTATGCAACAGAGGGCAGGACAGAATTTACATCCAGTCGGCTTACGCTTTGCCATCTGAAGAAAAAACAAAACAAGAACTACGATCGCTCAAACAGATTAAAGATAGTTTTCAGAAAGTTGTTATTGTAGGAGGTATGCAACCCACTTTCCGCAACGATGACGGCATACTCATCCTGAACATTTTTGATTTCCTGCTGAAGCGAAGTGAACAGATACTGTGACCCTCAAAAGAGGGCTTCGATATTGTTATTGGGAACCCACCGTATGGGGCTAAATATGATAACCAAACAAAGAGGTATTACAAGAATACTTATGTAACCGCAAATAGCATTCGTGGCTTGCAGAAAGGGTCACTCGACACATATACACTGTTCATTGAATTGGGTTATAACCTACTCAGACGGAACGGCAGCTTTGCCTATATCGTTCCAATATCTTTGACTTCAAGTGATTCCCTCACAGGAGTACACCGTATTTTGATGGGGAATTGTGACACCATTCATATTTCATCATATTCAGTTCGCCCCAAGCCTGTATTTGAGAATGCAGTGGTCAACACTTCAATACTACTCTTTCAAAAGACTGAAACACCCTGTCAGCATCTTTATTCCACAAAGATGCACAGAAGAGGAAATGAGTTTGATTTACAGAAGCTTATTGACAATCTTAATTTTTCTAATGTTTATGGTTATACTATGATAGGTCGCATTCCGAAGATTGGTTGTGAAATGGAAAAAGACATTCTTATAAAAATCTTCAACAATACTCCGATTAGGAGTCTTTATGACGACAAGGGTGATCCTATCTATTATAGGACAACTGGCGGTAGGTACTTTAAGGTTGTAACCAATCATTCGACTGGTTCAACTAAAGAAAAGCCATTATATTTCCAAAAACGACTATCGAATGCTATTGGTTGCATTCTTAGCAGTTCTTTGGCTTTTTGGTTCTACCAAATCTATTCTAACAACCTTGATTGGAAGACATACGAGATAGAGAACTTCACTATACCACAGCTTTCAGCTGAAAATATAAAAATTCTTGACGACTTATATTTTCGGTATCTTACTGACATAGAAGCTAAAGCTAATGTCAGAACAACATCTGGAGAGTCCACTTACAATGTTGATTCATTCAAGGAATACAAGATTGTACGCTCTAAGGGCATCATTGATGAGATAGATGATTATATCTGTCCGCTATACGGATTGACACAGGAGGAAATCGACTTTATAAAGAACTACGAATTGGAGTTCAGAATGTCTGGAGAGGAAAACGCGAGATTACAGAAAGGTTATTCTCCCTCCACAATCTTGATTTCATCCTTGGATAGTTGGTATAACTCATATACAAGACTATTTAACCTTAATTCAAGACTATCTACCGTCATCATAGGATTTTTCTTTTTAGCTGTTAGAATTTTATCAACTATATCAATGATTTTCTGCTGTTTTTCCCAATCGCATACCTTAACTGGTAATTCGTAGTAATGAAAAATCTTTGCTTTCGTGAATGCCCCTTTGGTTTTTTCAAAAGTCAACTTATTCATTAGAAACTGGAATAGTCGAGAGTTAAGAAGTCCCAAAACATATTTAAGAGAGAAAGATTTATCTCTCAAAATAGCATTATATAAGGATGACATGATGTAAAAATTCTTGTCATCATACGTGGCAGTAATCTCAGCACCAGCTTCGCGAATAAGAATTTTAGGCTGTTCAAATATTTCTTTACTCCTTGGACAAGCAAGATGTTTACCATATAACAAATACAAATGTGGGTTGACAATTGAAAATTTCTTAACGTCCTTACCTCTTAAAATAGGTTGATAATCTCCTTTGATCCCTATTGTTTCTGTTATGTATTTTTTGTCATTGCCTGATTTGATTGCTTGGCGAATATCAAGAACATCATATAATCTTATACTCTCCTTACGCAATTTCGTCATCAAACTATGAGTTTCATAGGAGCGAATCAGAAATGCATGCTGAGGTTGGCTGAAGAAATATGAGGATGGTATTATTGTATCTATATCATCTAAATTATTTGATGTACTTACCCTTACTCCATAGTTATCAAGATGATTTTTGCTGAATGCAAAAATCATAGAATGCACAACAACCGTATCAAAAACTTTGTCAGAAAGGTCGTTTATCTCATATACGTTGTATCTTAAGAGTGCTTTTCTTACTTCTTCCTCAAAATAATTATCCAATAATGTGTTTGGAATTATCATGTAACAATAGCCATTTTCTTTCAACAAGTTTATCGATAAAAGAACAAAAAGAGAATAGGTGTCTATCTTGAATTGTGTTTCTGGATAGAGTTCCCTATATTTCTTTTTCTCTGTTTTTTTCAACGACGCCCCATACGGTGGGTTCCCAATAACAATATCGAAGCCCTCTTTTGAGGGTCAC
>ERZ772974.677-NODE-677-length-24008-cov-9.168163_pt1 | contig 24008 bp, 9 predicted proteins | sample MGYA00580671_ERZ772974 | MGnify/ENA primary metagenome ERZ772974 (study PRJEB29015, sample SAMEA2738065) | human oral metagenome | biome: human oral; feature: human-associated habitat; material: saliva | place: China | collected 2218 ... | reverse complement strand
ATCTAAAAGAGCCTCTCTTTCATGTGAAAAGGGCGTTTCTTCGTTATGAAGAGAGGCTTTCCTTGCATCGAAGAAACGCCCTCTTTGTATTAAGAGTGCCTTTTCCTAGCTGGCTCCCGTTAGGCACTCCTCCCCTTGGGGGAGGCTGGGAGGGGTTGTTCCATTCGGAGAGGAGACAGGCGTTGAGCCTATAGTTAGCTATGAGTTGAGCCTTTAGAAGTAACCTCTATATAGGTCGATTAGTGTAGAGAGTTGGCGTAACTGCGTGTCAACAAGCTCTACTTGGCAATCGAGTTGTTCGCGTTCGCTATCGAGAACCTCTAGGTAGGTTGCGCGGTTATAGGTGTAGAGTTGCTGGGCAGCGATGACCGCCTTCGAAAGAGCATCCGCCTGTTTCACCTTCAACGCCTGATATTGTGCAAGGTTATGAGCCTTTGCCTGCAAGGTAGTCATATCACTATAAGCCGATAGCAACACCTTATCATAATTGTAAAGAGCCTCTAGTTGCAAGGCATTTGCTTGATCGAAATTCGCCTGAATAGCCTTCTTGTTGATGATAGGAGCAGCCAGTCCACCGATGACACCAAAGGCTAACGACTTCGGTAAATGCAATAGATACTTAGGGTTGAAAGCATCTAAACCAAGCGAAGCCGACACGTTCAGTGAGGGAAGGAAAGCCTTGCGGGCTACGTCAACATCCCATTTTGCTGCCTCAAGTTGGTGCTCTGCCTGTACAACATCAGGTCGTTTGAGTAAGAGACTCGTAGGAATAGTCTGCAAGGACGTGGGTACCTGCCTATTCATTAGGTTCTCTTTGTTGCGGAGAATAGGCGTTGGATAACGTCCAAGTAGCATATTCAAGTTGTTTTCCGTCTCTGTGATAGCCTGTCGGAGTTCGTATTCTTCAGCTGACGCCTTCGCTAGCTCGGCCTCAAACTTCTCCACTGCTAATTGCGTATCAGCGTCTGCTTCCTTCTGAACACGGGCTATCTGCACCGCTTTCTGTTGTAACTTAATGTATTGCAACATGATATCCAGCTTATTATCTAACGCCAATAACGAGTAGTAATTCTCTGCTACATCAGCCACCAACTGGCTCTTTAGCGTGCGTTGACCATCCTCCGAAGCAAGGTAACGTTCGACAGCTGCACGCTTATCACTATTGAGTTGATTCCAAAGGTCAATCGTCCAGTTGAGTTGCAAACTAGGTGCTATATCTGGTGTGACGGTTGGGATGTTATGACCAGGCGTGATTTGCGTACCCACGTTACCAGCTCCGTCAGCAGTATAACGCCCCACTTTCGATGCGCCAACAGACATGTTTGCCGTGATGGAAGGCAACATCTGCCCACGTTTGGCTAGGATATTACTCTTCGCAATAGCCATCTCCTGCAACGTTATCTTTAGGTCTTGATTATTGTTCAAAGCCGTATCGATGAGTGCACGGAGCGTTTCATCCTGGAAGAAATCACGCCAAACAGGGATGGCACTCACCGTGTCACTCGTTGCAACAGGAAGGCTTGCTTTGATGGTGTCCTTCGGTAAGGTCGCTTGCGGAGTCTTACATGCTGCGAGAGATAACAGCCCCAGCAGGGCTGCTATATTATATATAATGTGTAACTGTCTATGGTTCTTTTTCATCATTTTGATTCCTCCTTAGATTCTTCCTTGTGGTAACGTTTGTCCTTCTCTTCGCTTAATGGCTTGTCTTTCTGGTAGTGAACGATCTTGTCCGCCATAGATGCAAAGATATTGTAAAGCCCTGGGATGAGCAAAAGACCAAATAACGTACCAATTAACATACCGCCCACTGCGGCAGTACCAATGGTTTTGTTACCAATAGCACCAGCTCCCGAAGCAAAGACGAGTGGGATCAAACCAGCGATGAAAGCGATACTTGTCATCAGAATAGGGCGGAATCTCGCTACCGCACCTTCGATCGCTGCATGTAGAATAGGCTGTCCGAGATTCTTTCGTTGTACGGCATATTCAACCATTAACACAGCGTTCTTACCCAATAGACCGATAAGCATGACAAGTGCAATCTGTGCATAGATGTTATTCTCCAGACCGCATAGTTTCAGGAAGAGGAAGGCTCCGAAGACACCAACTGGTAGGAAGATAATGACAGGAAGAGGCAATAGGAAGTTCTCATACTGCGCTGCCAAGATGAGGTAAACGAAGACAAGACAGACGATGAAGATGATAACTGCGGTGTTACCCTGGTCCACTTCATCCTTTGAAATACCAGCCCAATCATAGTCATAACCCTTTGGTAAGGACTTTTCGGCTACTTCACTAATAGCGTTCAAAGCCTGTCCACTGGAATAACCGGGTGCTGGTGCACCTGTTACCTCTGATGAGTTGTAAAGGTTATGACGTGTAATCTCACTCATACCATACACCTTCTGCAACGTCATAAAGTCTGAATAAGGCACCATGTTGCCCTCATCATTCTTTGCATAGAGATGGAGTAAGTCCTCTGGGAACGCCCTATACTGTGGTGCGGCTTGCACAATTACCTTGTAAGGCTTGCCAAATTCGATGAATCCCGTTTGATAGTCTGAGCCCACCAAGATCGATAAGTTATTGAGCGCCTTACCGGGTTCTACACCCTTTTGTAACGCCATTGCATCATTGACGTTGAGCATGTATTGAGGGAAGCTAGCCGAATAGAACGTAAAGGCGTTGCCTATTTCTGGACGCTTATTAAGCTCCTTTACGAAGTCTTTACTAACCTTCTCCATCTGGTGATAATCGTTATTACCAGTCTTATCTAATAGTCTCAACTCGAATCCACTGGCTGCTCCATAACCTGGAATCGATGGTGGTTCGAAGAAATCAATGTTCGCCGTCGTGATGACCTTACACTTTTGTTCAAGGTCTTCGATAATCTCTTTGGCTGTACGCTTGCGGTGTTTCCAGTCCTTGAGATTGATTAGACAGCTACCAGAGTTGGCACTTGTACCCTCTGAAAGGATCTCAAAACCAGCCAAAGAAGATACACTCTCAATGCCATCCTCCTTCTCGGCAATGGCAAGGAGTTGGTGAGCAACCTCGTTCGTGCGCTCTATGGTTGAGCCTGGAGGCGTCTCGATGACGGCGTAAATCATACCCTGATCCTCTTGCGGGATGAATCCTGAAGGCAGACCAAGGTTCACCCAATAGGCAAGACCACAGAACACTAAGATGGCAAGCAGTGTAAAGGCTTTGTGCTTAACAGTGTGTTGCAGTAAGCTAGCATACCGCTTACTACCAGCATCGAAAGTGGTATTGAACTTCTTTAATAGGCGTCCGATAGGTCCGAGTTTGACGTTGTGTTCCTGTTCCTTCGTCAATATCAACGCACAAAGAGCAGGTGTCAGTGTGAGTGCAACGAAGCCTGAAAAGAGAATACTTGAAGCCATCGTGATAGAGAACTGACGATAGAACATACCCTCAGGACCGCCCATGAATGCCACAGGAATAAACACTGAAGCCATGACAAGGGATATAGCAATGATGGCACCAGATATCTCCTGCATTGCTTTCTCCGTCGCTTCGACTGGTGAGAGTTTGTTTCGTGCAATCTGAACATTCACTGCCTCAATCACAACTATCGCATCATCAACGACGATACCAATAGCCATCACCAATGCAAAGAGGGATATCATGTTGAGCGTGATATTGAATGCTAACATCGCAATAAAGCTGCCCAAGAGAGAGACAGGGACGGCAAGTACAGGGATAATAGCCGATCGCCAGTCGCCAAGGAAGATAAAGACAACGAGGGCAACAAGCACGAATGCCTCGAAAAGAGTGTGTATTACCTTCTCGATACTAGCGTTAAGGAAGCGGCTAATATCGTAACTAATCTCATAATGCATACCCTTTGGCATGTCTTTCTGAAGGCGTGTCATGGTTTGTTTCACCTGCTTGATAACGTTGCTGGCATTACTTCCGTAAGCCTGTTTCAACGTCACAGCGGCAGATGGGCGACCATTCAGTGTGGAATAAATATCATATACCTCACTACCAAGATGTATGTCGGCAATATCCTTCAAGCGCACAGTTTGTCCATCAGAAGTACTCTTGACGATGATATTACCATATTGTTCGGCAGTGGTGTAACGCCCAGGATATTTCAAGACAAACTCCTTAACCTGTGGACGTGTACCTCCACTCTCACCGAGTTTACCAGGTGATACTTCTATATTCTGGTCTTCCAAGGCATCGCTCACATCATCCGTTGATAAGCCGTAAGCAACCATCTTGTCAGGATGTAACCAAACGCGCATAGCATAGCTACGGGTTCCGAGGATATCAAGGTCGCCCACACCATCTACACGCAAGAGCTCTGGTGAGATGTTGATATCGAAGTAGTTGTATAGAAAGTCTTGATTGACACTGGGATCATCACTATAGAGATTGATGTACATAAGGATGTTTGGCTCCTCACGGGAGATCTTTACACCCTCTCGAATGACCTCTGGTGGTAATTTGTTAGTGGCTGCAGAAACACGATTCTGCACATTGACAGCATCAACGTTAGGGTCGGTTCCAAGTTTGAATACCACGTTCAATTCTGCCTCACCATCGTTACCTGCATCACTTTCAATATACTTCATGCCAGGCACACCATTGAGGGCTTGCTCCAAAGGAATGATGACCGACTTTACTAACAACTCATTGTTAGCACCCGGATAGTCAGCAGTTACGTTCACCTTAGGCGGTGAGATAGATGGAAACTGCGTGATGGGTAGGTTGAAAAGACAAAGAATACCAATAAAGGCAATGACCAGTGCTATCACAATAGATAGAACCGGACGGCGTATGAATATCTTAAACATCTACTTAAATAGTGATTTCGTTTGACTTTATTGCTTGTCGGGGATTAACAAAACGAGTGCGAACACGATCGCCATCGTTGACCTTCTGTATACCATCTGTCAGGTAGTGATCAGAGGCGTTGAGCCCTGATGCAATGACGTAAATGCCTGTTGCCTCCGCTGCAATTTGTATTTGGCGTTGGTGAATAACGTTGTTTTTATCAATGACAAAGACATATTTGCGGTCTTGCAACTCATAGACAGCCTCTTGAGGGATAATCATTGCATGATTCTTACGCACGAGTAGTTGTACAGTTCCTGTCTGTCCGTTACGTAAAAGCCCCTTTGGATTAGCAAAGAGAGAGCGAACAGAGATAGTACCAGTGGCATTGTCGAATTGTCCAGATATGTCCTTGATATGTCCTTGGGCTGGGAATGTACTGCCATTAGCCAACAATAGCTTCAGAGGTAACTGTGTGTAAAGGTCGGGGTGTTGCTGAAAATCTAGGTAGTCAGTCTCTGAGATGTTGAAATAGACTTGCATTTGTGAGTTGTCAGAGAGCGTTGTCAATAGGTCATCTTGTTGAATGAAACTACCCACCTTTTGTGGTATTCTCCCTAAGACACCAGTAAAGGGTGCACGGATAAGAGCTAACTTCTTATGCAATACGGCTAGCTTATAATCTGCACTGGCAGACTGTAGCTTAGCTTTTGCCATGCGCTTTGCATTAGGGGAAATAATGTTGTTGTCGGTTAGTTTACTTGTGTTTTGCAAATCAATCTCAGCTTGCTCTTGTGCAGAACGAGCTTTCTCAATCTCCTCATCTTCGCCCACGATGGCAATACGAAACAAGGGTTGACCAGCATGAACCATCTGTCCTTCACTAACAAAGACTTGCTGTAAGATACCTTCTTGCTGTGAACGAACCTCAATGTTACGCTTAGATTGGATGTTAGCCACATAACTTTGCGGAAGGCTAACATCAGAAACTAGTGGCGTTGTAGACGTGTAAACGACATTTGTTTGCTGCTCAGCTTTCTTTGATTGACACCCCCATAGCAACACAGCTAATAGGAGAATAAGATTTGTTATCCGCTTCATAAACCACATGTTTTTAGGTCGTTATGCCTATAACTAGTATTTACCTCATTTCAAGACTTCACTTGTCTTGAATCTTAATCAGCTCATACTTAGTTGTAACATACGCCCTTTGCTTATGCAATAAATTATCTCTGCAAAGTTAAACAATAATCTCTACTTCTTCAATAAATTCACAGAATTTATATAAAAAAACGTAAGGTTGATAGGAGGTAGGGATTGTTGGCATGTATGTGGCTGGGTGCTTTACTTCCTACTTTCCTGTGTTCTCTGTGTGTTGTTATATATCTAGCATAGGCTTATAAATAAATGATTTCATGCCTTTCAAGTCTGTCCACTTCCTTAGTCATTTAATGAAAGGATGGGAGAGGAGCCTTCTTTTAATCTTACCTCATTGTTACTTACGGAATAGTTAAAAATGCTTATAATGCTTAAAAGCGCTGAGATTATGTGTTGTAATTACTATTATTTTGTTAATTTTGTACGTGTGAGGATTAAATAAACCTATCTAAACAATATGGTGTTATGATTATCTCTTTGACAGTCAGCCTATTATCATGAAGGGAAGAAGCTGTTTCCAACATAAATATAGATGGATGCAAGAAGAGATAACAAGTCTTAGAAAGACTTGATGCGAACAGGACTTAAATTGGAAAGTGTTGTACCTATAATATAAGTTGAGAATTTGAAACCTATCAATTCCATATATATAATAAGGTGTAATATCATCGAGCACAACTGCAGATGTCTTACAGAAGTGTTTGTATCCTCCATCTGAACAATTAAAACAAGGTATAAAAATAATATGTTTAAAAACCTAAACCTGATGAAAATCTTTAAGGAATCAAAGCAAAAGCACCTGTATTTCTCAGCGGCTTTTGCGTTCGCATTGTCGTTATCAGCGACAAGTGTTTATGCTACCCCTGGTGGTGAACATGCAAGCTCTGTACAGTCTGTACAGCAGAATGGTAATCACAAAGTAACGGGTAAAGTTGTTGACTCAACTGGAGAGCCGCTTATTGGTGCGACTGTAATGGTTGAGGGAAGTACAAATGGAACTGTTACCGACATTGATGGTAACTTTGTTCTCAACACTACACCTAATGCAAAGCTAGTGTTCTCGTATGTTGGTTATACGGCACAAACCATCCCTGTGGCTGGTAAGTCTACCATTGATGTTTCAATGAAAGAAGAAACCAACACCATGAATGAGGTTGTTGTGACCGCAATGGGTATCATGAGAAAGGAGAAATCACTTACTTATGCAACCCAGCAAGTAAAGGCTGAGGATCTTATGAAGGTTCAGGATCCTAATGCTGCAAACTCTCTTGAGGGTAAGGTGGCTGGTATCACGATTACACCAAGTGCCGGTGGTGCTGGTGGCGCATCGAAGATTGTACTTCGTGGTAATCGTTCTATCCTTGGTAATAGTTCGCCATTGATTGTTGTTGATGGTGTGCCAATGAGTAATGGTATTCGTGGTCAGCAGGGTATGAGTGGTGAAGGCTTCGGTTCAACAGGTATGTCCGAAGGTTCTGACCCATTATCATTGATCAACCCAGATGACATCGAGTCAATCAACGTCCTCAAGGGTGCTAATGCTGCTGCGCTATATGGTTCGCGTGCGGCCAATGGTGTTGTCATGATTACAACGAAGCGTGGTCGTGAAGGAAAGGTGGATATCAATGTTACCTCTAACATCACTTTCGATTCTCCACTATTGACACCAAAGATTCAAAAGACATACGGTTCAAACGTTCAAAAGACATACGATTCAACATACGCATTGTCATTGAATAACTGGGGAGGTAAAGTGGCAGATCGTGCTGATAACGATCTCATCGTTCGTTCTCCATTAGATGACCGTTGGGTAGGTTATCCAGAAGAGCAGGTTGGTACTGATGCTATGGGTGCGCCAATCATGGCTCGCCGTCATGATGTACACTTGCGTAATCGCACTGTAAATGATGTGGACAACTTCTTCCGTACAGGTGTAACCACCAATAACTCTCTCTCACTATCAGGTGGAACAGAGACGGCACGTACCTATGTGTCAGTTGCTAATAGCCACGCAACAGGTATGATGCGTAATAACTCATACAATCGTAACTCTATCAGCTTCCGTCAGACCTATAACTTCTTTAAGCGTCTACATATTGATGCTTCAATGAGCTACACAGAGACGAAGACAAGAAATCGTCCTGGTGGTGGTACTGTTGGTAATCCATTGTATCATCTATACACTGCACCACAGAACCTAGATATGAATTATTATCGTGACCATTACGTGAATGCAGAAGGAAAATGGTTGTCAAACCCAGCTTCATATTATAAGTTGAATGGTTCAAACTTCTCTTGGGCAGCAGGACAGCGTACTACCTTAACTGGTCCACAGCAGGAATGGGCATTCCTATCACACCCTAATAACAATCCATATTGGTTGTTGAACATGGGAAATAGCCAGCAGAATGAAAGTAGATTGTTTGGTACATTGCAAGCAAATGTTGATATCTATGATGGTTTGACATTCCAAGCACGTGTTAACTATAGTCAACTTCGCTTTAAGAACCACGCAACACGTTATGCTACCACGTTCCTTCCAGCATCTATGGAAGACTATGGTCGCCTCTGGGATTCAGATGAGAAGACAACAGAATTCTACACTGATTACCTCTTATCATATAACAAAACCTTTGGAGACTACTCTGTTTCTGCAACAGCAGGTTTTGTTGGTCATACTATTAAGGGCGAAACAAAGGGAACAGATGCAGTAGCAACATACTATGATCGTCTTATGCGTAAGCTCCCAACAATGGTCAACTACTTTGAGACCAGTGCAGGTGGCTATGGCGTGACAAATACTTCAAAGAGTTCTAACTGGGATCGTTCTTACCTCTTTACAGCACAATTAGGTTGGAAAGAAACAGTTTACTTCGATGCTTCTTATCGTCGTGACTGGTATCGTCCATTCCGTTATTTCAAGCAGTTGGGTAAGATTGATACCGATAATTATGGTTACTTCGGTGTTGGTGCCAACGCTATCGTAAGTCAGTTGGTGAAGTTACCAGACTGGATTAACTTCTTGAAATATCGTGTTTCTTACTCTTCTGTAGGTAACTCTATTCCAAATAAGGCTTATGGCGCAATGAGCCGTAACCTTCAGACAGGTGCTCTCTCTGGTAATAAGTTGCTTGACTTTGCTCCAGTACCAGAGGAGACAGGTTCATTCGAGACAGGTATTGAGTCATTATTCCTCAATAATCGTTTGAGTTTTGACTTCACCTTCTATAATACGGTGGTAAGACATCTCTACATGGAGTTGGGTTCTCTTGGTGGTAATACAGAGTTGTTGAACTCAGCAAAGGTTCGTAATACAGGTTTTGAAACCACTATTGGTTATGATTTCAAGTTTGGAAGAGACCTTCGTTGGCGTACTTCTTACAACCTCTCATTTAATGATAACGAGATTCTTGAGACTGGATATGATAAGGACGGAACATCTCGTAAATATCAGCAGACAGTAGGTGAGGCTAAAGTTGTTTACCAGAAGGGTGGCTCTATTGGCGATATTTACGCTGGAGACTTCATGCGTGATGCCGATGGTCATATTGTCTTGACAGCTAAGGGTGAACCAACATTTGACAAGACAGGTTCAAATGATCGTTATCTTGGTAATATGAATTCTAAGTGGCAGATGGGTTGGACCAATACTTTCAATTATAAAGACTTCCAACTCTCGGTACTTATCAATGGTCGTATTGGTGGTAAGGTATTCTCTTTGACAGAATCTTATCTTGATTATATTGGTGCTTCACAGCGTACAGCAGATGCACGTCTAGCAGCAGAGAAGAATAATATCGTAGCTGCTGATTATGGTAATGTTCCAGGAATGGCATTGAATGATGGTAGTGGTCGCATTGTTCCTGTTCAAGCTTACTATCAGGCATTAGGAGCTTCAAGCAATCCTTCAAGCTACTTGTATAGCGGTACGAACTTCCGCCTCCGTGAGCTTTCATTGGGTTATACCTTCCGTGATGTCTTTGGTATGAATCGTAATTTGACAGTCTCATTCATTGCTCGTAACTTGTTCTTCCTTTATAAGGATGCACCAACAGACCCAGATGTATCACTTTCTACACAGAATGGTCTCGGAGCATTTGAGAGCTTCAATATGCCATCATCACGCTCATTCGGTTTCTCTTTGAAGGCAAACTTCTAGTTTTTGAGGAGTTAAAGGAGTTAAAGGGATTAGGAGATTTGAACTAAAAATCAATACTCATGTGTAGAACCTCATGTAATGAGTGATGTCCTTTGAATGAGTCTCCAATACCTTTACTCCAGCTCTCTCACAATATAGTAAATCTATTAAATAACAATCTAAAGAATTAAAATAATGAAAAGTAAACATATAATTGTACTCATGGCGATGGCATTGCCAACATTGGGTTTGCAGTCATGTCTTGACTATGATAACCCAGGCGATGAGTTTAATTCGACTACTAAGAATGTTGAGAAAGTGACCAGTCGTGGCGATGTAGACAACATTCCTTTCCGTCAGGCTACTGATGCTGCAGCGGCTGATGCAGCTTTGAATGCTATGCAAGACTTACTTGATGCAGGAGTTGGTGGACAGTTCTCTATGCGTGGTGGTAAGAATGGTGAGAACCCAGGTCCACATGCTTATCAGTATCAATACTCTCTAGGTGTTGATAATTATGCTGAGTATTCAGTTGTCCCACATACTTTCTTCCAGTATTCAAAGATTCGTTTGGCATCATCTTATGCTATCGACCAGAAGTGCTATGGTGGTGCATGGGGTTCATTCACTGAGATGAAGACAAGTCTTGTGCCTATCTTGAATAACGAGAAGGTAAACGCTGTTCCTGAGTTGAAGGCTGCTTATCTTACACTCTTCAATCAGCAAGCTGTTGAGGTAGCTGATGTTTATGGTCCAATGCCATATCGTGAGTTGAAGACAAACTTGCAAGTTGGTCCTTATACATATAATAAGGTGGAGGATGTTTATAATGATGTTATTGCCAACCTCGACACTGCTATCGCATGTTTCCATTACTTCGATCAAAAGCCTGCTGCGTACAAGCAGAAAATCAAAGAGGCTTTTGTAGATCGTTTTGTAGTAATGTCTGATGGTGGTGCAGCTGATGGAACATTGAAAGAGTGGGCGCGTTACGCAAACTCTCTAAAGCTACGTATTGCAATGCACATGGTTAAGAGCGACCCTGTTCGTGCACAGAAATTGGCTGAAGAGGCTGTTGCTGATGGCGTTATTGAGAATGAAGCACAGAGTGTTTCTATACGTCCAGGTGTGATGGGATTCAGTAATCCATTACCAGGAGTTGAGAACTGGGGTGATAGCCGAATGAGTGCTACAATGGAGATAACCTTAAAGACCTTCAATCATCCTTGGTTGAAATATCTCTTCAAGAAGAATGACAACGTTATCAAGAACAATAAGACTGGTGAGACAACACCTGCAGAAAGCCGTATTTGTGGTATCCGCACGGGTACACATCCTGGTGAAGGTCAGGGTTATGATGAGAATCAATACATTGCTTTCAGTAAGTTGAATGAACAATACTTCAATGCTGCACCACTCTATCTCATGAAGTACGCAGAGGTATGCTTCTTACGTGCTGAAGGTGCACTTCGTGGTTGGAATATGGGAGGAACAGCACAACACTTCTATGAAGAAGGTATTCTCCATGGTAACTGTGAAGACCCAGAAATGAAGTCTATGGATGGTGAAGGACCTAATGGTCAGGGGAATGTGAACTGGTATGACGCATGGATTCATCAGTACATGGAGCAAGAGAACCCTGTTGCTTACGTTTATAAAGATCCTACGGGTGATACTCCTGACGCTGCATCACCTATTCATGTTGGTGTAAAGTGGAACGATGGTGACTCTCAAGAGACTAAGTTGGAGAAGATAATCACACAGAAGTATCTCGCTACTTATCCTAATGGTTTCGAAGCATGGGTAGACCTTCGTCGTACAGGTTTCCCACGTATGTTGCCAGTATTGAACATCGATGAGGCTGATGGTAGTTTAGTTCCTGGTGATATCATGCGCCGTCTGCCATTCCCTGGCACAAGCGACATTGCTACAAAGCAAGATGTTGATAACACTGGTATTCCTGCATTGGGTGGTCCTGATAAGATGGCGACTCGCCTCTTCTGGGATAGACTAACTCCTAACTTCTAATTGTCTCGTTATTCAGAGATAATATTCTGGCAGAGAGTCTTAACCTACTCTCTGCCAGGAACTAAATCTATCGAACACTAATAACAAAACCTAAATTATATGAATAAAAAAATTACTCTTAATGCATGGCTTATAGCTGCAATGATGACGATGTCACCTGTAGGAGCTCATGCACAAACCTATTCTTCTACCTCTTCAACCCAGGTTTATGACCTTTCTAAGCTCAGTGATCAGACCTTGTTAGACCATTTTGCACAGCTCATAGACCAAGGAAAGAAATATCCAACAGACGCTGATTTAGAGGCATGGGGCATTAAAGACGAAGTAGAATTTATTCGTTCTCACGTGAAGAAACGTGCTATTGAGTCTCGTGCAGACCGTCTTATCCCAGGAACGTATGAGAATCGTAACCTCTTTATGAATATCCCTGGTGGTGCAGGAAAGAACCTTGGTGGTTATCCTTCGAATACTTTTGCGAACGATAACTTCTCAATGTGGAACTATACCAACCTGTTTGGTGCCTGGAACTACGGACTTTTCCAAGCACCAGGTTCATGGGCTGATGCTGCTCACCGCAATGGTACAAGCATCTTCGCTGGTATTAAGTTCTTCGATCATACAACGGGTGGAGCTGCTAACAGTTGGGCAAGCTTTATCATGACTCGTAATAGCGATGGTAGCTTCCGTTATACGCATCCTATCATCAACTGCATGCGCTTCCTCGGTTTCGATGGTATCAACTATAACTGGGAAAGCACTAACAAGTATCAGGATGCAGATAATATTGCTTTCCACAAGGAACTCTATAAGATTGCGAAGGCTGAAGGTTTCAATGACTTCAAGATTATGTATTATACAACGAGTTCTAGACTTACCTCTTATAACTCGAGCTATATGTGGGGTCAAGACAAGGACAATCGTATCTGTGAAGTAATGTTGAATTACGACAACAGCGACTTCAGTTGGAGTATGGGAGAGTCTGTAAAAGAGGCAGAACGCACAATGGGCTCTGCTGATGGGCTTTATGCTGGTGTATGGATAGTAAGTATGGACAGGCGTTGGAATAGTCTTAACAACCAAGATGCAAATCGTTGTGGTATCTGTCTATGGGGTGAACATGCAGAAAGTCGCTTCTGGAGTTATAATACAGGTGGTGACGCAATGTCTCGTATGTCTAACTATCAAGAGTATCTCGAGCGTGCTTTCTCTGGTGGTAATCGTAATCCATTATCACGTCCAGCAATTAGCAATAGGGGTAATAATGTTGAAGCACAAGGTGGTACACCGCCATTGAGAACCTTCGCTGGTCTTGCTTCTTGGATTCCTGAGCGCACAGCTATCTCAGGCAACCTTCCTTTCGCTACCCACTTTAACATGGGTAATGGTGAACGTTATAATTATAAAGGTAAGAAAACAGCAGGCTCATGGTACAACATGAGTAGTCAAGATGTCGTTCCAACTTATCGTTGGTTGGTTGTTGATGCAGGTACTGAGACGGCAAGCACAGCAGTTCAACCATCTTTGACCAATGAGGATGCCTATACTGGTGGTGCCTGCTTAAGCTTGAAAGGTGTAAGTAATGCAAGTGCGACAGACGTTGTCCTCTATAAGACTAACCTCACTCCTTCTAAGGGTAAGGTTGTAGCAAAGCTGGCTATCAAGACAGGCAAGGAAGGGACAACAGACTCTAAACTTTCTTTAATTGTACGTGTAAATGGAGCATGGAAGGTTTATCCAGTAGGCAATACAGATAACAGCAATTGGACAGAAAAGAGTATTGAATTGAGTGATATCACCGCTGGTCAGAAGATTGAGCGTATTGGTTTGCGTGTAAATAATCCAGATGCAGATTATAAAGTACTTGTTGGTAAGCTCGAAATCAATGATGACGTGACAGCTACACCAGCAAATGTGAAGGGGCTAACTGTCCAGGTAAAAGAAGAGACTAAAAACTCTCTTTCTGTTAAGGCTGTATGGGGTATTGATAAAGATCCAGGTGATAATCCTACCATCTACAACGATGATGCAAACATTGATCACTTCGAAATCCTTTATAAAAATGGTCCAGATGGTGCCGTATCTGAAGTTGGTCGTACATCACAATGGGCTACTCTCATTCCAAACATACAGTTTACTGACGTAAATGATAGACCATTTATTGGTGTTCGTTCTGTAGGAACTGACCTCAAAACTTACTCTAAGACAGTATGGATAGAGGTTCCACGTGCTCAGCAATCAGATCTTCCTAATGCTAAAGAAGAGGGCTACGGAACAGTTGAACTCGACAATGCTGCAGCTGGTGCAGAAACAGCTCGTAAGATTCGTTATGTTCAGAAGTTCCAGACAGAGGGTGGTACAAAGAATATCGACTATACTGCTAACGGTCCTGCAGGAAACGAGACGAACTATGTGGATGCTACGAGTCAAGAACTCGAAGTGGCACAGGGTGCGACAGTGAAAGTGAAGATTAAGGGTTACGAGGCTACTCCAGCGCGTGATAACAGCCATGACGACCTTCGTTACTGCATGGGTAAGGCTTGGATGGACTTTGATGGTGACAAGCAATTCAATCCAGACAATCTTTCAACTAACCCCAATGAGGGTGAGTGTGTGGTATTCTTTGGTAAGGTGCGTTCTGGTGTACCAGCACAAGTACAACAGCTTAATGAATATGAGTTTACCATTCCAGAAGATGCTAAACCAGGTAAGAGTCGTCTCCGTCTTGTATTCTGTGATGCATGGTTCCAGGGTGGTTTGACCCCAACGGGTAAGTTCAATAAGGGTTTTGCTATCGATTTCGGAGTAACCATTACAGGTACTCATGCAGCTCGTGGTGGTAAGGCTGATACCCACGATAAGGGTACAGCTGAGCAGCCAGAGATGCTCGAAGGCGGTTCAACTAACATCCAAACAGCTAACGCTAGTGCAGCCTCTTCTGTCGTTGTTACTGATGGTAAGGTTGTTTTCAACAATGTTGAACGCGCATGGGTATTCTCTGCTGATGGTCAGACTATCAAGAGTATGGTTCAACCTAAGGCATTTAATACAAATGAGTTAGTACCTGGTGTTTATCTCGTTAAGATGTTGAATAAGAATGTTATTCGCACACAAAAGATAGCAATCAAGTAATAGAAACGAAATAAGGTTATCCAACTTGGATACCACAAGTTGGTTAACCTTGTTTCATGTCATGATACAAAACAAAGAAGTCCACACCTTTCTTATAATTAAGAAATAAATGGGTTGGGGCGTAAAAACAAGTCATTAAAAGAAAACCTAATTAATAAAATCAAAACTTAAGTTATTTATGAAGAAATTAAATCTACTCCTTTTGGGCTGCTTCTTGGCTCCTTCTACGCTTATGGCGCAGGAACTGAAGGAAGGCTACATCTCGTGGGGATTTGAGTCACAAGAGTTCCCTAATAGATTAAGGAATTGGTCAAAAACAAATCCAAAGATTAACGAGGACGATAACTTCTTTATCTCTCGTGTGAAACCAAAGGTGCGTTTCCGCAACCCTGACACACAGGTAAGAACAAACATTACAGCAGAGAATGACAAGCGTCTTATCGCTTGGTTACCATGGAACGTGCCTAGCAAGAATGCTCTCCCTGATGGTGTTTTCGACTCTGAGGTGTTCTCAATGTGGCCTTACGTAACTCACTGGGGAGACTGGAATTGTGGCTTAGGTCGTATTCCTGCAGCACTGTTGGACGTAGCACATAAGAATGGTGTGCCTGTATCTTCGGTTGCTGGTATTCCTTATGGTAATCTAGATGGTGGCTGGAGATCCGCTTTAGAGACTCTCTCAAAAGTTGAGATTGACAAGGCTGCTGCCTACATGAATTACTATGGTTATGACGGTTTTGGTTATAACTCAGAGTACACAGAGATTTATACTCGTGGTAGGGTGACGAAAGCAATTAAGGATTTCCATGTTAATCTGAATAGAGCAATGAAGTCGCTTAACCCTATTTTCGAGAATGTCTGGTATGATGGTACACAAGAAAATGGTAGTCGTTATTTCGATCAAGGATTGACAGATAATAACAAGAATGTGTTTGGTGTAGAGGGAAGTGAGGCTGCTTCATTGTTCTTCAACTATAACTGGAATCGTCCATGGCTATTGAGCCAGTCTGTAGAGAAGGCTAAAGAAATCCATCGTGACCCATTGTATCTCTATGCAGGTATCAATATGCAAGGTGGTGAACCACACTCAACTCCTCGTTGGACATTGTTGAAAAACTATCCAATCTCTATTGGCTTGTGGGGTGCTCACTCTCAGAACATGTTCTTTGAGAGCCGTGGTGAGAAGGGAAGTGACCCTGAAACCAAGCAGCGTACCTATATGTTGCGCACTGAGCGTTGGTTCTCAAGCGGTTCCCGCAACCCTGTTAACAACCTTGAGATTGATAATAGCTTGAATTACAATGCTGATAACTTTGATTTTGCAGGTATGTCTTCCATGATGACGGCACGTAGTTCCATGTCATGGAATCTAGCCGAAGAACCATTCATCAGCTATTTCAACTTGGGTAATGGTAAGTTCTTCAACTATGATGGTGAGCGTAAGAACGATCGTCCTTGGGCTAACGTAGGTGTACAGGACTACTTGCCAACATGGCGTTGGTGGTTTGCTAAGAAGTTGTTAGGTCGTGAACCTATTGATGTTCCAGATGATGGAACAGGTTTGGATGCCGAATTCGTATGGGATGATGCGTATCTTGGTGGTTCTACAGTACGAATCTTTGGTAACACTCCTAAGGAGTATCTCCACCTCTTCAAGACTGACTTTGAGTTGAAGGCAGGCGATAAGATTACCTTCCGTTATAAGGTAAAGGCTGGTAAGTCTGACGCTTCTTTGGTTCTTCTAACAAAGGATAACATAAATGCCGAGAATGATTATAAGGTATTGAATGCTTCTGATGAAACAGACGAAGATAAGTGGGTAGAGAAGACCTTCACGGTTGATGGTAACTTAGCAAATAAGCACCTTGCCCTCGTTGCATTGAAGATGGAGAATGCAAACAACCTTAATCTCTATCTTGGCGAGTTCTCTATTGTACGTGGAACATTCGAGAAACCAGAAATGCCACAGGTTGTATCTACAGCTTTGTTACACTCTGCACAGAATGGTGTTGATGGTAAGATTATCTTCAACATGCCTAATGATAAAGGTCCAGGCGAGCCTTGCTACAATACTGATGTGAAGACTTCTCTCTTCAAACTCTGGGCACAACAGGGTAATGAAAAGCCAATCTTAATGGGTGTTACAACCTCTTGGGCGGGTATGTATTACTCTGTTCCTGTTAATTTCGAGGGTGAGGGTACTATTAAATTTGGTGTCTCTGCCGTATCTCTTGATATGAAGCAGGAGAGTGACATAGCATGGGGCACAGAGCAATATAATATCTTTAATCGATACGATTACAGCGATGAAATCAAGGCTGACAAATCTGTCATCAAGCCTAATGAAGAATTTACTATTGCTTATGTAGACCCACGCCATGAAGTAGGAGACTGGAAGATTGAGCATAATGGTGTAGTTGTTAAAACCAGCAATCAATCTAAGAAGATCCATGTTGATGGTTTAAGTGCTACAGGTTTCTATGATCTTGTACTTACAGGTAAGGTGAATGAAAATGGTCTTCGCACCGATAAGGAAGTAAGATACTCTAACTACATTCAGATTACTTCTGAAGCTGTTGGTGCCGTTCCTCATATTAACTCTCTAACAGCTGATGATCAGACAACTTCTATCGAAGTTCTTCCCAATGCACAAGTAACAATGAAGTACGAGGGTAAGAAGGCTGACGGTTCTGGTTCAAGAGGTATCAAGACTCTCGAGAAGCCAGTAGGCGTTAAGGTTTCTGAGCTCGGTTTGACAAGTAACAATCAGGCATGGACACTCGCATTCTGGGTTAAGTTCAATGGCTTTACAGGTAATACTCAGATTATCGACATGCGTGACCCAGGTACAGGCTGGCCACAGAACAACTGGGGTACAATGTGGTCTACATACGATCCTAACACTGGTATCTATGAGTTGACACTCCGTGCTAGGAATGGTGGTGGCTCTCCAGAGTACAAGCAACGTTGGAAAGTTGACTTCGTTCCAGGTGCTTGGACCCACTTTACTTTAGCTATGAATGGTGATGGCTCAACAACCAAGCCAATGCTTTACATTAATGGTAAACAGGCAGAAGCTACAACTTGGAGCTATGGTACTGATGGTACAGGTCTCTGTCCTCAAAGATTTGCTAATAATGGCTGGTGGGATTCTAACATCCTTGGCATTAGTCTTGGTCGCCATCAAACAGCTGCTATGAATGCAACCATTGATGATGTTAAGTTCTATAATAAGTATCTCTCTGAAGCTGAAGCAACAGCGTCAATGATGTCAACCAATCCTAATGAGGCTGGTTTGAAGGCTTATTGGGACTTTGAGAACAATGCTGATGGTGACTACTACTTCGCAAGTAAGGTAGGTGATGCTAAGTTGGCTCATGGTGAATTACGCGCTGGACAAGGTGAGGGCGTTTCTGCTCTTATTCCAGATGAACCTACTTTTGATGCTGGTAGCCCATTCGTTTCTGGTAACTTCGAAGTAAAGACTACAGCAGAGTGGACTGCTAAGAAGGCTACTATTGTATCACATGAGGGTAACGATCTCGCTGGTAGTGCTAAACTAACGTATGCTAAACCAGGTGATTATGAAGTAACTCTGACATTGAAGAACGCTCATGGTTCTGATACTCGTACCTTCAAGGTAATCAAGGTGAAGGCTGATCCAACAGGTATCAACGGCACTGAGGCTGCTGACATGAAGGTTTATTCAGTTGATCGTGACGTATTACTCGACATTGAAACAGCGGGTAACTATCTTGTTCAGATCTACTCTACAAATGGTCAGCTTGTAGCTGGTAAGAGTCTATCTGTCAATGGTACCGATAATGTTCGCCTCCATCTTGGTGCTCAAGGCGTTTACATTGTAAACGTAAAGAAGGATGGTAAGACACTTCGTACCGTTAAGTTAATCTGCAGATAAGAAGTTTTTTGAGAAGTGAGGGGAGTCCAATAAAATGAAAGTAACTCCCTTTGCTTCTCAAAACTCTTTTCACTTCTCAAAATAACTCCCCTTAAAAACCTAAAATAATAACCCCTTAAACCAATTATTAACTAAACATTTAAATTATGAAAAGGTTTACGCTTTTTGCGTCCTTGGCTCTAGCTAGTTGTTTGAGTGCTACTGCACAGCGCACTCCAACACATCCGTTAGACATTCAGGACGCCAAGTTTGAAGATCTCCCTAACTATCTAGAAGCCTGGATGAAAGGTGAGATGAAACAGCCACAAGGTGTCAGTGCTATTGACGACCAGTTCTACATCTCTCGTGTCCGCCCATTGGAGCGCATTAAAGATGGTGACTATCAGGTGCGTCAAGGTGTTAATCCAGAACGTAAGATGTGTCTTTGGACCCCACTTGATGACCCTACATCTAAGTGGAAGGCATTACCTCGTTATTGCTTCGAAGGTGATAATTTCAGCTTGTGGTCATACATTGATATTCATGGAAACTGGACTTCTCCATGGATTCGTTCGTCTGCTGGTCTTACTGATGTAGCCCATAAGAATGGTGTGTCAGTAGGTTGTGTGATGTCAATAGGTTATGGTGCTTATGTTTATCTAAGTCAGTGGCGCCCAGATACCTATAGTCGTGTATTATATAAATTGACGCAAAAGAGGGGTGGAAAGTTCATTTATGCGGCACCATTTGTGCGCTTAATGAAGTATTATGGTATCAATGGAATTGGCTTTAACTCGGAGTTCCACACCACTGCTGACGTAATGACGCAGTTGACAGAGTTCTTCGTTGAATGTCACAAAGAGGCTAAGAAGATTGATTGGAAGTTTGAAGTACATTGGTATGATGGTACAGATGATCGTGGTAGTATTCACTTTGATGGTGGTCTAGGTGATCATAACAAGAAGATCTTTGGTGATAAGGACAACATTGCTACTGATATGCTCTTTGCTAATTACAACTGGGGTAATTGGCATCTAAACGGTTCTGTCAGCACAGCTAATAGATTAGGTAGAAGTAGCTTCGACTATTATGCAGGTTTCGATATACAAAAAAGTGGATTGCGGAATGACCATTGGAGTGCATTACTAAACAATGACATCTCTATCGGCTTTTGGGGTGCTCACTCACAAAGTCTCATCCATCAGAGTGCAACCGACGATGGAACTTCAGACATCGCAATACAGAAAGCCTATCTAAAGAAGCAAGAATTGATATTCAGTGGAGGTAATAACAACCCTGGTTATCTGCCTGGTATCAACACAAATTGTACGTTGGCTAACTCTAGCCTGAAGAACTTCCATGGGCTTGCAACCTTCCTCACAGCGAAGTCAACCATACAGCAGATACCATTTGTCTCACGTTTCAACCTTGGTAATGGATTGAGTTTCCGCAAGGATGGACAGGTCGCTTTTGATCATAAGTGGTATAACCTCAATACTCAAGACTTCATGCCAACATGGCGTTGGTGGATCACTGATAGCAATGATGAAGTGAATGGAAGCAACATCAACGGACTAGTGAAAGCAGAACTCACCTTCGATGATGCTTATTGGGGAGGCTCTTGTTTGTCACTTTCTGGACAGACTGACTTCTCTCGTGTGAAGCTCTTTAAGACCATGCTTGAGGTGCAACCTGACTATGAGTTCTCGGTTACCTATAAGACATTGAAGGGTACAGATTCTCATGCAAAACTCTTTGTTGCATTGAAGGATCACACCACTGACTACAAACAAGTTGATTTACCAGCTACAGAGGCAGCAGGTAAATGGAGCACATTCACCGTTAAGGCTTCCGATTTAGGGCTTGCTGCAGGTGATAAGGTGGCTATGATGGGACTTGTTGTAGAGAATAGTCCTGCTGATTACCAGCTCCATGTTGGTGAGATGGCATTGCGTAATTCGACTCAATTATTCAATACTGCTACTCCAACCATTAAGCAAGTACAGGTGCTCCGTGGTCGTTACAATGCTTGTGACTTTAAGTTGCAATATGCTTCAAAAGATGAGTCAGACTGGGAGAAAACCTATAATGACGAGGTTGGAACATGGTATTATGAAATCTACTTCCAGCAGAAAGGGCAGAAAGAACAGCTCCTTACTGCTACTACCTCATGGGCAGCTTATGTTGTAGATGCACCTATGGTATCAGGCAACGATAAGCGTGATTGTCGCTTTGGTGTACGTGCCGTTGCACCTGATGGCAAGCAGGGTTCTGAGATTGTTTGGACTCCTTACCAGAGAGTTGAATACAACCAGCCATTGAGCGATGTAGTTGCTGACCGTCCAGTTATCAAGCCAGGAGAGGAATTCACACTCAAGTATCTTGATGAGATGGTGCCTGCAGCTACCTCATGGTCATTGAATGATGCTGTGACTGGGGCTACTGTAGCAACTGCAGGAAGTGGTACAAGTGCTACATTTAGGGTTGACCAAGAGGGCACTTACGACCTCGTTGTTGTTGATAGTCAGGGTAAGTCAACCACAACACGTGGTAAGGTGAAGATTACACCAGAGGCTACTGGTGCTGTTCCTCACATCAATACACTTACAGCTGATAAGCAAACAGAGCAAACAGGAAAGCCTGTTTCTTACACTTACGACGCTCGTTTGGGTGAGGGTATGGCTTCACATGGTTTGGTTATCACCGATCCTAAGATGTTCCGCATCCCTGGTGATGTTCAAAAAGGTAAGTCTTATTCTTATGCATTGTGGTTCAAGGCTGATAATTTCAACCATGATAAGCAGGGTACAAACCTTATTAATAAGAACTCAATCAAGGATAGCTGGCCACATAACAACTGGGGTGATCTTTGGGTAACAATCCGTCCGGAGTGGCAAGGTCGTTCTCTCCACCCAGCGAATGAAGTCTCTTTCAATACGATGGGTTGGACCTCTCATGATATTCCTTACGAGGATGTGATGACTACGGGATATAGTGTTACTCCTGGAGTATGGAATCACATTGTTGTAACCCATACGGATGGTAACATTCAAAAGATTTATTTCAATGGTCGTGAAGTTGCTAGTCACAGCTTCTCAAACTCTATCCGTCGTGAGGATTCAAACGATAACCGTATCCGCAGTTATGAGGTAGCTGACATCTTTATTGGTGGTGGTGGTGTTTACAAGAGCGGCTTCAATGGTGTCATTGATGAGGTTCAAGTATGGGATAAGCCATTGTCTAAAGAAGAAGTTCTAGAGGCTATGAAGGGTTATAAGGAAGGTTCAATACCTTCTAACTTGAAGGCTTACTTCACCTTTGAAGAGGTTGATGGTAAGAAGTTCAAGAACCTTGGTACTGCTGGTCGTGACTTTGATGGTTCTGTTGTAGTTACGGAAGGTAGCGGTGGTGAAAACACTTCTACTGCTGCTTATGTAGACCAACAACCAGACAACAATGTACTTGGTTTCCCAGGTGTTGTTGGTACATACGAGGTGAAGACTACTCCTACATGGGAATTAGGTGATGGCAGAATTTCATCAGAAAGTGATAAGACAGCTGTTGTAACCTATGCTGCTCCAGGTAAGAAGAACGTTACCTTGAAGTTGAAGAACGGATGGGGTGAAGATGAGAAGACGGTGAATGAGATTGTTGATATCACTGCAATTCCAGACGGAATCTCTACTGTTGAGGCTCAAACAGGCTTGAGTGTTTATCCTAATCCATTTGTTGAAAGTGTGAACATGCGCTTTGCTGAGAATGGTCATTATACAATAAATATCCTTGGTGCAACCGGTTCACTCTTACAGAGCAACCAGTTTGATGCTGTAGAAGGACAGGTTGTAAATGTCGCAATCAGTGGTGCTCGTGGTATCTACTTCGTACAAGTAATGAAGAATGGAAAGACTTATAAGACATTGAAAGTCATCAAGAAATAATTAGGTTAGTTTGTTAAGTGTTAGTGAGTTGGGCAGCTCCTACAAGTAATTGTGGGTGCTGTTTCAGCTCACTTTTCGTACAATATCAGTTCCTCTTTTATGTAGATTAGTTTCTGATAGTTCGCCCCTTATATCCATCAAGTGCATATTGTTTTCTCTTGGTTGTCTATAGGGGATCTTTGCAAAGAACGCTGGATGATCTTCTTATTATTGCTTCATCCACAATAGAAAATGCTACACAAAAAAGAAGTAAAATTTGGTTGTTTGTTTTTTTTGCAGTATCTTTGCATCTGCAAGACCGCCGATATGGCTCAGTTGGTAGAGCAACGCATTCGTAATGCGTAGGTCCCCGGTTCGAGTCCGGGTATCGGCTCCATTGCGGAATTAGCATATCGGTAGTGCACGGGCTTCCCAAGCCTGAGAGGCGGGTTCGATTCCCGTATTCCGCTCAACTCTTTTCTCCACTGGAAAACATCAATTCTCAAGAATCTTATTAATTGTCAGTTTATATAATAATAGGTGTATATAAACTTACTTCTCAGCATTTGTACCACTGCTTACCATTCATCTTATTATAATGAAAGAGATAAGTGTTATCTTTCATCCATTGCTATCTTAGAATCTTATTTAAGGTAATCATACAAGAACAAGGGGAATGAATTTAAGATAGCAATCGACTTGTTCTTGAATAGACTACAGCACTTCTCTAATGTAGTTCTATATGTGTGGAAATCTCCATCAGGAAGTTGTTTCGTATATTTCAGTGATTCTATCTTACGGATAATTCGCCATTAATCTTACATATCCACCTTTGCAAGCATAAAAAAAGAGGATTTCTAATAAATAGAAATCCTCTTTGTGCGCCCTTAGGGACTCGAACCCTAGACCCACTGATTAAGAGTCAGTTGCT
>ERZ772974.675-NODE-675-length-24047-cov-6.114580_pt1 | contig 24047 bp, 20 predicted proteins | sample MGYA00580671_ERZ772974 | MGnify/ENA primary metagenome ERZ772974 (study PRJEB29015, sample SAMEA2738065) | human oral metagenome | biome: human oral; feature: human-associated habitat; material: saliva | place: China | collected 2218 ... | reverse complement strand
TCTTTTTAGCCAAAAGAGCCAAGTTTGCCTACGGCATTGAAATCGTCGAACCGGCCATTCGAGATGCCGTAAAAAACGCAAAGGACAACGGCGTGAAGAACGCTCACTTTATGTGCGGCGATGCGGCGTATAAACTTCCCGAACTTTTGAGAAGCGGTGTAAAACCCGATGTCATCGTCATCGACCCGCCCAGAGCGGGCTGTGAGGAAAAAGTTTTGAACGCCATTGCAAGCGTCAGACCGAAACGCGTCGTCTACGTGTCGTGCAACCCGGCAACCTTGGCAAGAGACCTGGCATACATGAAAACGAGAGGCTACGAAACTAAAAAAGTCCAACCTGTCGACATGTTCCCCCAAACCCATCACGTTGAGTGCGTATGTTTGATGTCACGGATTAAGGACTAAAAGTGCATTAAATGCCTTGAAATCAAGGGATTCCGATAGATTGCCCATCTGAGGGTGGTCTTACGGAATTCCTTTTTTTCGTTCTGCGACAACAGTTCCGACTACTGGAAAACGGAGCGTGTAACAAGAGAACTGCGTTTTATCCTTGGTGTAACAAGAGAACTGCTGTATTCGATGATTTCTGAGGGTGTGTAACAAGGGAACTGTTGTCAGCACCGAAAATGCACCACACTTCGCCGGGATTATAGGCTTCAGCAAGTTCTTTCTCAGCACGCTTCAATTTCTGTGAGATGTTATTCTCGTCAGCACCGACCCTGGCTGCGTATTCCCGTATAGGCTCTCCGTTCATACGCACGGCAATAAACGCATCAGCCCATTCCGGTTTTTTTAATCAGTACCTTGCGTACCCAGCTACAGGCTGCCTTATAGCTTTCCTTTTCAGTTCGATCAAGCTCGTCCTTGAGGAAGATTCTGTCATCGACAACCTCACACATCAAAGGTTCAGATGCCTCGTTATCATCCTTGTCATCATCAACGGAGGACTGAGCTTTGGAATAGCCACGATGCCTGTCGAACTTATGCTAGCTGTTGTACTCGGGGCGGTTATACTGGAAATCAAACGCCTCCTGTATCTTTTGCTCCCTCTCGCTGTCGGAAAGCCCTTCACCTTCAAGGGACAGGCTGACCCACAGCTGTTCTGTTGCTTTTTCGTCCAGATCCAGAGTCTGAACCGTCTCATCATAACGAATCTTTAATTTCATGAAAAAATCTCCATTCGCTCTTTGTGGAGTGGAGGCTCTCTGAACAGCGAAAAATGGCAATAGTAACCTGACCGCAGTCCAAATGGAGTGATCTCCATTCCGATTGCAGCTCTCTTGCTCATCAGAACGCTGTGCTGATATTTACTTGTCCGTCAGGTGATGTGAGCCATCGGTGATCAGTCCGACGCATCAAGAGGCGGTTTTTACCACTCGCAATCGCAAAGTTATAACTGTTTTAGAGAAAATAGTTTCGCGTTCAAAAATTTTTATAGGCCTTTGCGTCTATTTGTGGTATAATGTGATTCAAGGCGTTTGGGCTTTCGCACGGGAGGTGCGTTCCGTTTGCCACATCACGCTTTTAATTATAGAAAACGGGACTTTCAGAACTCGTAGGTTTGCCTATATCTGCCTACATAAGTGCCTACATCGGAAAGGAGGATGTCAGCTTGAAGTTCTGCGACCTTGTGCAGTTCATGCATCACAACTACGAAGTAAAGAAGAATGCTGCAGAATTTGTGAAGATACTGACGGATGCTATCCTCGATGACGAGGCATTGGAAAAGGCAGCTCCCAATCCGCTCTATGGGCTTGGGAAATCTACACTGGAGGCATATTACAGTGGCAGACTGCCGATTTCGCAGAAAAAGGCATCCGCGCTTACTCCCCGAATTGATGAGGCGAAGTTCACTGATTTTGTGAATACCTACTCCTTTTATGCCCTTAACCACATGAAGGACAAGCTGGTGGAGTTCGGATTCGAAGTCGAGCCTTCCGAGGTTGGGCAGGCCTGTGCTAATATCCTGGCGCAGATCATCAGACACCGTTCAGAAGGTTTGTCCGATGATGTTCCGTCCCTGCCAGACGGTACGCGGAGAATTACAAGGAACAGCGCATGGCATATTACAGTGCGGTCAGCATCGAACGCTCTGTCCGGGATATCTTCGATGATGGAGAAGACGAATTTGGCAGGCTGAAGGATGATGCTTGGAATGGAATCAATACTACGTATTGGAAGGATTATGAGGATGGCTATGTGAGGCTGAATGCCGTCCTTGAGAAAATCACAAGCACCACTCTCGACAGTTCCGTACTCAGCCAGATGCGGAATCTGATCGGCAATTTGGAAAAGAAAGGCATCTGCCACATACTGGTGAATGACGGCGTGATTGAGTCGTGGGTGAACATTGATGAGCACTAAACTTTTCAATACGCCTTTTGAACTGTCACTCCATGTGGTATTGCTTCTTGACGTGGCCGATACCGGACTTACGCTCGACAGGATCGCGGCATATGACTTCATTGCGATTTATTGTGAAGACTTCGGTGTTGCGGATAGGTCTCTGAATGGAGAGAACGGCTTTGCATTCAGAGACCTATCCGCAAGGCGGAATTTCACGAAAACTGCGATTAAAGACCTTGTGATCGATGGCCTTGTGATTGCCTCGGATGATGATACCGGAATTCTTTACTCTGTATCAGAATCAGGACGAAAGATGAGTGAAGGTTTTCAATCGGAATACGCTACACGGTACAAGGAACTGATGCGGCTTGTAGTAGATAAGTACAAAGATATCAGCGACGTTCAGCTGTTTGACGAGATAAACAGACAGTCAACAAAATCTTTAAGGAAGTAATGCAATGGCAGGTTTTTACATAAAAAAGGTTATAGCGAAAAGTGCCGCCAAGGGTGATGCCAGCGTTTCCTTCGGCAGAGGGCTGACCATAATTCAGGGACGTTCCGACAGCGGAAAGACCTGCGTGGCGAATTGCATAGACTTTATCTTTGGAGGTTCTGTTGATAAACCGTTTAAGGAAAGCGCAAAGTATGACGGAGTAACAATGATCGTTGCTTCCAATGACAAGGACGGAGAAATCACGCTCCATCGGGATGTGGGCAAGAACCAAGTTGATGTATCCAGCGGCATTGAAGGCATCAGCAGCGGCACTTACGATGTCAACTATCGCAAGGGAGCGAAGAATCCTCCACTGAACGAAGTGTGACTGAAGCTGATTGGCATCGGGCAGGAAACCATGATTGTGAAAAATGCTCGGTTTGAAAAGAAACGCCTCACTTGGCGTAATCTTCTCCGAGTGTTTTATCTTGACGAAAATCGAATAGATGACAGCGACTCCATCGTTGAGCCGAAACATCGTTATATGGAAAATACGCTGTTTCTGTCTGCACTCCTGTATCTGATTACCGGCAGATCGTTTTCAGAGACTGATGCGCAGGAAGAGAAAAAGATAAAGAAGGCGCGCCGGAAAGCCGTAACAGACTATGTCAATCGAAAAATTCAGGATGCAGCCGAACGCAAAGAGCAACTTGAAAAAGACCTGCATATCTTTGACGATGCAGATGTTGAAGAACAGATAGCCCAAGCGACTGCCGCTCTTCAGGAAACACAGAAGAAAATCGACCGTGCGCTTGCGGAAAGCCAGAATATTCTCTCATCCATTCTGGATGCAGAGGAACGCGCAGCAGAGTGTGATGTCCTTTTGACGAGATATCACAGACTGGCCGCACAGTACAAAGCGGATATTCAGAGACTTTCTCTTATCGTTGAGGGCGAGGAGGCATATCAGGAGGTTCCGAAGTCTACCAAGTGTCCGTACTGTGAGGGAACAATTACTCCCCGCAAGCGGATATCGTATATTGCATCTTCCAAGGTTGAGATGGAACGGACGATGGCACAGCTGTCCGGGCTTGAAGAAACCGAGCAGGATGTTGAGGACAGGAAGAAAGAAATCCGTGCGGAACCTGAAGAGTTAAAGCGTCAGCGCGATGCTCTTGAGTCTAAAATAAAGACAGAACTGCGTCCGCAGGAAAACGAACAGCAGAATACTGTCAATGCGTATAAGTCCTATCTCCGAATCGCCAGCGAGATTGCCTTGATTGAGACCTATGCCACCGACTTCGGAAATGACCTGACCGCTCTTGAAAACGAGCAGAAAAATGATAAGAAGCTGGAGTATCATCCCAAGGATTACTTCGGGGATGATTTTGCCACCACGATGTCCGAGTTCGCTAACAGCATTCTGAAGGAGTGTTGTTATTCGGGCTTGGTTCAGGCACACTTCAATTTCAATACCTTTGATATCGAGGTTAACGGCGAGGACAAGGGAACGCACCACGGCAAAGGATATCATTCGTATCTGAATACGGTGATGATAATGATGCTGCGGAAATATCTGGCGGCTTATGCTAAATTCGATACGCACATCTTTATAATCGATACACCTCTTCACGGTTTTGATGACGGTGTTGATGATAAGATGCCTGACAGCATGAGAGCCGGACTTTACCGCTATTTCATGAACCACCAGGACGAGTGACAGCTGATTATCATCGAGAACCTTGACCACATCCCGTCTCTTGAATATGAAAAGCATGGTGCGGTCGTTGAGACTTTCGGCAAAGGGTTGATCCCGAATACGCGGTACGGATTCTTAAATTATGTGAAATAATAAATGTAGCAAAAGAAAGAGAGAAATCACGGAGGTAATGCAAATGCGTTTCAGCTACAACAAACTTTTCAAACTTCTTATTGACCGGGGAATTAATAAAAAGACTCTGCGGGAGATGAGCGGTATCAGCGCCACTTCCGTTGCTAAACTCGGAAAAGGCGGAAATGTGAATACGGATGTTCTGCTGCGCATATGCGGTGCGCTGAAATGTGATGTTGGGGACATCATGGAGTTTATCCCCAATCCAGAGAGCGAGAATCTGGAAGAGACGAAAGACGGAGATAAAAAAACATCCGTCTAAAAACGAAGAATGACGAGGAAACTATATGCCAAAGATAGATGCGCAATATAGCTACAATTTCATCGACCTCTTTGCGGGTGCCGGCGGGCTTTCGGAAGGGTTTCTTCAGGCTGGGTTCAAGCCTGTTGCCCATGTCGAGATGAATGAATTTACGGCTAAAACGCTTGAAACGAGAAGTGCCTATTACTACTTAAAGGGCACAGACAATCTCGCTTTATACAAAGAATATGTGTCCGGGAAAATCTCTCGTGACGATTTTATGAAGCAGATTCCTGCTTCCATAACAAAAACCATTATCAATGAGACGATGTCGGACGAGACGCTCCCGGCAATCTTCAAGACTATTGATGGAATAATGAAAATACGAGGCATCACAAAAATCGATGTCATTGTAGGCGGTCCGCCCTGTCAGGCATATTCTTTGGTGGGCAGAGCGCAAAGCAGTCACATGGAAGTGCCGATGGCGGAAGACCCTCGTAACTACTTGTACAAACTGTATGCACGTTTCTTAAAACGCTATCAGCCTCGTATGTTTGTGTTCGAGAATGTTACGGGTATTGAATCGGCTAATGGCGGAGCTACCTGGAAGAACATTCAAAAATACTTAAAAAGAGTGGGATATGAAATTGAATGCCGTGAGCAGAACGCTCATACCTTTGGTGTACTCCAAAACAGACGTCGAATGATTATCGTCGGATGGTTAAAGAAAAGCGGTCTGAAATATCCCGATTTTCTTGAATTAAAAACTGACGCTATAGTAAATGACCTCTTCGCTGATTTGCCAAAGCTGCATCCCGGAGAGAGTTCCGATAAGTACGCAAAAACCAAAGCTACAAGCTATGTTATGGAGTCAGGAATACGGACGAAGGATGACGTGCTGACTCACCATAACTGCCGACCGAATATAGATCGGGATATCAAGATTTACAGGCGGGCTGTTGAATTGTGGAATGACGGTCATAAACGCCTGAATTACAATGATCTCCCGGATGAATTGAAAACGCACAAGAACAGGCATTCATTTAAGGACAGGTTTAAAGTTGTCGAGGGCGATGAATCGTGCTGCCATACTATTCTGGCACATCTTTCAAAGGACGGTCATTATTTCATTCATCCTGACATTGAGCAGAACAGATCAATTACCGTTCGCGAGGCGGCAAGAATACAGTCTTTCCCGGACAGCTATTTCTTTGAGGGACCACGAACATCACAATTCGTCCAGATTGGGAACGCTGTGCCTCCGATGATGGCAAAAGGGATAGCGATGGGGATTTTTGAGCAACTATATAAAGGAGATTCAGATGGAAGGTAACCTGCTGCTTGAACAATTCAGCAGATATAAAAAGCTGGAACTTCAGGCTTCTCCGTTCCACTTCCTTTTGAATACGAATATTGAATTGAATCCCCATCAGATCAATGCCTTCTGCGCTGCTATTCAAGCGTTAAAAACTGGGGGCATTGTTCTGGCGGATGAGGTTGGACTCGGAAAGACCATTGAAGCCGGACTCGTACTGAAATATGTTCTTGAGACTGGCGCAAAGCGTGTCTTGATTGCGCTTCCGGCATCCTTGAGAAAGCAGTGGGAACTGGAACTTGAGGATAAGTTCGGCTTGGAGTCGGTGATACTTGACAGGCTGACGGTGGAAAAAGACAGTTCTGACTGGCGCAAGAGACTCACCGACAATAAATCTGTCCGAATTGTTCTTACCTCCTATGACTATTCATCCAAGCTGATGAAACGGTTCCCGGAGGTGAAGTGGGATTTTATCATCATCGATGAGGCGCATAATCTAAGAAACGTATTTCACGGTACTAAAAGGGCAAAGAATCTGTATGAACTGTCAAAGGGCATACCGAAGATTCTGCTGACCGCTACGCCACTTCAAAATTCGCTGACAGACCTTCACGGGCTGGTATCTTTTATCGACCAGCGTATATTCGGAAACGAGAAGGTCTTTAACAAACGCTACATCGAGGAACAGGATTACTCTGACCTTAAGCGTGAACTTTCGCCGGTTCTGTACCGTACCCTCCGTAAAGATGTAGCAAAGTACATGAATTTCAAAAAGAGAACCTGCAAAACAGTGGATTTTGCCCTGTCGCAGGATGAGATCGAGCTATATCAGCGGGTAAACGACTTCTTGAAACGTGAGTTGCTATACTCTATATCGACCTCAAACCGCGGGCTGATCATCCTTGTTATCAGAAAGCTGCTTGCTTCTTCGAGTTTCGCTTTGATAGAAACCTTTGAAATTCTGAAGAACAGACTCGAAAAGCTATACGAGGGTAGCAAGTCTGCAAATGCGCAGGAAGGCTTCGACCTATTCTGGAGCTATGTTGAGGATGAAATCGATGAGTCGGGCTTTGAGGGTACAGAGGATGAAGATACCATTGTTCAGAAACAGTTCATCCAAGCTGAACTCGATGAGGTGAATATCATCATTGATGTTGCAAAGCGCATCAAAGCAAACGCAAAGGTCAATGCTCTGAAGACTGCCATACAGACTGCATTCTACTACCAGCAGGAACAAGGAATCCCACAGAAGGTAGTAATCTTCACGGAATCAAAGCGTACACAGAAGTACATAGTCGCAGAGCTTCGTAAGACAGGATTCGAGGACGAAGATATTCTCGTCTTCAATGGTGATTTTGATGACACTATGACGAAGGAAATATACAAAGCATGGCAGGTCAAGAATTTCGGCAAGGCAAACTACGGCCGCAGCGTGGAATATAAACACGCCATCGTAGATTACTTCCGCCATAACGCAAAGATACTAATCTGCACGGATGCAGGCTCCGAAGGTTTGAACCTCCAATTCTGCAATACGGTAATTAACTACGACCTGCCTTGGAATCCGATGAAGATTGAGCAGCGTATCGGCCGTTGCCACCGCTACGGCCAGAAACATGACGTTGTGGCAATCAATTTGTTGAATACGCAGAATGCCGCTGACCGGCGTGTTTACAATATCCTCTCGAAGAAGTTTGAACTATTCGAGGGTGTCTTCGGTGCATCGGATATTGCTCTTGGCGTATTGGAGTCGGGTACAAGTTTTGAAAAAATGGTATTGCAAATTTATCAGACCTGCGACACCACGGCAGAGTTCAAGAAAGCCTTTGACCAACTGGATCGCAAGCTGAACGCAAAGCGGGACAAGAAAGCAAGAGAACTCCGCTCCCTTCTGCTTACTGAAAGCAGTGGTGCAAAGGAACAGGCGCTTGACGCTACAAAGTCCGATATTGCAAGGTATCTGCATGATGTGGAATACTGGAGTGCCTTTGAAGAGCCGGAGGTTGACGGCGGTCTTCATTATTGGAAGGTCGATAATTGGGGAGAAAAAGTCCTCGGATCGCATGGAATCCTGTTCATAGGAGCCTTCTGCGATTCCTCGAAACTCCTCTTCCCGGTAGTATTGCTTTGTGATGAAAAAGGGTCATATATAGACTTTGACGAGGCAGACCTTATCCCCGAACTTGAGCAGATAGACGATATGGATGTGCGCTATTTTACACCGACAGAATCCGAGATGCAGCTCTATCAGCGTGTTTACGACAATCTGACCGCAGAGATGCTTAAACGCTATCAAGAACAGTCAGAATCGATTAAAGCCTATAACCGCAGAAAGATCGAAAACTGGGAGCGCATTCAGATGGAACAGCTGATAGCGACATACCAAGACATGAACGCCGAGATCGGTGTTCTCAAGGAAGAGGAACGAGCCTCGGATAATTTCTATGAGAAGATAGACATACGAAAAAAGATAACCGAGAAGTCCAAGGCATTTAAAACGCTGCAGGAGTCCTTTCATGAGAAAGGTACCGGCTTCAAAGCCGAGGGTGAGCGGGAAATCGCAGAGTTTGAAAAACAGTTTGATATTAACCCGATTCTGTTGGTTAACATCGTGCTGAAGTTTTAGGAGAAATCATTATGCAGAAGACAGGAAGACTGGAATTAACATGGGTTGGCAAGTATGATGAAAAAGTCATTGAGCCACGTATACTACTTGAAGATCAAAGCAAATCCTATGGGGATTTATCGAGTGGCAATATGTTGATTCATGGTGATAATTTAATAGCATTACAGGCTTTGCAACAGGATTTTGCGGGAAAAATCAAATGTATATATATTGACCCGCCTTATAATACGGGAAGTGCGTTTGAGTATTATGATGATAATGTGGAGCATTCTACATGGCTTTCTCTTATGAAATCTAGGTTAGTATTATTACATCAACTGCTGTCTGATAATGGCACTTTGTTTATCCAGATAGATGATAATGAACAGGCTTATCTTAAAGTGCTTTGTGATGAGATTTTTGGAAGACAAAGCTATATCAATATGGTTTCTGTCAATGCAAAGGTTAGTGCTGGTGCATCTGGCGGAGGCGAAGACAAAAGGTTGAAAAAGAACATCGAATATATTCTGATATATGCTAAAGATATAAATAACTTTGAGCCTTTTCGTCCTGTTTACAAAAAAACAGAGCTGATGACCTATATTCAGAGAATGAAAGAAGATAATAAGAGTTTCAAGTATACTACCGTTTTATACCGATGTGAGAATAGAGAGTATTTCAAGACTATAAAAGATGGAGCTGGGGATGATATTGTTATCGAGAAAGTATTAGATTACGAGACAAAAAGTGTTAAACAGATCGTTCAATTGGAAGGAATTACCGAAGAAGAGGTATATGAAAAATATTACGATCGCATTATGACAACGACGAACGCTCAGACGTCAATTAGAACAAGGGTGTGGGATGCTACAGATAGTGAAAATAATATGTATATTGCCACTTATACACCCAAGACAGGAAAAGACAAGGGTACAGTTAAAGAACTCATATTTATGGGAAAACAAAAGGTTCTAGTGATATGGCTTAAAGATACTACTGAACACATAAAAGGAAAAATATATAAAAAAGAAAGAGTTGGAACCTATTGGGATGGGTTCAGCTGGATTAATGTAACAAAAGAAGGTGGAGTTTTATTCCCTATGGGAAAAAAGCCCGAGAGCCTTATTAAGCAAATATTAGAGATGGCTACTGAATTAGGCGACTATGTGCTGGATTCGTTTTTGGGTAGTGGGACAACAGCTGCCACAGCACATAAGCTCGGGAGAAAATGGATAGGCATTGAGCAAGGCGAACATGCTTACACACATTGTAAAACAAGATTAGATAAAGTTGTGGATGGAACGGATCAAGGAGGTATATCCAAAGAATTAGACTGGCAAGGCGGCGGTGGATACCACTTCTATGAGCTGGCACCGAGCCTTCTTGTTGAGAATGATAAGCTGCCGATTTATCAAATCAATCCTTCCTACACCTTTGAGATGCTCTGCGAGGCAATCTGTAAGATTGAAGGCTTCCGATATAAACCACAGGATGTGTTCCACGGCCATTCTTCGGAGAAACGGTTTATTCACATCACTACGGAGTTCATTAACGCCGGATATATAAAATCGCTGTCCGCGCGGCTTGCCGAAGGACAGTCTCTCCTGATCTACGGCACAAAGATTCAGTCGGATATGGTCTTGCCCGATAACATCGAGGTCAAGAAGATTCCGAAAGACCTTCTGGAGAAATGCGATTTTGAAAGCGAGGTGCAGTAAATGTCTGAGATAGTAAACAAGATCAAATACGCAATGAGCCTGAGAACTCCGCAGGAGGAGGCTCTCTCTTACCTCGATGCCATAAGTTCGCATTGTGATTACAAGAAAGACAGCAAGGATATAGTTGAGACGGCTGCAACGGAATACTGTGAGAAGCAGCGCAAGGTCAAAGCTGGGTTTGAATTCCCGTCATTCTGCTATGCTATGGCCACGGGTATCGGAAAGACCCGTCTGATGGGAGCAAGCATCTATTATCTGTACAAAACGAAGGGCTACAAGCACTTCTTCATTCTTGTGCCTGGAAACACCATCTACGAAAAATTGCGCAAGGAGTCCAATCCGAACCATCCAAAGTATATTTTCAAAGGTCTTGAATCGGAAATGGGAAGACCGAAGGTATATGATGGGGAAAACTATGATACCTACCCTGTGAAGTTTGAGCAGATGTCTATGCGAATTGAAAAGACTTCGGAGATTCAGCTTTTTATCTTTAATATTGGGAAAATCTTCAATAGCAAAACGGACACTCAGTTCAATTTCCATAAGTTTAAGGAAACGCTGGGTGCTTCCTTTGCGGATGTATTAGCGCAGTTCGATGATCTTGTTATCTGCATGGATGAGGCGCACCGTTATTATGCCCCGGCTTCAATGAAGGCAATCAATTATCTGAAGCCGGTTCTCGGACTTGAGTTTACCGCCACGCCGAAGACCACATCGAATGTCATTTATGCCTATGATCTTGCTCGTGGCGCTGTCGAGGGATATCTGAAGATTCCTGTCGTTATGGGACGCTCCAACATGGCGGGATATAACCAGGACGATATCGAGGAGATGAAAATCCGAGACGGTCTTACGCTTCATGAGTATCGCAAGGCTGTGCTGCGCGAGTACTGTAGCGAAAACGACCTCGACTATGTAAAGCCGATTGTTCTTGTAGCCTGCAAAGATACGGATCACGCCAAGAAAATCCGCGCGTTGATAGACAGCGATGATTTCCAAGGTGGAAAGTATAAGGGCAAGGTTATCGAAATACATTCAAAGCAGACTGGCGAGGAGTCAGAAGAAAACATCCGTCTTTTGCTCTCTATAGAGAGTGCTTCTAACCCGGTTGAGATTGTTTTGCACGTTTACAAGCTGAAGGAAGGCTGGGATGTCAATAACCTCTTTACGATTATTCCGCTCAACGCAGCAAAGAGTGATATCCTCGCTATGCAGACTATTGGTCGTGGTTTAAGACTTCCGTTCGGTGAACAGACCGGCAACGAAGACCTAGACTCTCTTGATATCGTTGCCCACGACCACTATAGAGAACTCGTGGATGAGATCAAGAGCAGTGATATCTTCCGTTATCGTGACCTTGATAAAGCGACTGTAGAGCCGTCAGAGTCCGTGGGAGTATCTGCCACCGTAGATGATGGTCAGCTTTCTCTGCTTGATTTTGCCATTACTGCATCTGGCGTGAAGTCCTTTGCCGAGGTCAGTAATCCGAAAACACAGCTTGAGATTTATCAGGAATATGTGAAGAACTTTATGACTGTGCAAAAGAAGGACAAGAATGGAGACCTTGGTCAGATGACTCTCTTTGACCTTCATCCTGAGATGCTTTCCGGTGACTCTGCTGAGACCAGAGCACCCGCACAGGAACAGCCGCAGGCAGCTACCGGTGGTAAACTAGGCAAACAGCCTCTTAGCAAGGACGAGTTTGTAAAGGCGGTTTCGGAGTATTCAGCGAAAGCTATCTCTGTTCCGAAAATCCTTGTGCAGACCACTTCGGAGGTGAAGTTTAATCGTTTTGAAGTGAAGCGTACAATCGCTGACTTTGAAGTGGCTATGGCTAAGATTGAGCGTTTTGACGCTATCAATCAGCAGCTTCTTTCTGTCGTGGATGCGCAGGTTCTTGAGGTCAATGATGCTATGAATACTCTTGCTTGTATGCTCCTCGACTCCCTCAGCGAGTTGTCTTATGACGATGCAGATTTTGTTATTGACGTGGTTGAGCAGTATTTAAGCCAGATATCCGGAGACGGAGAAAACAAGCGGAGAATCGTTCGCCGCTATGCTTCTTTGATTGTGTCCGATATCCGCAAGCAGATTTATGAGCATATGGATAGGAAAACTCAGGATGTCCACATCATTCAGAAAGACCTTATCCTGTTCCGTAAGTTCGTAAAGAACGTCAAAGAGGACGGAAAGGTTAAGTACGATAAGCCGTTTTCTGATAAGAGCAACATCAAGAAGTATCTATTTACCGGTTACAAGAAGTCATATTATCCGGCGAATGCTTTCGACAGCGATACAGAGCGCCTGTTCTCCATTATTTTGGAGGAAGACCCGGATGTTATCCGTTGGATCAAGCCGCCGCTTAATCAGCTGGGCTTATTCTGGAAAGCTGGACAGCAGTACAATCCTGATTTTCTCGTGGAAACAACTGCCGGAAAATTCATGGTCGAGGTTAAGGCTCTGAATGAAGTGACATCGGATGAGGTCGTATCAAAGGCAAGAGAAGGCATAAAGTGGTGCCGCTTTGCTTCAACGGCAGACTCAGATCATAAACCTTGGGAGTACAAGCTGATTTCAGATGACAACATTCATCTTGGCAATACCTGTAAATATACACTCGGTACGGCTCATGCCGTGAAGGAGGAGGCATAATGGCTGACAGATTTAAGTATTCAGAGGTCAGGCAGAAAATCATTGACGCCATAAGAACTGACCTTATCGGCCCCAGAGAAAAGGAAGAGGTCCTTGAAGAGAATCCTCGCTATACCTATCTCGTGGGTATGCTCGATATTCAAAGCGATGACGAGGATTACTCTGGTGCTGGAGAGCAGGAAGTTGACGCTGATATGGCATTTGAAGATGGTGAGGATTTTACGGCCGGTGAGGATGATGACAACGAGCCTATTTCAACCACACACTTTCAACTGCCTTCTTCTATTGGTATCAGTTTCTACATCCAAAGCGATACAGAGAGTATCAATCTTGATGTGACATGGGGAGATTATGTAAAGTCCTCTGAGAAATATATCGGCAAGGATGAAAAAGAATATAGCCGCGCCATATATACGCGCCAGCCGATGGAAGAAACGGTTCATGTTCAGTTTAAGGATTTTACTCGCACAAAGGATTACCAGCTTGTCTGCGACTCCAATGTCCATGTTCATGTGTCCCGCATTTCTTTGAAGGGCGGCTATTCTCTTGTAACGGCATATGTAATTAATAAGAGAAAAAATTCTGCCAACAGCGCAGAAGCGATTATGTTTCAAGTGGAAATCAAGGCTTATGCAGAGAACGGCTCTGCCGCGTTTATCGCAGAGCATATTTGCAGAGAGATACTCGCCCCCGATGAGTTTTATTTTGAACAGCGCCCGATTATGGGACGTGGACGTGGCTGCGCAGCGGTTTGGGATACTCCTGTTGACGGCAGAACAACATATGTGAAATCAGCGTTTATACCTGAGTATGAATTTTCGGGTGTCAGCGCTGCTTTGGATGGATTTGACCGATACTTCTTCTCGACATGTACTATGTCTGTAAAATCGAAAAAAGAAGACACCATCGGAAAACTTAACACACTGGCTGAATCATACGAAAAGTGGATTAACTCAACACTTCTCGGTAACGCAAGGATGAGCACTCCTGATTTTAAGGATAAGATTGGCAACAAGGTTATTGACTGCTGCCAAGATGCTCTGAAGCGTATCCGTGAGGGCATCAGCATTATTGAAAATGATGCCATTTCATTTGAAGCTTTCTGCTTTATGAACCGTGTAATCTTCTTGCAGAACAGCATCAAGGGCTACGCCAAGAAGCACGGCACAGGGACAGAGTGCAATTTCCAGGATTTCATTAATCCGAAGAATCCTGATAATAACTTCGGATGGCGTCCGTTCCAGATTGCCTTTATTCTGATGAATCTTGCCGGAATCGTTGATCCGAAACATAAAGACCGTGAGGTCGTTGACCTGCTGTACTTTCCTACAGGCGGCGGTAAAACAGAGGCTTACCTTGGTCTTATGGCATTCGTTATCGCCAACAGAAGACTCAGAGCGTCTGATGGAGAGGAATACAATCGAGATGGCGGCGTGACCGTTATGCTCCGATATACGCTCCGTTTGCTCACCACACAGCAGAGAGACCGTATTACAAAGATGGTACTTGCAGCCGAAATGATCAGGCGGCAGGCATATCCACAGTTTGGCAAAGAGCCTATCAGCATTGGATTCTGGGTAGGAGGCGGAGTAACGCCTAACAAATTTGATGAGTTTATTGAAAAGGCTGATAATCCACAAGCCGCAAGAAGCGCAAGGAACCACGTCTATAAGCAGCTTCTTACCTGCCCGTTTTGCGGAAAGCCTCTCAAAGAAGAGAACTTTAACATTGACACCGACAAGAAGTCCATCGAGATTTTCTGTTCCGATCGAGATTGTCAGTTTTACAGATATAAAAACGACAGGATGCCAATTCCGGTTTATCTTGTCGATGAGGAAATATGCGCCAAGTGTCCGACTATTATTTTATCGACTGTTGATAAATTCGCACGACTGCCTTGGGATGTGAATACGAATGCGCTCTTTGGCAGAGTGGACAGAAAATGCAGCCGCGATGGTTATGTTGCAATTGGAGCGGAACACGGCCGCCATAACAAAACGGCTTCATTGCCGGCATCAACGATGGTCAATATTAGACCATTCCTGCCACCGGAATTGATTATCCAGGACGAGCTACATCTTATTACGGGACCGCTTGGTACGGTTTACGGTGCCTATGAGACGATTATCGAGGATATGTGTATCCACAATGGGGTTAAGCCGAAGTATGTCGTTTCAACAGCTACAATCAAGAATGCGGAGGCACAGACCAGATGCCTTTATGCAAGAAAGTATACTACGCAGTTCCCGCCGAACGGATTTGAAATCGGAGACAGCTTCTTTATCAGAGAGATTTCCGTAGAGGATGATCCGTTCCGAAAATATGTAGGCATCTGCGCACCCGGTCAGTCTGTTAAGACTGCTTTGCTGCGTGTTTACGCCATTATCCTGCAGGCTGCCTATACATATTCCCTGCAGGATGAGTATAAGGATGTGATTGATCCGTACTATTCTCTTGTCGGTTACTTCAACAGTATCCGAGAGCTTGGTGGTGCCGTCAGACTTTTGCAAGACGACATTCCGAAGAGAATTTATCGTATCAAGAATAAGTACGGCTTGGATAAGCAGCGGTATCTGAACCATAACGTGGAGATCACTTCCCGAATGTCATCGTACAAGATACCGGAAAAGCTAAATCAGCTTGAAACGACTTGTGCTTCAAAAGACTGTCTGGATACGGCTATCGCCACAAACATGATTGCTGTTGGTATGGACGTTGACCGCCTTGGACTGATGGTTGTGACAGGTCAGCCGAAACAGAACTCGGAATACATCCAGGCAACAAGCCGTATCGGTCGTGCGTTCCCTGGACTTGTGGTGACGCTCTACAATGCGTACCGTCCTCGTGACTTATCGCACTACGAGAATTTTACCGGCTATCATTCGCAGCTTTATCGTTTTGTCGAGGGAACAACGGCAACCCCGTTCTCCGCCAGAGCAAGAGACCGCGTCATGCACGCGCTGATAATATCTGCAATACGCCTGAACTTCCCGAACATGGCAAACAACCCGGATGCGGCGGCTATTGGCTCACTAACCGCAGAGCAGATTGATTCTGTGAAGAAACTGATTATTGACCGTCTTAATATCATCAAGCCGTCAGCACGAACAGATGCGGAGGAAGAAATAGACCGCTTCATTGACTGGTGGAAACTGCAGGCAGCCCAGACGAAACCGCTGCGGTATTACGTTGTCGGAACTGAACGCTATAACAGGTTGATGAATCCGTATGACCAGCCACACGATGAGAACGAAAAAGCCACGCTTCGTTCTATGCGTGAGGTCGAGAGTTCTGCGAATATGTTCTATTACACGGAGGATTGACATGGCTTTTGATAATAATAAACTTGGAGAGTTACGTCCAAACCAGATCATAACCACCTTTGGCCCCGGCTCAGTAGTCGACGCGGTAAAGGACTCGGTTACGATTCTTGACATCTCCTACTGGAAACAGAAGGGACAAAAAATAATTGACGGCAGGCTTGCATCATACTTAGGCGTCGATTGCTTCTATATGCCTCGGACAAGTTTTTCGGGTGATGTTCCTGTTGTGACCTTCCCATACTGGCACGTATGCTCTAATTTAAAATGCGGCAAGCTGTTTGATGCCAGAAAATATTTTGACTTGGATAAATATCTCAAGTATGGCATCACTTGTCCTGAATGCCATCACCCAGCCTATCCGTCCCGTTTTATCACGATCTGCGAGGACGGTCACATGGCAGACTTCCCTTGGAAGTGGTGGGTACACAGAGGCGAGTTTGATTGCAACGGAACTTTAAAGATGTATTCGACAGGTAATACGTCCACGCTTGCGGATATGTGGGTAGAATGCTCCTGCGGTGCAAAGCGAAGCATGAGCGGTGCAACACAGAGAGATAATTTTGACGGCGTTGCCTGCCCCGGACATCATCCGTTCAGGCCGAATGTGAAGAACCATAAGTGCAACAAGCCCATCATTCCATCACAGCGAGGTGCGTCTAATGTCTACTTTGCCGTGAGCAGAAGCGCAATCTCTATTCCGCCATGGATCAATCCGTTGTATAACCTGATTGATGAGCATCTGCGTGATATAGAGCTTGCAAAGCAGCTTATGGGAGACGATGGAATAACCAAAATATACGAGATGTATTTCTCTGCTTATTCAAGGGATGAGTTTGATGATGCGCTTGAGCGGCGCATGAGCAATATCAAAGAGTTCACTGAAATCAAGCAGATGGAATACAATGCCATCACACACCACAATGACCCTGCATATGAATCAAACAAGAAGCATTTCAAGGCTGAAGAGGATGATTTACCCGGATATTTGCAGAAGTACTTCAGCCGTATCATCCGAGTGACCAGACTTAGAGAGGTTCGAGTCCTTCTTGGATTCACAAGAGTAGATGCTCCTGATCCGGATGCGGATGAGCAGCCGAATGTCGTTGCATTAAGCAAAGGCAAGCAGGAACGCTGGCTGCCTGCGGCGGAAGTAAATGGCGAGGGTATCTTCATAGAATTTAATAAAGATACGCTTGCGGCATGGCTCAACTTACCTACAGTGAAGGGCTTGTCGGAAAAGTACTCCGACTCCTACAGAGAGTTTTGCGAGTCAAAAGGCTGGACGATTACGGTAGTGAGGAATGCAGTTTATGTTCTGATGCACACGTTTGCTCACTTGATGATTAAGCAGATGTCAATGTCATCGGGATATTCTTCTTCGGCTATCAGAGAACGAATTTACTTTGGTGAGAAAATGGCAGGCATTTTGCTATACACAGGAAGTTCCGATAAGGAAGGTTCACTTGGCGGATTGGTTGAACTCGGCAATATCGATCAGATGACTAATCTCATGAGGGACGCTTTCCAAGAGGCTCTTGTTTGCACAAATGATCCGGAATGCATGAGTAATTTACCAGCTGGCAAAAACTCAAACGGAGCTGCCTGCCATTCATGCTGCATGATATCTGAAACGGCGTGCGAGAACGGGAACAGGATGCTTGACAGAGGCCTTGTTGTTCCTATTCCTGGGCGCGAGGAATGCTCATATTTTAAGGAGTTGGTAGGTGACCTATGCCAAGTGGAAATCTAAATAAAGAGATATTTTTGAATACGGTCAAAAGCGATGCGGCAAATGGTACGGCAAATGCAGTATCGATGCTGAAACGAAGCTGCCCGGAGTTATCAGATGCTCATTGCGAGGACATCATAGGAACAATTATCGGTGCAATGAATATGTCCGAGGTGGATAAGGTATCCCTCGTGGTCACAGCACCTGCGTCTTTTTCTATCAATGCGAGAACCACAATGAATGTGGTTCAGTCCATGATAAACGGAGCGGAAAGAAATATCCTGATCACTGGATACTCTTTATCCTCATACTTTTCAGAACTAGTCGACACAATCGTTCTAAAAAGCCAGCGTGGTATATTCGTGAAGTTCTTTGTGAATGACATTGATAAGCAGCGGGGATTTGACAAGATATTGCGATACAAAGGACGGTTCTTGAAAATCTATAACTACCATCAGGAAGATGATAAGATGGCTGCGCTCCATGCAAAGGTAATTTCGGTCGACCAGCAGCAGACGTTAATAACATCTGCTAATCTGTCCTATCATGGGCAGCAGGGCAATATAGAACTCGGCACACTGATAGAGTCAAAGCAGATTGCAAAGCAAATAGATGATGTATTCACAAAACTGATTTTTTCAAAAGTGTTTACTGAGATTTGATCTACATGCTAATAGAAGGTGGTAATAATGGCTGATGGTTTATCCCCTGAAAAGCGGAGCTGGAATATGTCTCGTATTAAAGGGAAGAATACTTCGATAGAAGTAAAGGTCAGAAAGTATCTTTTCAGCCAAGGATTTCGATACAGAATAAATGTCACAAAGTTGCCTGGAAAACCTGATATGGTTTTGCCAAAGTACAACGCAGTCGTTTTTGTAAACTGCTGTTTCTGGCACAGACATACTGGATGTAAAGAAGCATATATGCCTAAGAGTCAGGTTGAATTCTGGCAGAAGATATTTGAAAGAAATGTGCAGAATGATACCGTACAAAGGGAGAAGCTGATGGAGGCTGGATGGAGCGTTTTTACGGTATGGGAATGCGAAGTGAAAAAGAACTTTGAAGTAACCATGGACGAACTGATAGAACAGCTCAAAAGAGCTTGAACACAGCTATTACTATGAAAATGAATATTGTACGGTTTAAACTTGACCTGTAGGTTCTAATATGAGGCCTGCGGGTCTTTTTTTATTTCCGAAAAAAGTTGTTCCAAACCGTCAGATTTGACCTCCTGCCGAGGCTAACTCTTAGAGGCACAGCCTCGGCATTTTATTAATAAGGAGGCAGTTGATATGTCAAATAAACCGAAAGACCGGACATACAGGTCGCTCGTGTATATCTGTAGCCCATTGTCCGGCGATGTAGAAGCAAATACCGAAAGGGCGAGAGCGTTCTGCAGGTTCGCGCTTGAACAGGGACAGATCCTCCTTGCTCCCCACCTGCTGTTCCCGCAGTTCATGGATGACGATGATGCGGCGGAACGTGAACTGGCCATTTTCATGGATATAGTCCTTCTCGGCAAGTGCAACGAATTGTGGGTGGTGTCCGCAGGAATGCAAGCAGAGATCGATGTAGCGAAGAAGCGCAGACAGCCGATCCGCTGGTTTAACAGTGAGTTTCAGGAGGTGGAGTCATTATGAATGGATTGAAAGCTATTGAGACCGAATACAAAGGATACCGTTTCCGTTCCCGGCTTGAGGCAAGATGGGCAGTTTTCTTTGATGTCTGTGGAGTGAGCTGGGAGTATGAACCAGAAGGATATGACTTGGGTGACGGACTTTATTATCTGCCTGATTTCTTGTTGCACGGAGTAACAGTTAATCATGGATGTTTCAGAAAAGGATGTGATATCTATGTTGAGGTAAAGGGCAGGATGAATGATGCAGATTCTGAAAAAATCAAGCGGTTTTACCAAATGGTATATAAGGGAGAGTTTGATATTGGCGTTTCAAAATCAGCTGTCCTTGTTGTAGGCAATATACCGGATGGCGATAACATGATGGATATCCTGAATTATCTTCATGATGAAGCTTATAACGATCGCAAAGAATGGCCGAATTACTACAATTTTGAAACCATAGATGGCGATTATTTCGGTGCCTATCCTGGTTTGGATAAGCACGGCGTATTTAATCTGTTCGGCGATGACAGCAATTATATATGGAGCATGAATTCTTCTGCAACCGAGAGAGCATACCGCACGGCAAGGCAGGCGCGTTTTGAACATGGCGAGACGCCGAAAGTCAGGAGGCACAGATAATGAGGAATCTTGCTATCGCCTACGGCAACAACCGTCAGGCAAAGAAATGGGTTAACAAGACCATACGGTTTGATGATCTGAAGGAGCGGCTCAAGGTGACCATACGCACTACGGAGTCCGCAGAAGAATACGCAAAGATGTCAAAGGCTCAGAGGGACGCCGCAAAAGACCACGGAGGTTTTGTCGCAGGCGTCCTGATTGGGGCCGCCGAAAGGTCGAAACTGTAGAGAAGCGTTCCATGACCGCGCTTGATGGCGACCGCATCACAAAAGAGTTTCTGGCCAATTACAAGGCGACCTGTCCGTATACGTCCGTGCTTTATACCACGCACAGCCATACGGACGAGAATCCGAAGGCAAGACTTGTGTTCCCGCTGACCCGGGATCTGCGTCCGGAGGAGTTCGTTGCGGTGTCCAGGTATCTGGCGCAGATGCTCGGGATCGACTTTTTTGATGAATGCAGCTATCAGCCCAATCAGTTGATGTACTGGCCGTCCTCTCCGCAGAACGGCGTATTCGTACATAAGGAAACGAACGGCGGCTGGCTGAACCCGGATGATATTCTGTCCGAACATCCGGAATGGACGGACCCGACAAGGCTGCCGACCTCATCCCGTGAGAGCAAGGCAAATACGACCGCGCAGCAGAAGGTGCAGGATCCGCTTACGAAGGAAGGCACGGTCGGGCTGTTCAACAGGGTCTTCTTCCCCGTCAGCCGTGCGCTTGAAACCTTTCTCCCGGATGTGTATGAGTCTACGGGCAACGAAAACCGCTGGCACCTGATCGAGTCGCACAGCATGGCGGGTGTGGAGATCAAGGACGACAAATTCGTTTATTCCCACCACGCAAAAGATCCCGCCTATTTGAAGCTCTGCAATGCCTTTGATATCGCCCGCATCCATAAGTTCGGCGATCTTGACGATAAGGAATCCTTTAAGGAAATGTGCGAGTTTGCTATGCGGCAGGACGAGGTAAAGGTGGCTGTCGCAAATGAGAAGCTGTCAGAGGCTGAGGAAGACTTTTCCGATGTTGACGACTGGAAGAAAAAGCTCCGCTGTACCTCGAAGGGAGCGGTTTTTTTTGGAACAATACCGGTGGCCGAAGCCCTTTTGGCAAAAGGGGCATTGCTTGGTACGATTCTCAGCTTTATGATGGCAGTTACCACACTCAGCCTTCCTTCTCTGATAATGCTGAAAAAGGCGATTAAACCAAAGCTGCTTGGAACGTTTATAGTCATCTGTACAGTGGGTATCATCATTGTCGGATATGGCTTCAATGCCATTGCATACTTACTGGTTTAAGGAGGAAAATTAAATGCATAAATCGAAAGTAGCATTTACTTGTGTTCATAACTCGTGTCGCAGCCAGATAGCCGAAGCATTAGGCAGACATCTTGCGTCCGATGTATTTGAGAGCTATTCTGCCGGAACAGAAACAAAACCTCAGATCAATCAGGATGCAGTACGCTTGATGAAGCAAATATATGGCATTGATATGGAAAAAATGCAGTACAGCAAGCTTCTGTCAGATATCCCGCCCGTAGATGTAGTTATCACGATGGGCTGCAATGTTAATTGTCCATTTCTTCCTTGCGCTGAGAGATTTGATTGGGGGTTGGATGATCCAACGGGAGCCGGTGATGAAGCTTTTATCGAGACAATTCGAGAAATACACACGAAAATTGTAGAGCTTTCACAATATTTGATACAATAATTTACGTATACAGTTAGAACATTTTTCGCTAAAGGAGGATAAGAAATATGAATATTAAGGTTTTAGGTGGTGGCTGTAAAAGTTGCGAGGCACTTTTGAGGTCGGTAAAAGAGGCGGTAGCAAACAAGGAAGTTCATGCTGAGGTTAAGTACATAACCGATATGGAAAAAATTATGAAATATGGGGTGATGAGCATGCCCGCCCTTATGATTGATGACAAAATTGTCTCTGCAGGAAAAGTGCTGAAGGCAAAGGATGTAGAGAAACTACTATAAATCTACTACTTTCTGATGATCCTAATTCATTCGTTGAGTGGTAACATATCAAGTGAAATATTTTGTCTTTTTAAATTGTAAAATATTCAATATATTCAAATACAAACATTTGCAGTTCATTTAAAGAGTTATATGTTCTACAGTTAATTTCTTCTTTCTTGAGATATTTGAAGGAACATTCACAACAGGCATTATCATAGGGATAGCCTTTCTTTGAGAAAGACTGCACAATATTTAAGGAATCCAATAACTGCCTGAAAGAGAAGGCTTTGTATTGGATTCCATGATCTGAATGAAACATTTTACTGTCTATTTAATTGTAGTAAATAGTTACTGTCTGTGTCTGCTTTTTTAGTATAGATCCACAAGTGCGGCATATATTAGTGGAGAAAAAAAGAATATTTAAGTCTATGCTTTAAGGGAAGCTCAACAATCATCAGCAAAGCTATTAGATCATGTAATGCTGGTAGATTAAACGAAGTTTCTCTTAAAAAACAATAAGGAAAAATTCGCGGGAAATAGACCGACAAAAAGGCAAAATCCTGTGGAAATCAAGTGTTTTGTGAGGTAAGATAATTGTATATAGATAAATTTGAATTGATTGGAGAGTGTAATAAATAAATATCAAAGAAGAGTTATTTGCTTTGCAGGATATCTCATATGGAGATTTTCAGGCGAAACTGACTCCTGGGATTCCGAGAGAGCTGTTTATAGGGGTCAGAGTTCCGGAGGTCAGGAAACTTGCTGAAAAACTTGCTAAGGAATCGGAAGCATCTAAATTTCTGAGAGATCTGCCACATAAATACTATGATGAAAATATGCTCCACGGGCTGCTTCTTTCTGAAATGAAGGATTATGATGCATGTATTGCAGCGGTCGACAATTTTTTGCCATATGTAGATAATTGGGCTGTTTGCGATATCATGTCTCCTAAAATTTTCAATAAGAATAAAACAGCGCTTTTGGAAAAAATCAAAGAATGGTCAGGATCGGAAAAGACCTATACTTGCCGCTTTGGAATTGAGATGTTAATGTCTTACTTTCTTGATGATAATTTCAGACCTGAGTATCTGGAAATACCCGCTTCTGTTCATAGTGAAGAGTATTATGTCCAAATGATGATTGCGTGGTTTTTTGCAACCGCCCTGGCAAAGCAATGGGATACGACTATAAAATACATTGAAGATCATCGCTTAGATAGACGGATTCACAATAAGGCAATACAGAAAGCCCGTGAAAGTAACCGTATTACACCTAAACAAAAAGAGTATTTAAAGTCGCTTAAACGATAACAGATTTAGTTTGCGCCGATCTGTGACCTGACCACTATACGACATTCTCTTCGCCATTTTTACTCCTGCAACGAGCGTGCAGACCTACTACCCGATGTATGGTTATCATCAGGGGAGTCTTAATACATATTGAGTTAGTCGCCTTACTGGTAAGGAAGCGATAGGCGACTTTGTTATGTCTTGAATAACAGGGTAAATAGTTAAAGTTGAGGTGAGTATTATAAACTTTTTTCTTTCGAGTCTGGGATTTTTTATA
>ERZ772974.674-NODE-674-length-24100-cov-7.852776_pt1 | contig 24100 bp, 29 predicted proteins | sample MGYA00580671_ERZ772974 | MGnify/ENA primary metagenome ERZ772974 (study PRJEB29015, sample SAMEA2738065) | human oral metagenome | biome: human oral; feature: human-associated habitat; material: saliva | place: China | collected 2218 ... | reverse complement strand
ACAAAAGCCAGCCAAGCCCGCACACAATCACTAGCGCGAGGACAGCAACTAGAACCCAAGGGAGACGGTTCGATTTGGTGTTCATCCTAAGAACATCCTCATAATCTGCGCAGCAGCGCCGATGATAATTGCGCCTGCAATCCAGTAAATGAACCCTTTAATAGGCTCAGATTCCATTCCACGCTTAGCGGAAGCCAGCCTGGCAGCTTGGACAAAGAGCAAACCTACAAGGAAGATAATTGCTCCCCATCGTACATAGCCCAAAACGTCATAGAACGGTTGCTCAAGCCCAGGAGGAGCTTTGGGAGCCGGAACAGTTACATTGGGAGACGGAGTTGCATTATCGAGAGGAAAGAGAGAAGTCAGGAATTTCATTGAAATTGTCCTTCCAAGAGTTGTTTTACTTCGTTGATCCCACGCTGTGCCGTGCGGTTCGGCACGCCAGGGTTCACACGCCAGGCCTCCACCCATGGAAGGCAGATCGACGCGGGAAACGCGCCCCCAGCAATCTCACGCGCGCGAAATAAGTCGCGTGGAGGTTTACCAGGAGCATCAGGAACAAGAAGAAGACCTGCAAGGCGGCACGGCACGCCTTGTGCCCATTCAATCCCCATCGCTTTCGCTGCCTTAAGCCCGTTCATATCCAAACGAGCAACAACGAAGACCGAAGGGTATCCATCTTGAGGAACCGGCCACGAACGCCCACAGTCCTCAAAACCGAGGACTTGTGCCCATGAAGACGTGCCAGCCCCGCCGTGCGCACCAACAAGGCATACAGTCGAATTGAAATGCACACCATTTGGAGTAGTCGGCAGCGGCGCGGTTGGATTCCACATGCGTTCAAATCCCCCTAAACTGAGTTTTCTTCTTGATACCTCTTCCACACCCATGTGCAATGAGGGATCATTAGACACACTAGCGACATTGATAGGAATTGCGCACCGATGCTCACACAGCATGTTTTCGCCGCGACATTCGGCAGTGGTAACCCAGACGGAGACAGGCGCGCCCTTCTGGCTATGTCATATGAGGACGCAAAAGCAGAAGCGCTAGAAATCGCGCAAGAAGCGGGTATCGCTCCAGAGTTAATCCGCATTTTTTATCGCATGACTGTTGTCATGGATTCGCGATGGATACCCGTAAATGATGAAACTGATTACGAGGAAGTAACCACAGAAGCTTATAACGATTTGATAACAAAGAATCCCAGGGTCTCACGCTGAGACTCTGGGAAATCTTGTTTTCTAAAGTCCTCTTTTCATCCTACGCTGCAAAGTCGCACGTAAGGGCGGTAATTTCGCGCGCTCTTTCGTGAAGCTCTACTTCTGACAATTCGATGAAGGCTTGGGCTGATGCCCCACGTGAACCAGCAACCAGCTTCATCAAGGCCTCACATGCCAGGGCCGGAATGCCAAAAGACGCAAGAATCGGGTCATTTCGCGCGGCAATTAAGCGCCGACCTTTATCCCAGCAAAGCGCAAGTTCTACAACGCGCCGCGTTGAAATCCATGCAAGCGAAGCTTCCATCCCCTCATCAATAAGAGCATCGACTACAGCCATTAATGGCCCAAAATCATCATAGGCAACCGATTCAACGGTAGCCCCCTCCCCTATCGCTGTTGGCATGACACCGGAGCTAAGGGCAAGATCTAGCGCTGGCATGTCATACGGAACTTCAACTGATTGCCCTGATCCAATGCCGGGACGCTTCGGGAAATCTCTGCGCTGCGAAAGAATAAGCACATACCGGGTTAGTAAAGACCATGGATGCCGCGCAGATTCAAGCCTTTCCCCATATTCAATAAGAGCTTCCCATGCTATCGACATCGTATCCAGGGTTGATTCAGCCAAGTTCATTCCCGACAGTTCAACCCCGCGCCGAATAGCCGCGCCAAACTGGCGCGCACCATGCGCACACACCACTTGAGAAAGATTTTCTGAAGCTGGGCCAGAAAAACCTTCAAGCCGAGCATCGTGAATCAAGGAACGTAATAGTGGCGAGTTTTCAGGGTCGAACCCAAAGGGATCGAAGCCGCCTCTACCGCCTCCACTGGGGGCGCTGGAGTCTCTGGAGTCACTGCCCCCCTTGGGGATAACAGACGACACTAAAGGTTTAGAATCGACGGCCCGCGCCTTGTAAAGTTGGTAGCGCGTAATATCTTGCCGCACTCCCCTACGCCGCTTTTCGCGGGCAAGAAAACCTTTTTTCTCTAATGCGCCCAGAGCCCTAAAAACTGAAGGCCGCGACACATGCGCGCGTGTCGCAAGAAAATCGGTCGAGCAATACACAACCCCGCAAGCATCAGCCATCTGAGCAAGTGCGCAAAGAACATGCCCCGGCGCACCCGCCAGGGAGACATTCATAGCCCACTCTTCCCACATCGCTGAACCTCTCAAGACTCCTTTATTGAAACGCCAGATGCTTTAGCGAAAGCGACGAGTTCACTGCGTACAAAATAACGTCGCGTACCCGCACCGTATTGAATCGACGGAACTTCTCCGTTCTTAGCGAGCCTCATTAGGCGCGCATATGTCATACCTGGAAGCAGTTCTAGTGCTTCCTTAGCCGATAGAAGGTCTTCGCTCTCCATACGTTAATTCTATAACGTTTCTTACATTTATTCAATCTTTTACACTTGACTCGCCCTCTTACATCTGTAAAAATATAGTCACACCCTTGCAGGGGGGCGCTAGAGTCGCTGCCCCCCTTTATCTTGAGGGAAGATGGGAAGGAAACGGTCATGAGAACAGTTGCCTTATGCAATCAAAAGGGTGGGGTTGGAAAATCGACAACGACTTTCCATCTAGCCCGCGCAGCAGCAAATGCAGGTGTGCGCACACTCATTATTGATATGGACCCACAAGGTAATATCACTCAAAGTTTGAGCGACATTACCGAAGGACAGGTAGGGGTTGCTGACGCGCTTTCAGCACGAACAAGCGAGACGCTAGCCGACGTTATTACCCCGACCCCCTGGAATGGAGTAGATATTGCGCCCACAACAGGGGAGACCTTGGGATATGTTCGAGATGAACTAGTTCTTTCGGGAGCCGGTCGAGAAGCGCGACTCAAAGACCAAATCACTTCCCTACCAGTTCCCTATGATCTAGTTTTGATCGATTGTCCGCCCTCTTTAGATCAACTCACCATTAATGCCCTTAGCGCAGCAGATGGAGTTTTAATCATTACTCAGTCAAAGCAATGGAGCGCAACCGGACTGGCACATCTCTTAGAGACAATCCGATCTGTGCGCGCACACTACAATCCAGGGCTACAGATTTCAAGCGTTGTCATTAACTTACATGACGCGCGAACCGTCTCTGGCACCACTTGGCTTGAGACGATTAACGAAGCCGCCACTGCCCATGAATACCGCGTTTTTATGCCACCTATCCCTAAGCGCGTTGTCATCTCCGATTCCGTAGAAGCAGGCCTTGGACTCGATGAATGGCCAGCCGATACAGCAGAATTAGAAAACATTTACGCGGCACTTTTGAAGGAGGTCTTGCAATGACCCGGCCGAAGCCAAAAACTTCACAACTCAGTGGCCTTACTCCCATCACGCCGCCGGAAATAAAGGAAAGCTCACCTTCTACGGGGGGCGCTGGCGTCTCTGGAGTCACTGCCCCCCTTGAGAAAATGTCTTTTCGAGTCAGGCCTGACTTTGCTGACGAAATTCGGTCTGCCTACACACTTGCTATGGCACGTGGGGATGCGCGATCGCTTTCGGAGTGGGTCATTGATGCTATCGAAACAAAGCTTGTGAAAGAGCGCGCGGAGTTTAACGAGGGAGAAAAGTTCCCGCCACGACCGAAGGGAACAATCTCTACAGGGCGCAGATAGCTGAGGCGTGCGCACGCGGGTGAGGGCTAGGTATAAGAACCTACCTCACCCGCTTTATTTTGGGAGGCAACAATGAACGAGGCCGCGCACATCGAAGAAGAACCCCGCGCAATCACGATCTACACCACTCCAGGATGCATGGGCTGTGAGATGACAATTAAACAACTCACGAAAGCTGGACTACCGTTTAATGTTGTAGACCTTTCCACACGCCCGGACCTTGTAGAAGAATTTCGCAGCGAGGGATTAATGAACGCACCAATTGTTGAGGACCAGAACTCCCAACGCACAGCAGGATTTAGACCTGATCGAATCCGCTCACTCATCGCTGCCTCATCACCTACGCTTTCAAGCGGTACCCATCCTACAAACGCGAGTATGCGCAATACTTCTCTCACCAGGGGAGGGGAGCCTAAAACGCTGTGAAAAAGTTTTGTACCTACCTCGCTGCATTCCTGGCTATTTTTATCTGTCTCGGTATTTTTTTCGGGGACGGACGAAAGACAGGCCCAGCAGCTCTCTCTGGAGTTCCCGCAGAATACCGAACTGACGTTGAAGTAGCGGGTAATATCTGCCCTCAAATCTCTTCAGCCCTGATTGCCGCACAAATACGCGCAGAATCAAACTGGAACCCCAATGCCGTATCACCAGCAGGAGCGCAAGGAATTGCTCAATTTATGCCTCTCACATGGTTTAGCGTGGGAAGAGACGGAGACGGAGACGGTAAGGCTGACCCTCTTAACCCCCACGATGCAATCCATACCCAGGGCCAATACATGTGCGATCAAGCCGCACAAATACAGTCTTACCTTGATGCAGGGAAAATAACCGGGGATCTCATTGAACTCACACTTGCTGCCTACAACGCCGGAATCGGAAATATCCTTGCATTTCACGGCCTCCCTCCCTTCCCTGAAACACAGGCATACATCCAACGCATTACAGCTTCACTTGCAGCACCTGCTACAGGCGTTGTGGACCAGGCCCGAAACTATGAAGGGGTGCCCTACGTTTGGGGGTCTACAGATCCCTCAGTAGGGCTTGACTGTTCTGGCCTCGTTGTTCGAGTTTTCGCTGACCTCTCGCAGCCTTTTACGGGAGGCGTGCGCACCGCTGACCAGATCATTCACAGTGACCAGGTGCATGAAGTATCGCGAGACGAGATGCAGCCAGGGGACCTAATTGGCTTCTCGAATCGAGGCTCAAGCCACATCTGGCACATCGGGATCATTTCCGAAGACGGGAAAATGATTCACGCCCCAGAGGAAGGCCAACCAGTTAAAGAAGCAAATCTCAGCAACTCTTTCTGGCAAGGCCTGGACTGGCACATTGTTCGCAAAAATTAACGCGCAAAAACTGCTTGGAAATGACAAGCGGGATGCTAAAATAGAACCTGTTAGGCCTTCGGGTTTAACACCCGTAGGAAGACCACATTCGCTGGAATTCCTGTTGGGAATCAGTTACCCACCTCTCCCTGGGGTGGAAACTTCCCCGCGAAAGTGGGGATGAACCGACTTGTTGTATTAGAGCATTGGTTGAAAAACCGTTTTCCCCGCGAAAGTGGGGATGGCTCAAGCAAACACCAAAACAGGGAAACTAAAGTGGGCGCCCATTGGGTGCCCACTCTTTTTTTGCCTTAAAGACAAGCTCATTCGTCTGTAGGACTTTCGATAGCCGGACGTTTCCGGCTTCGACGTTCAGGAATGGGTGAGGGCGCGTAGTAGAGGATTACACCGCCGCGAACGAACTTCACGGAATCTTCAGCTTGAGGGTAGACCTTAAGCACGAGAGGCAGGTGCGCGCGAAAATGACGCGCAAACTCGTGCGTATTCATCGTTGTTCCAAACTGCGCAGCCAAGCGCTCCCACGGCACTTTAATGCCCTTCTTAGGGCACACGTGCAGACGGTACGCAAGCCAGGTGTACATATCGAGCGGGAACGCAGAGCGCGAGTGAGTGTTGATGTAGCGCCAAGCGCCTTCATCAACAGGAATACCGCGCCTTTGAGCGACTAGCGCATTCATGAAATCGTCGCTCAAAGTAATCGAGGACGAAAACAAAGAATCTTGCCCTTCGGCATCAGGATGAGTAGAGAACCAGAGCGCGCGTTTCTTTGAAACAAGCATCTCTGCTTCCTCATAGCCCTGGCCCTCAGAGTTCGACATTTCTGCGCTCATAATCAGGTGCATACCCGCAACGGCTTGAATCTGACGATAAAGCGTCTGACGAGTCGAACCACCCAGGGAGAAACCCAACTTCTTCAGGTACTCAGCAGCCGAAGCGCCCAGGTCAATAACCGGTTCACCGGTACGAACGGCTTCAGTGCAGATGTGCAGCAAGATAGCGCGAGCCATTTTGCCGTAGGGGATTTGATAGACCTGTTCACCCGTTGCTGGATCGGTAATCTTTGCAGCTGTAACCCGCATGGTTACGCCCATATTTTCGCGTTCCCACTCAAAAACGCCAGGCTCAATACGATCCAAAGGCAGGGAAAAGTTCACGAAACCCGAAAAAAGAAAAGCAAGATCGTTGCGCTCGATAGCACTGCGCAACTCAAGATCAGTGAGAACATTCAGATCGGCAACGTCAATACCGCGCTCTTCGAGGTTAATTGGCGTGATCTGTTTCTTAGATGCAGGTACAATAGCCATCGGCTACCAACCCCCTTCTACGTCAAGGGAATGGTGTGCAAGTGCCGTCTCTCGAGTTCCAACCTCGGAGGCGGCGCGTTTTATATGCACACGCTCTAACACTTCAATCCTAACCACCAGGGCGGCAGTTGCAACCAGGTTTCGACCCCCCGCACTAAGTGTGTCACAGCTCATATATAGCCTGTGGAAAACTCTATCCACAGGGCCGAAAAAGGAGGGTGGAGCGAGGGCAAACACTACAACAACCGAGGGCAAACACTACAACAACCGAGGGCAAACACTACAACAACTCATAGTTTTTGACCCCGACTTTTCCCTACTGCCACAAGGGAAAAGTCATTATTTTTGTGCGGGGCCAAGTATTAATCAAATATTTCTCTCAAATATAAAGACCCGCACTCAAGCGAAACCTCACTACCGCTAGCGACAATCGCTCAGGAAATGGCTGAGGTTTAAAAAAATTTTTAATTCAGATTCATGGGGTGGACAGTTTGCGGAACATCTGCATGATGTCGAGTGATTCTTTTTATTTACGCTTTCATGTGGCTAGGCAAGCAGATGAGTAGTTCGACTCCCACCATTGACAGCATCATCCCTAGCTACTTTGTAGCTAGGGACCGTGGCTAGGTCTCTATTTCTTTAGACGCTAAGAAAAAATTGTTCACTCTCAGGGTGGGTACTTTAGGTGCGCCCAGGCCAGGCCTGGGCTGAAACGGTCACCTTTGGCCAGGGCTGGGAAAAGAGCTCAATAGGATTGACGCGCCGAACCAAAACCGGTGGCCAAAAGTAGGCCCGTGGCAACAACTCATATCTAGGATTGTGGACATGAGTATTACCGGTTACGCGCGAGTGTCTACAGAAGACCAAGACCTTGCAAGCCAGCTACAAGCCCTACAGGCCGCAGGGTGCGATCCGATCTACCAAGAGCACGCAACAGGGGCGAACATGGAACGGCCCGAATGGAGGGCCTGTAATCGCGGCCTGGGCCGAGGTGACACTCTCGTAGTGGCAAGCATCGACAGGCTAGGTAGGTCCCTAAGCGACCTTGTAGCAACCCTAGAAGACCTACAAGCCAGGGGAGTGCACTTCCAATCCCTCAGAGAAGGCATCGACACGTCAACAGCCCTGGGCAAGATGTTTTTTCAGATCGCCGCATCGTTCGCAGAATACGAGCGCGCACTCATATCCGAGCGCACCAAAGCCGGGCTGCAAGCGGCCAGGGCCAGGGGTGCGAAGATGGGCCGTCCCCATGCGCTTACAGACGAGCAGAAAGAAACAGCAAGGAAGCTACGCAAGGCCGGGGAAAGTGTCTCAGCGATAGCCAGAGTTCTTGGGGTCTCACGCGCAACAGTGCGCAGAGCGTCTACAAGCTAAACCGCACGTGGTGTACACAAATTATGGGAGTATGGCAGTTTTTGAAAAAAAGATCCATTTTGCCTCGTACACGAGGCGAAACGCAAGCTGAAACGGTCGAATAGCTATGTGAGTTACAATACATTATTGGTTGAAGTGCCCACTAACAGTGGCGCAGAAGGGCATATTTCGGTACAAAAGTAATGCGACGCCCCGACTGGAATCAGGGCGCCGCGTAGTAACTGTACTTCAGAGGGTACCTCACCCTTGATGCGAAAGTAAATATTTACGCATCGAGGGTGAGTGACTTCTCGTTAGTTGAAGGGAGGCATCATGTCTTCTTTAATCAGCTCGAAAGAGCGAACTGTCAATGCGGGTAACGTCACGATCATCGGCTGTACCAATGTCAACATCCTGGGCAATTCACCTGAAGTGAATGTAGATGACTTGGGTGATAAAGCTAATCAAAGCGAAACGTGGGAAAAACTTTCCGCAATCGCAAAGATTGCGAAGTTTGTCGCTAGCTTGTTCACCGTCTTAAGCGGAATAGTCCACTAAGGCGGTACGCGGGAGGAAGTAACAGGAATTCCTCCCGTTTTCCTTACCTAAACCATACTGCCTATGATAACATAAGTGTGTTGGGAGGAAAAGGTCCCCCAACACTCAAGGAGGGAGTGGAAATGTGGCAATTTAGCCGCATGGGTTTCCGTGCCAGGCGTGAAGCCCTTGGGTTATCCAGAAAAAACTTGGCCGACATAATCGGGGTAGGGGAATCCACTATCCGTAACTGGGAAATCGGCAAGGGGGAACCCCGTGAACCTATGAGCATTCACATGCTTCTAGGTGGATTAGAAGACGAGATGCTTCTACTCATTGACCAGCTGATGGAGCCAATGGATGGGGATAAGCCAGAAACCGGCGAACCTCTATATCTGCGCTGCTATGAGCATCAGAGCGACTACGAAACAATGGAGCCGTACTGGAGCAAACTGCTACCAATCCAAACCCACAGGGTTGCCGTAGCAATAGCCGCAAACATGCTCAATGACGACAACATCCCCACAGATGTTGTCGGGATTGAAGACTAGGAGGTACACAATGACGACAACATACATGGGCACCGGAGCCATTGCCGAATACCTCGGATTAACGACGGGAACCGTCAAATCCTATGTCGCCAAAGGCCTGCTACCAGAGGCAGATGTCATGGTTGAAGCCCCCTCATACCTCGTTCGAGGATGGAGCAAAGAAACCATCGACGAATGGATGAAAACCCGACCAGGGCAAGGTGCGCGAACCGACCTCAAAGAAAAGGCGCAGTAATGTCAAAATTCCTCCGCAAATTCTCAGAAAAAAGCGATTTAGCTGGCGGATTAGCTATTTTGTTTACGGTCGTACCTGCGGCCATGATCCTAGCGTTGATTGGAACTCTGCTGTTCAACCGGTACATGGCCACGCTTCCACCAGATAAAGAGTGGGGGATTGAGAGCGTGGAGCAGATGACCTACGTCCAGGGCGAGCTTAAACAAGAAATCCTCAACCAGATCAACCAAGCTAAGACCAATCAGGAGATCAGGAATATTGTGTCGCAAGCCCAAAAAGACAACGACAATATCAGAGCCACTGTCGCCGCACTCCGTATTTACAACGAACAAAACGGCGGAAATAAGTAGATAATACTTGCTTAAACCATAGTAACTATGGTAAGCTAAGTATGTCAGGCGGAAAGAGGTTCCCCTGAAACTCAAAGAAGGAGAAAATCATGCTTAACCAAGAGGCAGAATCTAATACGGTGGCTGAGGATCGGGATGGATGGGTTTATTTACTGGCCGTTCTGCTTTGGTTCGTGGGAATTGTGATTGGCGGGAAGATAATGCTCTCGATTCTTCATCATGAAGAAAAACCGCTCAGTGATGTCAAGGCATGGGGGATTGAGAGTGTGGAGCAGATGCCTTATGTCCAGGGTGAGCATAAGCAGGAAATTCTCAATCAGATCAACGAAGCTAACCAGAACGTAGAGGTTCAAGGGATCGTATGCCAAGCCCAGAAAGACAACGATGAAATCAGGGTGCTTGTTGCCGCCCAGCGCTTGCAGTCGCACGACTATGAAAACGCCGGAAATAAGTAGACAGCACTTGCCTAAACTATGGTACCTATGGTAAGCTAAGTATGTCAGGCGGAAAGAGGCTCCCCTGAAACTCAAAGAAGGAGAAAACAATGGCTGGTTACAACTGGCATGCTGGCAAGTCGAATAATGCTGTAGCCGCGGAAGCGGAAGGGCTTGTTGTTAAATCCAAGCTTACGGCTGCCTGGCTTCAAGCCCACGGCATTGAGGAGACGGTCGGCTTTATCAAGTTTCTCATCCAGGCCGGAAAGATTTGCCCCACGGAGTGGCATCACACGTCCAAATTCTTCAATCGCACCGACTACTACAGTGCTGAAGAAATTATCGAAACCCTGGAATTAATGGAAAAGTCAGAGCATCTTCATATCTGGCGAGACATGTTCAAGGTCCCTGAAATCCGACGCGAAACCAGCTATCTCCTTCTAGGAAATGAGTTCCTTCGTCGCCTTAATGGGAAAGATATGTTTGGCCACACGGAGCCGTTCTATCAACGCGCCCAGGCCTGAGCTCTTTTTACAGCCTACTTTCATCCTTCATAGGAAGTGAAAGTAGGCTGTAAAACCTCTGATATGCTTCTAGGGTGCGCCGACGCACGCCGGAATATATCCAATGGGGGAGAAGATGAAGGCTTTTTGGAAGGGCCTTAAAAAATGGCAGAAATGGACCCTAGTTATTGTCGTTCTAGGTCTTATGGGTGGCCTTGCGTCCCATGACCCAGAAATCCCCAATGTTCTTGGCCAGGACCTACCGGCAGCGGTTAAAACCCTTAACGAGGCTGGGTATAAGAGCATTTCGATGCAAGACGCGAACGGGAAAATTCTCTACAACAGTGCGGAGTATGTTGTGACGGCCCAGGACCCGGGCAAGGGCAAGGCCGCGACGAGCAAGACGATCAAGCTCACTGCCAAGGCGAAAGTAGCCCCTACGCCCTCGCCAAGCCCTACAACGAAGAGTCCAAGCCCTACTCCCACAACCACCAGCCCAACCCCAACGCCCACGCCGGAACCTGAACCAACCTCAGAAGCTCCAGCGCCCGCACCGGAACCGGCCCAGCCAGGGCGACAGGAAGAAGCCCCAGCGCCCGCTGTTGTGCACCAGGAGCAGCGCGCCCCAGCGCCCGCACCGGAACCGGAGGTGTTTTACAAGAATTGCGCAGCAGCCAGGGCCGCAGGCGCAGCCCCTATCTACCGGGGCCAGCCAGGATACCGCAGCAAGCTTGACGCTGACGGCGACGGCATCGCATGCGATAAATAACCATGTTTTTGGGGGCAACGGAGGCGGTGCCCCCAAAATATATGGCGCTTAGGCCGTGTTTTTTTGGGTAAGTGGTTCCCACGTTTCGCTTGCATGGCTCGCGTCAATAACGCGAGCGGTAAGCGCGTGAGTTGTTGTGATCGGGTGTGCCTCTTCGGCACACCCGGAATCCCGATTTTTGCGAACAAAAATCAGGATCTCGAAAATCAAGGCGCTCATTGCATGAGCGCCACGGGACCCTAAGCGCGTGGCTCAGGCGCACTACAGCTGACAGCACCATCTCTCGTTGCCCTGTGGCTAAGACAATGGCTAGGTTAGGTGTAGGGGTTTTGCCAGAGAGAAAAATTTTTCCAAAGCCTCAAAGGCAGTAAGAAGAGGAAGCGCAGCGGGGTTTGGTGCGCACGCCAGGGCTGAGAGAAGGAGAAGTTTTTAAGGCTGTAGAGGAAGAGATAAACCGCCAGTTGACGCATCAACAATCGCATTTCCCACTCCCAGTTTTTAAGCACATTTCCCTTGATTTTTTGCGGAAAAATCCAGGTTTGACACTTGCTTACACTATGGTACCTATGGTAAGATAGGTATATCAGGAGGAAAGAGGTTCCCCTGAAACTCAATGACGGAGGCAGTCATGAACCGCTGTGGGTTTGTTGGTTATTACGTGAATAATTTCAGTGCTTGCACGCCGAATGAAATTTTTATCGACAGTGAGAATGGCTCTGAAGCTGATCTGGAGGCGTGGTTTCAAAAGACGATTGAAAACATGTACGGGGACGGGGAAGAAGCGGCGATTGAGAGCATGATGCAAGAAGTCAAAGAGGCCTTGCATGATGCTAACAGTAGCTTCATTCCGATCTTTGAAAGCGTCTTCACCTACGACGCATTGCCCATTTCCTATGGAGGCCGAGAAGACGAGCACCAACTTTTCGAGGCCGAGGAAAGAAACCGAGAGGGAGTCATGTTTTATCTTCATGACCAGTGCGAAAAATTGAATATCGACACCGGCAAAGCGTCCTGGGAAGAGATTCTTACAGTCCTTGAAAGGATTGCCCCAGAGAGAATAGAGGGGCTACACATGGGGTCTCGGCTTTGAGAATGGGCCTGGCCCGCACTGGAAGGTGCGGGCCAGGCCCATTCTCAAAGGTTTGCGTTTATTGAGCGTCTTCTGTGGTTTCGTTTGCTCGGGTAGAGGGGAGGGCGAAGAGGGAGCGAGGGAGCGTTTTTAGGCTAGTGAAGCCCGCTTTCGTCAGTTCGCTTGTTGCCCATCCGGCGTTTGTTGTGGCCTTCCAGGTGTCTCGGTAGTGGGTTGCTGCTTCAATGAGCGCGGCCTGGGCGCGCCCGAGTTCACGCACGAGTTCTTGCTTTTGTTCATCTGCTTTAAGAAGGCGTTCTACGGGATCCATTTCCTCAGTCCTTTCGGTTTGGAGTGAAGCGCGGTTGCTTCCTTACTTTACCCACATAGATGTGCACGTAATTTCGATACATCGATTTTTGTTCGCAAAAATCGATTTACCGGGTGTGGCGAAGAGCCACACCCGATCACAGCAACTCACGCGCTTAGTGCTCGCGTTATTGACGCGAGCCATGCCGTGTAAAGGAGGGCCGTTTATAGGAAGCGGGCTTGTGGGTTGCTAGAAAGTTTTCTACCAACCCACAAGACTGTGTTTTCCCGCGTGCTTTGGCACGCGGGAAGTGGACTCGCACCTGCGGTGCGAGGCGGTGCTTAGGTGCCCGAGGGGCTTCATCAGATTGCCCATTTTGGGGCTACTCACCTACCGTCAAGCCGGAACCAGAGGTTCCGGCCTTGCACGGGGCTTTCGCGGCATAAACCGCGTTCGCTGCGCTCACGCTATTTATTCCACGACCCCGTGCTGCGCCCTTCGGGTTGACGTCCGGTTCGCTACGCCCTGACATGGGCAATTATCTGATGAAGCCCCTGCAGATTCGCCACTAACGGAGGTGGCGAGGGGCAAGGCAGATAGTTAGGAGCGTGGGAAGATGACCACGACACACAAGCACCTGAGTGCAGAAGAAAAAAAGGCACGTATTGATGAGCTGCAAAGCCGCATTAGCGATGCCGTTACGTCTTTTGTGGACACAAGGAACTGGGAACAGTGGCTAAAATTTGTCGCCACGTTCCACACCTATTCATGGCGTAACCAAATCCTGATTATGTCCCAAAATCCCTATGCCGTTCAGGTTGCTTCTTTTACCGCGTGGAAACGTCACAAAAGGTTCGTGCGCAAAGGCGAAAAGGGCCTACGTATTTTCGGAGGCCGCGAAATTCGCGAAGAAGATCCCGAAACCGGAGAAGTGAAAGACCGTCTAGTGTTCTTTCCCGTGAGCGTTTTCGACATCTCACAAACTGAAATTATGGAGGGTGAAGAAGAAATTCTGCCACCGAGCTTTAACCTTACAGGAGAAGATGAAGCAGGATTGTTTAGCCCTGTTGCTCACTTTCTAGAGGCAAACGGATGGACAATTACCCGCGAACATCTTCCACTAAATTTGAACGGAGCGACGAGCCATAAAACGCACGAAATCATTTTGAGTGAATCTATTTCGAGTGCCCAGGCCGCTAAGACCCTCATTCACGAAGCCGCGCACGTCCTTATGCATGAAGACGTGACAGAGAGTGAATACATTGAGCACCGGGGAATTTGGGAAACCGAAGCCGAATCAGTGGCTTATGTTGTCGCCGCATATTTCGGATTCGATACTAGCGGCTATTCCATTCCTTACATTAAAGAATGGAGTGCAGGAGACGAAGACCTCATAAAGGAAACCGCCAAGCGCGTTAGCACAACTGCCAAACGCCTCATTGATGAAGTAAGTAGCCAGATCGAAGCGGTTGAAAACCCGACAGCAGCATAAGAAAGAAACTAATAGGGAAGGGCGTTTTAGCCCTTCCCTATTAGTTTATCCACAGGCAATTTAGTGCCAAAAGCCCGCCAGCGAGCGCCGCAGCCAACACGTCGGCAGCGGCGCACGAATAGCCGTGGCTGAGTTTTTGCGTAAGCGGCGAGAAATGCTTTGTAAAGCGGAACTTGAGTTTAAGGGAGAAAGGAAGAGAACTCTTAGCAAGCTGGATGATAGTACTAGTACTATCATGCTTGCCTCTAGACATTAGGTCTAGAGGATGACACACTTGGGTGTGTAAACCTAAAGGTCGCTGCGCTGGGCCAAGAGAGGTAAACCTCATGGGAAATATTCAGATGAAACCTGAATCTTCAGTACGTCCTAAGCGTCGCTCAGAACGTGGCGTGAATACACGCCGCCGTGTGGTGTGCGTGTATGTCACAGACGAAGAGAAAGCGTTACTTGAAGCGGCTTCGACAAACATGGGTATCTCAATGGCACGAGTGCTTCTTGATGCTGCCTTACATAGGCCCGAACTTCCTGCACATGAACATGCTGAGGGCCTTGATCTTGTGTCAGAAATGCGTCACTATCGCCGTCAGCTTGAAGGTATTGCCGTGAATATGAATCAGGTGGCTTTTCACGCAAATTCACGTCATGAAGTACCACTTGAATTTGAAGCGGCTTTACATCAGGTTTATAGCCTTGTCGATGAATTAAACGACGTTTTAGCGAAGGTGAGACGGCGATGATGCCCAACATTGTCCAGGGTGGCAATACCGGTGGACTCATGCGTTATCTTGTTGGCCCAGGACGTGCTAACGAGCACGTTAAGCCGCACCTTGTTGCAGGTAGCGGATCGATTATGCGCAAGTGGGGTGACTGGGAAGAACTTTCCGAAGCGCAAGCCGGTGAGATTAGCGAACGTCTCGATCAGTATATGAATGAGACCGGCACATACCCTATGGGAGCGCATAAGCAGTGGAATCGTGAGACTGAGGAAATGGAAACCGTAGGAGGCGCGCGCACACCGTGCCACGTTTTCCATTGCTCACTTTCCCTTTCTGGGGACGAAGGCAAACTCAGTGAGGAAACATGGGCAAAAATCGCCCATGACTTTATGCGTGAGATGGGCTTTGACGACGGTGCACATGCACCATGCCAATGGGTTGCTGTCCATCATGGAGCTTCTAAAGGCGGTGGGGATCATATTCACATCGTCGCCAATATTGTGCGGGAAAATGGCACCCGCTGGAGTCCTTGGCAGTGTTTTAAGCACGCACAAAAAGCGTGCGGTCAATTAGAGCATCGTTATGGGCTTCGGATCGTCGAGGGACGAGAACACGGACGAGGAAGCCGCTGTGATTCAGCACGTGCCCAAAACGGCGCAAAGAAACGCATGATGAACATGACGGAGCGCCAGCAGTTGGAAGCCAAACTGCGGGCCGCTGCAATGGCAGCAACGAGTGAAGAAGAGTTCGTTCGTATCGCACGTGCTAACGGAGTCCAACTGTATGGAAGGATTTCTAAAGATACCCCCGGGAAAGTTGTGGGCTATAGCGCGAAACTTCGTCATGCGGAAGCACGCTATATGGCTGGAGGGAAAATAGCCCGAGACCTTGCTTTACCTCGACTGCGTCAGATGTGGGGAACGAGCGAGGAAGAGATTAATTCAAGCGCAACAGCGTGGCTTCCAGTATCCAAACGCACCGACCTTAAGGGAGTTACTCTTAGCCGTCCCTGGAACATCTTTAGCCAATACATCAATGAGTTCCACAGTATTGATCCAACTAATGAAGCAGACCTTGTTTCGCACGCACAGTGCCTAGCTGGGCTTTACAGCGCACAAATGGAACAGTGCAAGCCATTTTCTCCACAAGCCCTACGCTTGCTTCGAGCATTTACTAGCGTTGGTCGTATCGCTCAGACGAAAACACACATACCCGGCGCACACCAGAGCATACGAGGCGCAAGCGCTGTATCAGCAGCACTCATGATGGGATCAAGCGCAGCACACTCAGGGCGCAGACAACAGCTCTTGCTTTTGTATTCAACGCTCGAATTAACGAAGGCGTTACACGATCTACTTGAACAAAGCGGGCAAACAGAAACAGCGCGAGCCATAGCCAGGGACACGAAAGAGCTTATGACAAGCGTCCAAAAAGAGTTTGCTCAAATGCCTCAAATGATGGCATACGCCCGTAAGGAACTCGAAGGGGCAAAGATTAGCGCTGTTACACCAACTGGCATCACCATTAAACGTGCAACAGCAGAGACCCAGACCTCACGCCGGCCAGGACCTGGCCAGTGGGTACCCAAACGGGTTCCAAAACGTGACGATGGGCTTGATAAAGGATCTCGAAAGGAGCAGGGACAATGAGTGAACAAAACACTGAACACGAAGAAGAGGAAATCGAGCCATATTTTTCGAGCCTGGATGAGTTCGTTTCCGACTACCTTGCCCCTATCTACAACCGAGCTACCAGCGCAGGGGCTTCCTGGTGCCCCCAATGGTGGATGCACCAAGGGGCTGTTGTACGCTTTACGGCACTGTGGCAGTCATGGGAAGAAATGCGTATTAACGGCGGTGCTTCAGGACTTGCACAGTGGCTCACCCAATACGGGGACCCGATTATGGCAACCTTGTTTGACCCCGAAGGGCCTTTCAAAGGGTGCTCACCTACGAGAGGCCACCGGCAGCATGAGATCAATGAAGACGACCAGCTACCGGTGGTCCCCCCAGAAGAAGGGCTTTTTGAACCTCGCGAGTAGTCCTACTTCGTTATTGCTTGTGCAGCCGTGCGGGCGACACTAGTTTTCACGATAGGTTTACCAGCAGCAGTGGCTTTAGCCTTTTGGAGTCTTTCACGAAACGGCTGGCCCTGGCTCATATCTGCAAGGAGAACCCCGCGTTCAGCTTGAACAGGGAAACGCCCTGCACGGCTTTGCGCCCAGGCCTCACGGGCTTGAGCGCTATCCCAAGCAGCAGTTGCCTCTGTATCTTCATGGATTTCACGCCCCGCCTCAGCAGAATCGCTACCAACGGCTAGGTTCGCTTCTTCGTGTTCAACACCGCGTGCAGCATTGGCGTTTTCTGTTGCCATATGAAGATTCGCAGCTTCCACGGCGATCTTCTCAGGGGAGGACATATCCATGAGCTCTGCGGCCTCGGCATATACGTGTACAGGAACGGGAGACACAGACAGCCCTTCCGCTTCCTTTAATCCCTCAGAAGATAGTGCGCCCGCTTGCTGTGGGTTTAGCTGCGTAGCTGATATATCAACTCCCCAGCGTTTCTTGCACTCATCTTCAATACGGCGCGCGGCCATAGCAGCATCAGGGCGGAACGGCGCGTAAGTTTTCGCCGCACCGTAGGCCTGTGTCAATTCTTCAATGAACGGATCAGAGCCTTGCTTTGCCCAGTATTCATCGCGCGCCGCGCGTGAGTAGACTTGCTGGGCCTGCCTGTAGCCTTCATCGAAAAGAGCTTGAGTTTTACGAGCTTGCTCAGTTGTCAAGCGTTCCATATCGCGTAGATACTCTCGTTGCTTTTCCGCAACCAGCTTCGCGATCTGACTGGCTGCCATGAGCAGTTGAGAAAGAGCTTGTTTAATATCGGCTTCGAGATCGTCAGCCATGATTTAATCCTTTCTCGAAATTTAACGCTTCTTATTTGATTCCCAGAACGGGATTAGACGAATAAGGACCGGGCGCGCGCCCGAGGCAAACACCCACGCGCGCCCAGCCGGCATTGAGTGCAAATCTGAAACCGTGGCAATAGGGCGGCTCATTCCATCTTTGCTTCGAGATGTTGAAGTTCCAGATGAAGACGTAGAGGTTTGCACCGAATCTGAATAGTGCGTTCCGATCAGGCTTGAGAGGTCTTGCAAAAAGTCATCGTCTTTGCTTCCACCTCCGTACACATTGACGTTAGAAGCATTCCACATCTTCTTCATTCCAGCCTCGCCCCACGCCTGAACACCTTGGGGGAAGGACTGCAAAATCGTATCGACGCATATACCGCGTGAGCCAAAGTGACTGTAAAGGTCTGGAAGCTGATCCCATCGGCACACGTTAGCTGCTTCATCCAGTTCAACGAGCATCGGTAGCGTTAAACGCCCGCCAGGCTGGTTTTTTGCGTGTTCTTGAGCAGCTTCAATGACAGCAACGGTAAGTGCCGTCACCAAAGGCGCTGGCGAGGATGGGCCTTCTTGAGAAAGGCAGTACAAGGTCTGAGTTGTTGCAACGAAAAGGGCTGGGTCAAACTCACGCCGCCCCGCGCTAGGACGAGTCCATTCCATTGCCGGGGCATTGAGCATGAAAGAAACCATCTGCGTTGCATTCGCGTAAATACCCGACTTTGTCACATGCGTTGTGTCGATCAAATCGCGCAAGCTTTGCGCATACACAGGTTCACCGGCATCGCGCAGCAGGTAGACAGCTTCATCCGAAGAACTATCGGAAAGCCAGGAATACACATCCTCAAGGCTTCTTTCGCTCTTAGCGGCGGCAAGAAGGTAACAGGTGAGAGCCGTTTTTGCTTTTTCGACAAAGAACGGGTCTGTTCGAGCGTCTCCCATTGACGCGGACGCAAAAACGCCCGCCAGGGAGGCCGCGCGCACACCATCTGTGACGTAGGTAAGCGGATTCCAAAACCAGGTTTGCTCAGTTGAAGCGAGATTTTGAGGGTCAAAAACCCACACTTGCCCAAACGCTGAACGCGCATCCAACGTGGCATCGACAATATCTCGCTTGTTTGAAGTCGCTAAAACAGCACCAGGGGCCGCAAGAATACGAGGCACAACCCAACAGGTCGTTTTACCAGTTCGAGGCCCTGAAATATTCACAGTCACATCTTCAAACGACGAATAAACCGGAACGCCATACGCAACCGTCTTCCCTACAGGAAGACCTATCGCGCTACCTTCAATGCCAAGACGCTTGGCTTTAGCGGCAACCGCGTTGCGCATGAGCGGTGCAATATCGCGCTTTGAGCGCGTGGCCAGGCGCGCAGCGTCATCGCCCCGAGCGCGCGATGTTTTCCCAGGAAAAACAATGAAACCAACCAAGGCCAGGACCAGGAAACCGATTCCAAAAACGAGGGCGGTTGTGCCCACATAAGACGGGATTTCTCCCCTTACCAAGCCCACAACCACATCGAAAGGATTTGCTGAAAGGTCTAGTCCCATCCACCAGGCGCAGGCCAGGGCTGAAAGAGTGAGACACACTCCCATGTACAGCGCGAGAACCAGGGCAAGAAGGAGAGTCCGAGTTCCACTGTCAAAGTCGTTCCACACGCTACGCATTTTGCACTTCCTTATGCCAGCGCTTATTCGTATCAGAAAGAACTTCTTCCCCTTCAACGAAGGCGACTTGGAACGGGATTCCAGGAGCATCTGAGGTCTTCATGAGGAACTTTCCTAAGCCAACAGGGCGCGCTTGAGTCAAGTTAGACGGATCCCAGGACGCGGCAGAATTCCATGAAGACAGCAACTCGCGCTCAGCATCAGACATATGCATGATCTGTTCGATTAAGTCCATTTCGCGACGCGGGAGACCGCCAAAAAACAGCATTTTCGCACGCTCAATGAACCCCATTGCCCGTGTACGATCTGCTTCGCTTTCAAGTGAAGTTAGGTCAGCAATAGAGTGAGTAATCATCGTTTGGCCAACGCCAATAGAGCGGTTCAAGCGAGTGAGCGCATCAATACGAGCGACCATGCCAGAAGAAGCCGACAAGATACGCCAAAGTTCATCCATCACAATGTGATAGCGCTGACGAGGCATTAAGTGCGCATCAGCCAAGGCTTGGGCAATTTCGACGGTTGCAAACCCATAGGACCAGCACGCAAGCAAAACCGCTGCTTGCAGATCTGTTTCGGCTTGCAAAAGATCGTGAACGTCAAAGACAACCGAGCGATCCATCAGCATCGGAGTAGTGCGTTCAACAGCGAAAATCCCACCAAAACGCCCCGAAAGGAGCGACATTAACGAGGCTTCCAGGTCCTCAGTAACACGCATGTACTGGTCCAGGTCGCCGCGATCAAGTGCAGCGGCACGGATTGCTTCCGTCGGATTGCGAATCACGGTGAGCAAATCAGCAAGGGTCGGGGTTCCCCCCTTACGTTCAAGCTCACGGATAGCTTCATCCAGGATCGTTTCCTCACGATCTTCGGGAGGACGACGACGAATAATCTGAATGAGCGAAGCCACCAGGTTCTTTTTCCGTTCATGGGCTGCACCTAAAAGTGCTGCACGGTTTGGATCCCCAGGTGGAAGCAGTTCCAACGCTTCTTCCACATTGCCTGCATCCAACGGATTAATGCCGGTTTTACCGTGTCCAATACGGATCACTTGCCCGCCCAGGGCCTCGATAACATCCACATAGTCCGGTTTGATATCGCCCAGGACCATTGTGCGAATCCCGAAAGCATCATGGCACAAGGCCATGCGTCGCACGAGGGAAGACTTTCCAAGACCGTTAAGGGCGATCACCATTGAGGACGGCGCGGCAATAATCTTCATTTCAAACCAGGAAAGCGGATCCGCACACAGTGCGCCAGGAGCATCGAGGCGACGGCCCAGGGGCGCACCAACTAGGGGCGCGTTACCGCCAACCGCAAAAGGCCAAAGCCCGCAAACCTGCACACTTGAAGCGCGCCAGGTGGGCAGTGACAGGCCACCGTTCGAAGTGGTATCCAAGCCGAAAAATTCGCTGACAAGCTCAGTGTTCATGCCCAGCCACCATTCTTAGGAAGAACGCCCAAGGGAAGTGCCATGATAAAAGCTTCTTCTTGCCGACCGTATGCAGGCCGTACAAGCAGCTGCGAGGCTGCGGAAAGAGACTCAATAGAGTGAGTCATACGGCGGAATTCGTCAGGATCAGCACTCATTGTCGAGCCGGTGATAATCATGCCGAAATTCACCAGGCCAGCGCCCTTAGCACGCTCTAAAGCAACCTGTCTTGCCGCTTGATATTCCAAAGAATCTTCAATGCTTTCACCACGGTTTGCCACCGCACGGCTCTTAGCCCAACGCAAATCCTTCTGGATTTCGCCAGGGGCTTTATCCACGCTGATTGTTTGGTATATGAGCGTTACGCGCTTTCGCTCGATATCCCCGCTTGGAGAAAGAACATGGGTGAGAACATCTGAGGTAACCGTCCCTTGGGGTGGGGTAGAAACTACCCACGACCGCGAAAGACCACTGTCATGACGGTAAGAATCCCACGAAGCGCGAGCTTCTTGGGGACCAGCTTCCAGCCATTCCAATGGTGTTTCCTCACGCCGCGCGAAGGCCGCATCAAAGATTTCTTCAGCAGCAGGATCAAAAGCACAGCGCGACAAACGCGAAACAGCGTCCACACCCAAGGGGATGATCGTTCCTGCACCAGTGGCTTGCAAGCTGTTTGTGATTGAAGGGAGTTGAATTCCAATCTCATAGCCACTGTCTTTAGAATCTCGGAAAGTCAGAGCAATATGCGTGCGAACCTGAGAAGCGCCGATACCGTATGCGCTGACAATACGGGAAATGATGTCGAGGGAAAGCTCAGAAGCAGAAGGATGCAGGCGACCTTCCACCTCACGCTTTAAGCGCACGCCAGAATCGGGAAGAGTTTCAACGCTGACTTGAGCGCCCACAACGTTGAGCATTCGCCCTAAGTCACCAAGCCACATTCCCCACGCAGCTACCTGATGGTCGATATCAATGTTATCGACCAAGTTAGAGGCAGCAGGAGAAGCAGAAAAGACCACCGTGCAGGTTCCGCCCTTGTGGTGAATGATCGCGAAAGGACGATCATAGGAGTCAGTATGAGCGGTAATCGTTGTTCGCTCTAAAGAGCCAGGAAGGTGAGGGCGGCTCAAAGATCGACGAGAAAACACGTTTCCTCCATTCCATTCGCGAATCATGAAATTGGCCCTTTCACCGATTTTTGCCGCGACGCTCACGCGGTGACGATCAGTGAGGGTAACGAGATAAAAGAACAAACCCGATACAACCGCAACGACAAATGCCGCCATGAGATGACCATTGAGCAAGACGACAAACACCACGCCCGCAACAGCAAGAAGCCCAAATGATTGACCAAGGGAAAGCTTTCCCAGGCCCAGAGTTCGGGGAACCCACCAATTACCGTAGGTTGGAGGCGTGTAGTGGCGTTCAGCTGAGTTGACGGATGTCATGTGACGACCCCTTCACGACAGTTGGTGCCCCAGAAGGAGCTTGAACGGGACGCGGTGTTTCGCTAGCCCCATTTGGGTTGCTTTCATTCGTTTGAGTTGCCGTATTGATAACGTTTTGAGCGCGCGTGTGAACTTGTGAAGCGGCTTCCAGGGCGGCAGCACCCAAAGGGGCAACCTTAGCGGCACGAGTAGAAACACCACTTGCAGCAGACGCTGGTGCCGCAGCAGACCCCATAGCGGGAGCGGCACTTGCACGGTTGGTATGTGCGATATCAATTGCCCCACGAGCCAAAACAGTTCCCGCCATAACTCCACCAAACGCACCGCCACTACTCGCACCCATCGCCGCCGATACGGGAGGTGAAACCATTTTCATGAGTGCAGGCAAGCTCAGAGCGCCAGCGATGAGGAAACCAATTCCAAGGTAAAGGCCTTCCTTGTTAGCCGTAAAACTTCCGTGGTCGCTAACAATGAGCTGCATACTGAGCGCATAAATTGTTGCAGCGACAGGCTTATACAAAAGGAACGCAAGCATCCAGCGAAGATTCCGACTCAGCCACTCATTTCCCATCTTTGTTCCAACAAGGGAAGCAGAAATTGGTAAACAGGCAGCGAGGATGACTAGCGCGACCCCTCGAAGGCTCATTAAAGCGTTTTGAATAGCTCCGAAGACGATCACAATGATTGCTAATATCGCGCCCATCACCAGGCCAGAGCTGCTGATGTTATCCGAAATGGCCTTGACAGTTTGATCGTTTACACCGTTTGAAATATCACCGGACTCTTTCACAATCCACTGCGCGTATGAATCGGAAACCTTTGCACCTAAGCGAATGAAAAACACTCCGCACGCTGAGATTATTGTCAAAACAATAAGATCTTTACCCAGGTGAGCAGCGTATGCGCTTCCACGGGAGTTTTCCCATGCGAGCTTTGCTCCGGCCACCATTAGCGCGCCACAAACTAAAACCATTTGAACATAGAGAGTGTGCTCCCACACCCATGAAACAACGTCTGTTCTGGCTTTAGAATTAAGCGCCGGTGTAGGCACATAAACCCACCAAGCGCCAAGTTCAACAATAACCTTTGCAGCTTCCTTGAGCAGGTCCGTGAGCGAAAATAAAGCCGCTGGGAACATCACCATCAGTTAGTCTTCCATTCGTACAAGCCGTTTTTTGCAAGAACTCCCTCGTGGTTGCCATTGGTTCCCAGCGTGCGGATACCCCAATTGCCGTTTTCAGGAGCGATGACCTTCCAGTCATTTCCATCCCACTTGAGATGCACGGGCCACGCATCTACGCGCGCAAAATCGCCGTAGTATGCAATAACAACGAAAGCATCATCAGGTGAACGCATTTCCTGGACATAGCCGAGAGGACTACCAGCGGATGCGGTTGTTTGGGAGAAGGCAACCGTTTCGAGAGCAGCCTGATTATTTCCAGAATCCGCAAGATAACTTGCCATTGCCTGTTGCGGGTAGGCTGCTTGATTTACAACAGAAACGAACGTTCCGGCAGCTACAAGCGCGCCCTTCGGGGAGTGCTGGAAGCAGTGCGGGTAAGTTTTTACTACCGCAGGACCGGCATTCTCTGAAACTGGGTAAATATCGGATTCATCTGTAAGCGAGTCCAGTTTGCCTTTCCAGCCTTCACCAAACGCTCCGGTAATAGGTTCAGTGGAAGCGGCTTCAGGAAGCGAAGGGCACTTAACAGATTCACCTTTCACACCGTTTTCTGGAGCAGAAGTAGGGTGTTCCGATGCCCATTGTCCTTGGTCAGTACTCGCCGTTGTCTTTGACGGGCTTGGCTGGCTTTGATTACCGCGAAACAAAAGCC
>ERZ772974.672-NODE-672-length-24123-cov-27.361476_pt1 | contig 24123 bp, 33 predicted proteins | sample MGYA00580671_ERZ772974 | MGnify/ENA primary metagenome ERZ772974 (study PRJEB29015, sample SAMEA2738065) | human oral metagenome | biome: human oral; feature: human-associated habitat; material: saliva | place: China | collected 2218 ... | reverse complement strand
GTCTTACAGGCGAAATAAAGCTTGAAATAACCTACTCGAGAGACTCGGAACTAGAGCGACTACAATCGTTCATTGTACCGAAATCAAGGATAACATCGTCGCAGAGTATTGTTGCACTAGCAAATAAGGGTGTGTCTGTATCAAGCACTAATGCGGCCCTACTAGTTAATTATCTACAGGACTTTGAAGACACGAACTTCGATAGGATTCCAGAGATTAAAAGTATCAACCGTTTCGGATGGATTGGTAAAGACTTCTCACCCTACGTAGCCGGCATTGAATTCGATGCAGATGATAATTACCCAGAGCTAGAGCAGTGCGTAACGAAACCAAACGGCACTATTGAGGATTGGAAGGAAGTCGTCAAGGCTGTCAGAAAATCCCATAAGATAGCGCCTAAAGTCGCTCTAGCTGCATCATTCGCATCGGTTTTAATTGAGCCACTGGATGCACTTCCATTCTTCGTCCACTTCTGGGGAGCGTCTGGAGGAGGTAAAACTGTATCGCTAATGTTAGCCGCATCAGTATGGGGAAAGCCCGACGTCGGATCATATATTAAGACATTTAATTCGACCAAGGTTGCACAGGAAATCCTTGCATCGACCCTATACAGCATGCCCGTTATATGTGATGAGTTGCAAATTAAGGTGGGAGCAAGTGACAACTTCGACAGTTTGATTTACGAACTGTGCGAAGGTTCTGGAAAGAGTAGATCTAATAAACAACTAGGCATACAAGCATCAAGGAATTGGCGAAACTGCTTTATATCAAGTGGAGAGCAACCAATTACAGGCGAACTTAGTGGAGGCGGTGCAAAAAACCGAGTATTCGAAATCGAGTGTCAAGACGACCTCTTCAACGACCCTATGAAAATAGTTGAGGCAGTAAAGTCGAACTACGGACACGCAGGACGAGAGTTCGTAGAGGCATTAGACAGCAAAACACGCAAGAAGATTAAGACCGCACAGCAGTCTGTCTTTGCCGAATATAGCGAAAAGGGATTCACTGACAAACAAGCCCTTGCCGCATCTATTATCGTTGTGGCTGAGGCGTTCTACAGCTCAATAATCCTGAACGAACCGCCTAGCTTTATAGCGGAAGACCTCGAGCCTTACATAGCAACGCATGACGACGTGTCGCAAGACTTAAGGGCGGTAGAGTGGTTAAAAGGCTGGATTGTTAAGAACTGGAACAAATTCGATGAGGATGCACCAGAGATTTATGGAGTAGCGAATACATTCGATACGGTTGATATAGTTGCATCTGTATTAAGAGAACACTGCCAGAAAGCAAGCATTAACTACAAGAAATTGGTGTCGTACCTAGATAGGCTTAAGGTTCTTGAAACAAATAAGGGTAGAAAAGACCGCCGAGTAAGGATAGGAGCAACATCACCGTGTTGTATATCAGTTAAAAAGAGCTTTTTAGGTGATGAAAAAGATTAACTTGTTCGCAATGTTCACAAAATGTTCCCAAAAATAAAAAGCCACTTGCGAACGGTAAAAATATTGATATTTCAATAGTTATAAGTAATAAATATATACTTGTTCGCAATGTTCACAAAAATATTTACACACTTATAGGCTGTATAAAAAACATAAAAAAATATATACGCATATAAGTGTGAGCAAAAAAAAGTTGCGAACAACTGCGAATTTGCGAACAGCCTTGATAATACTGGGGTACAAGCGAAAATTATTGAGAACAAGCTGTGAACAGTTGGGAACAAACTAGATGCATGAACAAAATTAATAACATATTTTGTAATAAATAACAAAATAACGAAATTACATAAGGAGGAGTCATGCTAATTAAACTAATAGCCTTAATGCTGCTAGGTGTAATTGCCCTAGTGCAGCACTACAGGGGCAATGTAATAGCGGCTAACTGGCTGTATCTGGTGTTCGATGTAGGGGCGATATACCTGATCATCATCCCGCTACTGGATTTATTCATAGGGCACAGGCAGGGGATGTACATAGCGGCAACGATACTACTGGCGATAGTGATTATTAAGGATATGGAGGTGCGGAATGGCTAAATGGATATTAAGTGCAGAGTCCTACGGGGCGTTTAAGCACACAAAAGAATATATTCCTGTTCCGAATCCGTACGGGGTAACAGTGATTACGGAGCGCCAGGCAATCAGGCTGACTAGCGGCTGTAGGTGGGCGACTAGAGGGCATTATGTATATACAAGAGACCACAAGTCGATTAGGTTCGACACACTGCGAGAGGCTCAGCGATACGCAGAGCAGTTAGGAGGTGCAGAATGACTGAGAAAAGAATAATATCGATTGAGGTGACTTGTTATGCAGATTGCCCATTTTATAACAAGCCCTTGCCCACATCTCCGTTACTGCCTCGAAAGGGCGTTTGTCATAAGGAGGATTAAATGGTAAGTGAAGAAAAATTAAAGCACTACGCTGTCAATTTTCTTGATTCTGAGATAGATGAAATTCACAAGACATTAGAATTTGTTAAAACTGATGGAGAGAGACGGTTGTTAACGGAACTTGTAAGAGATTATAGGCGAGATCTTGCGGAAATAGAAGACAGCCTTGAAGGATAAAGGTGAGCATGATGAAAGAATTTAGACCATCAATCAACTTGGGCGTTAAGTCAAGCAGACACGGCAGAAGCACTATGCTTGTTAAATGTCCGTTTTGCGAAAAGGAGTTTGAAGTGTATATATGGAGCTTTGCTGGTTCTGGAAAAAGGTGTTCTTGTGGGGCATTGCTTGGAAGATTTAGTTGTGTAAAGGAGGTAGAAAATGATTAACGAAGATTTGAAGTACATAGCCGACCACTACGGGTTAGAGCATCAGCTAGGAAAGTGCAAGGAGGAGCTAGGTGAACTTATAAAGGCTATCGAATCATTGGACGAAAAGGCAATTGTTGAGGAGATAGCAGACGTCGAGATTATGACCGAACAACTAAAGTATCTTATGCGAACCGAGCCAAGTGTGGAGATTTACAAGGACTATAAAATCGCTAGACAGCTTAGACGAATAGCAGGGGAGCAGAGTCATGAGTGTGATAACTAGAGAGGAGTTATTGCGTATTCCTAGATTACGCAAGCACATCAAACGCAAGATGCAGCGTATTGAACTGTACGAGACGAGAGCAACTGGTGGAGCAATTGATTACAAGGAGCGTGTGCAGTCGAGTGTGAACGACTCAGCCAGTGATTGCCTATGCGAGGCTGTTGATCTACGGCGGGAGCTCATTGATGACACCAAGGAGCTTAACGATTTAATCAATAGGGCCTATGATTTTATGAGGACGTTAGACGAGGTGCTCCATAGGGATATCGTGTATGCAAGATACATCGTGGGGCTGCCCTGGAATGACGTTGCGAAGACGTTTAATTATTCCAATCAACGAATTTTTCAAAAACATCGCGAGATTTTATGTAAATTATAGTTGATTATAGTTGATTATAGTAGGTTCTCTAAAATATGATATACTCAAGCAAAGCTGGAGAGGGGAAGAATAGACCCTCGCAGCACTGCTTGAAACAAATCCATTTATAAAGTCAAACTTAATAAGGTGTTGCCCGGTACCAGTTGGTATCGGGTTTTCTTTTGTGATACAATCACGATAAGTATTAAGTTGATTTTGTGGAGGTGTTTTGAAAATGCTTTGGAACGTAGTTAGTCTTGCATGTTTAGGATTACTTGCAGTTATAACTTATTTTGTAAAAGATTTACCTGTTTATTTCAGAGAAATGAAACTAGAACAAAGTCGTGCGAGAAACAGTCAAGAGCTACTTCGCGAGGCATATTTCAGAGAAATTGGTGGAGAAGAAGTTGCACAAATTTTAAAAGACTGGTTGTCAACTTTATTTCGTTTCAAAGATGATAATTTTGAAATTGACGACGAAGAAGATACTGATGAGGATAGAGAGGCATCTTCTGTTGAGGATTTGCTTTCTCGAACAGTATTATATGGGTCTACTCACACAATACATTTATGTGCATTATATATGCAGGATTTGTATGAAGGTATTCTTGACAGCGAAAATGATGGGTTGGACTATGCGGGATGTAAGTCAATTTTGTATTCAGCTTTCATTATTTCAAGTTTAAAGTTTGATTTTACTGGATACGAAGTAGAACCTTTGAGATTTCTTGAGATGAAGATTAATGATCTCTCAGAAATAAAAAAGACTGAAGCATTCAAAAAAGCTCTTGAAGATATCAAACGAGAAGATAAAAGGATGTGACAACATGTTAATTCTTATGATTTTGGTTTATGTGCTGAATGAAAATCGTGTTATAAATTTAAGTTCACCCAAGCTTATAATAACTGAAATTGTGCTAATGGTGTTATTTACTGTAGAGCTAAAGGTGGCGCATCATTTTATTATAAAAAGCACGAGGTTTAAGAAACGTTAAAACTTGCAAAGAGTCCTCCGGGGCTCTTTTTTAATATTTACAAAACAAACAAAGGGAAGAGGTGAGGCTGAATGCCAAAGGCGAGGAATCCTAAAGCAGATGAAGCCGAGGCTCTATACAATAAAGGCTTTAGGCTGATAGAAATATCTAAACAGATGGAATTACCAGAAGGCACTGTAAGGCGGTGGAAGAGTGTTTATAACTGGGATGCCGAACGTTCGAATAAAAAGAAAGCGAACGTTCGTAAAAGCAAAGGCGCACCTCGAGGCAATCAAAATGCAAAAGGTGCGGGTGCTCCTAAAAAGAATACCAACGCTGAGAAGTACGGATTCTTTTCTAAGTATCTTCCAGAGGAAACACTCGACATCGTACAGGCTGTTGAAAAGGCTAATCCGATCGACCTTTTATGGCATCAGATACAGATTGCCTATGCTGCTATTATCAGAGCTCAGCGAATTGCTTACGTAAAAGATAAGGACGATAAGACAGTTGAACGAGTCGAAGAGAGGGACGGCACTGTTTGCGGTGAAAAGTGGGAAGTTCAACATGCTTGGGATAAGCAGAATAACTTCCTCAAGGCCCAAGCAAGGGCGCAGGGCGAGTTACGAAGCTTAATCAAGCAGTACGATGAGATGCTACACCGTGATTGGGATATGGCGACAGAAGAGCAGAAGTCACGCATAGATCTAATCAAGGCTCAGACTGCTAAAGCAAAAGGAGACGATGGCGCAGATACTTACCGAGACGATGGATTTATCGATGCTCTTAAGAGAGAGGTGTCAGACGCATGGGAAGACTAGCGCAAGTATTTAGGTTTCAACCGTTTAGCAGGAAGCAGAAACAGGTGCTTACGTGGTGGCTTCCAGAGTCACCCGTACAGGATAAGAACGGCATTATTGCAGACGGTGCTATCCGTTCGGGCAAGACCGTATCAATGGCATTATCATACGTCATGTGGTCAATGTCGACGTTCGATGGCGAAAACTTCGGCATGGCTGGTAAGACTATCGGTGCATTCCGTCGAAACGTACTAAAGCCACTCAAGTTGATGCTGTTCGCTAGGGGCTATAGGTTCAAGGATCATAGAGCTGACAACCTACTCGAGGTAAGACGCAACGGTGTAACGAATTATTATTATATCTTCGGCGGTAAGGACGAACGTTCGCAAGACCTTGTGCAGGGTATCACTCTGGCGGGGTTCTTCTTCGATGAGGTTGCCCTTATGCCTGAGTCGTTTGTCAATCAGGCTACTGCTCGTTGCTCAGTAGAGGGGTCAAAGTGGTGGTTCAATTGCAACCCGGACAGACCACGTCACTGGTTCAAGATTAATTGGATTGACAAGGCTGATGACAAAGACCTTATATACATACACTTCACTATGGACGACAATCTGTCGTTATCGGAGGTAATAAAGGAACGATACAGACGCCAATTCGTTGGTGTCTTTTTTAAGCGCTTTATTAAGGGATTATGGGTCGGAGCAGAAGGACTTGTACATCCGCAGTTTGCAGATGATGCAGACAAGTACGCAATCAGCTACGACGAGCTTATGCCGTTGAATGCAATTGGAGAAAGACAGAACGCACACAAACTAGTGCAGATATGTATCGGCATAGACATAGGCGGAACGAAGTCGCATACACCGTTTATAGCTACTGGGTTCACTAAAGGGTTTAATAAGCAGATACGACTGTATTACAAGCGAATTGTACACAGTAAAGGCACAGTTGATCCCGAGAAGATTTACAGCACATTTGGAGAGTTTGTTAGCGAAGTAAGGGCGCTTTACCCAGGCATACCGATAACAGCTGCATTCGTTGACAATGCGGAGCAATTAATAATAAATGGACTGGCGATGTATAGTGCAGCGAATAGGGTAGGTGTTAATGTTACAGGATGCCGCAAGACGGAGTTTAGCGACAGAGTGTTAGCATACAATGCTGTAATCAACACCGGGCGCCTACTCTGGGTCAAAGAATTCTGCGAACCGATTGCAGATTCAATCAGTGAGATGGTATACGACAGTAAGAGTAAAGAGGAGAAGTTGCTCGACGATTTCTCGACTGATGTTGATACATATGATGCTGACTTCTATTCATGGAGTTACTTTATTAATTATTTCCATCCGATAAGGAGGACGAATTGAGAACACACATAATTAGTTATTTGAATAAAAAGGGCTACAAGGTTAACAGCAAAGCCCTTGAAATAATCGATACATGTGACATGTGGTATCGTGTGGAACTAATCGACGATTTCCACAAGCGTAGCACAGTTAACAACGTTGATTATGAGATGGCACGTAGCGGATTTGCGAAGAGAGCATGCGAAGATGATGCTAACCTCTGTGAGATAGTTGAGGTAAGGCTCGAGGATACTTCTGCAGATAAGTACGTCTCGGCACTACTAAAATCCGAGAAGTTCCAAGACAACATCAGGGAACAACTGGAGCTAATCGCTGCCGAGGGAACTGTTGCTACATATGCAAGAGTAGTCGGTGCGGATGTACTTGAATCACAGGAACTTCGCGGTGGTAAGATAGAGCTGGTGTATGTTAAGCCGAATGGGGTATTCCCGCTAAAGGTCGAAAAGGGTACGATTACCGAGTGCGCGTTCGCATCGGAAGATGTCGAGAATAACAAGGCTCGAACAACAATAGTGATGTTTACACTAGAGGACGGCGCATATAAGTCGACTACTGCGGTGTTGGATGAACAAGGAAACGAGATACGTGAACGTCACGTTGATATTGTGCTGGGAGAGGTTAAGCCGTTCGCGGTACTAACCACCGCGGCGGTCAATAACCTTAAGGATATGCAAGGTTATGGGCTGCCTAAGATATGCGGTGCTATTCCCGAGCTAAAAGGCGTTGACTTGATATTCAACGTCCTTTTTGGTGACCTTGACAAAGCCGACAAGATGATTCTGTACAACGAGGCTCTGTGCAATTTTAATAAAAACGGTGAACCTGTTACTCCGAATAAGCAGCACAAAAAGACATTCGTGTCGGTAGGTAAGGCTCTACCAGAGCAGAAGACTCTTATTCAGGAGGTAAATCCTGAGATTCGAATTGATGAGATTACCAAGACATTTGAGTTAGTGCTCTCACTGCTATCGCTTAAATTCGGATATGGTTCGAGAAAGTACAGTTTCGAGAACGGTCAGATAAAGACCGCGACAGAGTATATCGGAACTAAACAAGACTCGATGCAAGAGCTCAACAAGCAGCGGCAGAAGTTGACCGACTACATAGGGGACATAATCAAGGCGTTGCTATGGTTCTCGAATGCTACCAGCAGCACAAGTTATGACCTCAATGTTGTTATCAATATTGAGTATGACGATAGTTACATCATCGATAGGCAGAGTGAACTTGAAGCAATGCGTCAAGATGCGCAAACGTTTGGGCTTCCGAAACTGGTTATCAATTACCTTATGGAGAAGTACAACTTATCCGAGGAAGAGGCGAACGAGTGGTACAACGGGGGTGGAGCAGAGGCGGACCCAATTGAACCTATAGGGGAGTAATTCTATATGCTATCGGATAGACAGAAAGAGCAACTATCTGCAGAAATGATACCGCTGTTCCAGGAACTAGAGCAAGACGTTATACAAGATATTGCTCGTAGAGTTCGTAAGGAGTCGCGCTGGACAGAGACTGCGGAACTACAGGCAAAGACTCTTGAGGCTATGGGATATAAGCCGATGGAGATTCGGAACAAGGTCATGCGAGAACTCAAAGCGGACAAAGCGTATCAGGCTATGATTGCAAAGAATACGCTTGAGCACAAGAGAGCCGTTAGGGACCGCATAAAACAGCTTGTAGCAGATGCAAAGGAGCGCGGCGATGATATTGTAAGTCGTGCTGGCACAATGGCATTTAACGACGATTTGTCCTTCTGGAAGTCAAAGGGAAGACATCTCAGACACAGCTCGGAATTGGCTGAGATAAACGCAACTGCTTCGCACCGATTAGCTCATGAACTGAAGAACCTTACACACTCTACTGGGTTTAAGTTTATCGGCGCACCTATAAGGCTAGATAAGGCGTTTAGTCATGCGATGGATAGCATGATAATGAATGTAGCTACGGGGACCTTTTCAAGCGGACAAGCAGTCGAAAAAGTCGTATCTGACCTAGAGAAGAGCGGAATTAGGCACGTTGACTTCGGCTCCGGTATCTCAAGAGGGATTGACGTAGCTGCTGCCTTAGTGGTTAGGACTACACTCGGCCAGATGGCTGCTGAGATATCGATGAGCAATGCGGCCGAACTCGGTACCGACCTCGTTGAGGTATCGTCACACGTCGGAGCCCGGGAAGGTATCGGTCACGCTAGTCACGTAGATTGGCAAGGTAAGGTCTATAGTATCAGTGGTAGACGGCATCCGGAAGAAGAGGAACGGCTCGGCTACAAGATAGAGAAGCTGTCAGACGCTACGGGGTATCCGGACGATCCGACAGGCTTGTGTGGATACAACTGTCGCCATACGTTCTATCCCTTCCTTGAGGGCATTTCTGAACCAAATCCAATCGTAAAGGACCCAGAGCCTGTAACGGTTGACGGACGAACCTACACACATTACCAGGCAACACAGGTACAGAGGAGACTTGAGAGAGAGCTGCGAGAGTTAAAGCGGCAGTATATAGGCGGAGATACCACGAGACTAGCGGCTATCAAAGCAAAAGAACAGAGGTACGCAAGATTTTGCAGTAAGGCGGGGCTTAAGCAGAATCTTGAAAGGCTTTACGTTAAAGGGTATAAGCGAGATTTTGAGTATATTAAGCCTACAACAGTTGATAGTAACAAGATATTAAAGCGGTTTGATAAAGACACTATTAAAAAATTAGACAGAAAACAGTTGGAACATTATGCAACTGATATTTTTGCCCGCAAGCAAAAAGGATTGTCTTATGAAGAAGGTGTGCGTAGAGCCAAAGCTTTAATGGACGGTAATACAGATGCACAACTGCGAAAATATATAGTCAAATATCAACAAAACTTGGTATTTAAGCCTAAAAATGATATAATCACACCGACAAAACACATTATCCATTTAGATAAAAAGGAGAATTTGTCAAATTACGATTTAACTAAGATTGCTCCGGCACAAGACAAGCATATTGTCGGTACAAATTCGTATAAAAACTTGTCAGAGACAAGAGCCTATGCGCCTTCATACCTCACGATATCACCTGATAAAATATCAGGACTTGTGGCAGAATACGCAGGGAAAGGAGTAAATTTTTATGATAGTCACGGTAATTGGACGCATACTGAAATAATTGTCACGAACGATGAAAACATAGGGGTTGTAGTAAATAATCTTAATGGTAAAACGCAAGAAACAAATGTCTTTAAGATTCATTATTCACAAAAAGGGGTTCACATAGTGCCTGATTACATAAGAAAGAAACAAAGGTACACGATATGATAGCAAAAGATTTTGAAAAATATATTGAAAAAAAGGTTTTGGTTATGCTCACTGACGGCAGAGGGATTGCAGGTGAGCTTGATTCCATTGCTCCTGATTACGATACGGAGTCTGGGAAAGATGAGCTCGAATTATTTATCGAAGGAGCATACATTGTGGTTCCTGTTGACGAAGTAGAAAGTATCAAAATAGCATAGAACATAATACAAAACTAAATACGTTAATTAGCATCGCAATGAAGCGGTGCTTTTTTATTGCCCTTGGACTGCGGCGTTAAAGGTGAGGTCTGTAATAAGCTAGTCTGGGCGTAAGGATTCGCAGGACGTTAAATACAGAAAGGATTATATAACTATGGCACTAACAAGAGACTTATTAAAGCAAATCGGCATCACTGATGATGATCAGGCAAAGAAGATACTTGATGCACATCATGCAGAGTTCGACCCTGTTAGGAAGAAGGCGGAGCAGTACGACAAGGTTAAGGCTGACTTCGACGAACAGGCGAAGAGCATTAAGGCGCTGCAGGACGCTGCGGGAGATAAGGAAGGTCTCCAGAAGCAGATTGATGTTCTTAAGGCTGCGGCAGATACGAAGGCTGCCGACCACAAGAAGGAGCTCGAAGAGCTGCAGAGCAAGCTCGAAGGCGCAGAGTTTGACAAGCTGCTTGATGATGCAATTACCAAGGCAGGAGGTCGCAGAACCGCAAGTATTAGGGCGGAGCTTAAGCTTGACGAGCTGAAGGCAAGCAAGGACAGGTCAACAGACATCGATGCTGCGATAAGGGCCCTTAAAGAGTCGGACGATACGTCGTTCCTCTTCGGTGAGCCTGAGGCGAAGCCAACCGGAGCGAAGGTCAACTCTTCCGGCAACGCTGGAGGTGGCACAGGGGGAGAAGATGCAACGGAGGCTACCGCAAGAGCTGTGATGGGTCTCAAGCCAATTGACACAGGAAAGGAAAACTAAACTATGGCAAATCAGATCGAAAAATTTAAGGTATTTGTAAGACTTCTCGATGAGGTTTACAAGACAACATCATGCACATCAATTCTTGACGGTGCTCCAGAACTAGCACAGCAGGGGGCTAATGCAGATGAACTCATCATCCCTAAAATCGACATGGACGGACTAGGAGACTACGACCGTTCCGCTGGATACACTATGGGTAGTGTTGAGTTTAAGAACGAGACAGTTAAGTGCAACTTCGATAGAGGTCGTAAGTTCCTCGTTGATGCAGTTGACGATATCGACACAGCGGGAATGGCATTCGGCAAGCTCTCATCTGAGTTCGAGAGAACGAAGGTAATCCCAGAGCTCGACGCATTCAGAATTGCAACTTACTGCAAGAAGGCAGGCTCGAACATTAAGGCAACTACTATCACAGATGGCGCATCAGCTATCAAGGCGATTGCCACGGTGTTTGATGAAATGACAGACAACGAGGTTCCTGAAGACGGAAGAATCCTATTCGTATCTCCAACAGTGTACGGACTAATCAGAGACCTTGACACTACTAAGTCGAAGGAAATCATCGGTCAGTTCGCGAAAGTTCAGAAGGTACCAGCAGGCAGATTCTATACTGCGATTAAGCAGAAAGACGGTAAGTCGGGCGGAGAAGAGAAGGGCGGATTTGAGAAGGCATCTACAGGTAAGGCTCTTGACTTCCTAATCGTTGAGCCTTCTGCAGTTATCCAGTTCCAGAAGCGCAGAGTCAACAAGGCTGTGCCTCCAGAAGACAATCACGATGCCGATGGTTGGATTTTCCCATTCCGAGAAGTCGGTATAGCTGACGCTTATGAGAACAAGCTGAACGGTATCGCAGGAATGCACAAGGCATAAGGAGGTGCTATATGGGTAGAATAGTAGGACTTGAAATCTTCGATGATGAAGTTTTGGAAACTACAGAACCGGCAGATGTTGAAGAAGTTACCGAGGAAACTTCGGATACAGAACCGGCAGATGTTCCGGAGGAGGAGCCGAAGAAGGAGCCGAAGAAGGGCGGAAAGAAGAAGTAACCATGTTAGATGTGCAGCTGAAAGACTATCAGGAAGTGTTCGATGACATCACCGATGAGGCGGAGTACAAGCGGCTGTATCTGAGGGCCGAATCGCTGCTACGCGGGTTGACGACGAGACGGATTGACAATGTAGTTGATCCGTCTGATTTCCGTTATAGCCAGGTCAAGGCAACCATAATTCGCGTTATCCATGAATTGCACGCAAAACCAAGTAGCTCGGGTATCAAGATTGTTAGCAATGACGGTTACTCGGAACATTACGACAGTGAGCAATCATGGAATGAGAGTATAGAGGGCACTGTTCGGTCGATGTTATCCGGAACAGGTTTAATGGGGTTTATGTAATGAATTTTACTGACACAATAACGATTTATAATCATTATAAGGAAAACGGACACGACAGATGGAAGCGCACGGTGCTAACTAATTGTCAATGGCGCCGTAAGATTGTCCGCACCGTGGATAGTGGCGGTAAGGTTATAAAGACTAACGAGGTGTCAATTACAATACCTATGCGTGATGGTTACAAGGTAGCCATAGACTGGGCGAGATTAGCAAATAAGGCGAGTTATTGGACGGTTGATACAGAATATAGCCTTGATATGATTATCCTCGGAGAAGTCAAATTTGAGCTGTCTGAGGCATATCCGCCAAAGAACCTAAAGCGTGATTATCCCGATGTAATCACAGCAAAGACTCTCGCGGATAACACCAACAGAGACAGGCTCAAGCATTGGAAGGTGACGTCATAATGGGTGTTCAGATTAAAGATGCAAGAGTTGTAATGCTGCCAATAGGGGTAATTTTACGAAAAAGAGGTCTAGAGGTTAACGGTAGGGTACAAAGAGTAGTCGACCAAGAGGTATTACGACTCTGTAATCCATACGTTCCGCACGATAAAGGTGATTTGATTATGTCTGGAACGGATCACACGAAAATCGGAACCGGTGAGGTCATATATCGCACACCTTATGCTAGACGCTGGTATTACCGACCAGCAAAGTTTAAAGGCGCACCTAAGAGAGGCAATTACTGGTTCGAACGCATGAAAAAAGAAGGCGGCAAAGACAAGATTTTAAGAGCGGCAGCCGCTACAGCCGGAGCAAAAGAGAGGTAGCAAATGGTGACGAACGGCGAAAAAATTAAGACTTGGCTAAAAAGGTGCGAACTTGTGGTAGTAGAGGATGTTGATACCGATAGACTCGAGGCACAAGTAGAGAGCATCGGCATATACAAACAAGCGCAGAGGGATGTCACAGAATTTGTTGATGGCTCCAAGGTTGTGAGCGAATATTATTACTTCCTTACCCGCAGAAATGCACAGCTCGAGGCTGAACGAATTAACTCGCAGGCGTTCCTGACTATGGTCGAGGATTGGGTAGAGGAACAAAACGGACTCGGCAACCGTCCGTCGATTAAAGGCATCGAGGAAGTGTTCATCGCTAACGGATTTTATATGATTGACTCGGAGTCAGACGAAGCAGTTTATCAGATTTCAATCGGTATCACATATCAGAAGAAAGAAAGGAAATAAATAATAATGAAAGGTGAAGGCAAGGTTAAAAAGTATGAAGTTGTACCTTTTATTAAACCAAAAGGAGCAACAGATTACCTACAGATCAAGAAGTCTACAGAACTAAAGCTCGAGTTCGGGGCATCTGTGGAAGAGTACGACTACATTTCGGACGAGAGTCCAACGTCAGAACTTGAGAAATACAAGCCAGAGATTAGCGGACTCCCTCTAACCATGTACAGGGAAGAGGCGGATTTTGCGGCAATCTGGGACATCGCATACAACCTCAAGGTAGGCGGCGAGGCGGTTGTCGACCTTCTGCTTATATATAAGTTCGATGAGGATGCAGCAAAGACTGGCACATGGAAGGCTTGGAATGTACCTGCTACCGTTGTAGTTAAGACTCTTGATGCAGTTGAGGGCAAGATAGAGTTTGACCTACAGATGAGAGGTACAATAAAGAGAGGAACTGTTACAGAAGAGGGCGGAAAACCTAAATTTAAGCCAGCAGCATAAGTTATCACTAAATTAATACACTTTTTAGGAGGGATGTAACAGTCCCTCCGTTTTTATTTACGTAAAGGAGACAATAACAATGGAAAAGATGGAAATTGTTCTAAACGATAAGGAGTTCGAACTACCAAAGCGCACACCGAAGATTGCAAAGCTCTTTGATGAGTTCAACGCAACGTTCGGAGAGGGCGACGTAAAGGTTCATAACAGCGCAATGAAGGTGCTGGAGGCGACAATCGGAAGAGAGGGGATTAAGGAAGTGTTCGGAACAGCAGATTCTGACCAAATTTCCGTTGTTGAGTCTGCTATTGCTGTAAAGGAGATTGACGACGTGTATATGGCTCCTTTAATGGCGTATATGCGTAAAAAGGAAGCGGAAGAGATGGACAGTCCAGCACTTACGGCGGCTAATGAGCTCATGGCTAACATGGCGAATCTGTCTAACTTGAAATAATGAAACTGCCTTATAAAAGGCTGCCGAAAACCTTAACGCTTGGCGGTGTTGATTACCCTATACGCACAGATTTTCGATTTTGGCTCGCATTATCAGAGCTTGAGGACTTATCTGTGCTGTTTATAGGTAAAAATCCATCATTTATGGGGTATTTTTCTTCAGAATCGATAGAAAAGATAGTTGAATTTTATCACTGCGGAAAAGAAGTAGAGCGAAACGAGAAAGGAACCAATGTTCTTGACTTCAAAATCGACGAAAATCTAATATATGCGGCATTTAAGCAAGCATACAACATAGATTTATACGATTTAGAACAAGAAGAGCTCCATTGGTACAAGTTTAAAGCTCTCCTAGACGGAATACCTCCGAACACTGCTCTATCCAAGGTTATTGAGATAAGGGCATACGACGGAGATGATCCAGAGGCAAAGAAACTGCGTGACAAGTTCGCACTGCCTAGACAATTGACTGAGGAACAAGAGGCAGCAGGAAGAAAATTTGACGAGGTATTTAAATAATGGCAGACGGCACACTTATATTTGATACAAAAATTAATAATGAAGGTGTCAGCACAGGAATGTCTACCGTCAAGAAGCTGTTTACGGCAGGTATAGGCTTCGTGGTCGCAAAGCACGCTGTAGGTCTAGCAAAGATGGGAATTGCCTATAATTCTCAGATGCAGGACTTCCAGAGCAAATTCAAGGTTCTGCTGGGTTCAGCTGCTAAAGCGAATAAGCACGTAGCAGACCTGCGTAAAATGGCTTTAAAGACGCCCTTTAGGACAACAGACCTTGCGGCTGCATCACAGCAGTTACTTACTTTTGGCATAAGGAGTAAAGACGTTAAGGGGCACCTGCAGAGACTCGGCGATATTTCGCTAGGCAACAAAGAGAAGTTCCAGCAGCTCGGGCTCGTACTCGGGCAGGTCTCGTCACAAGGTAAGCTGATGGGGCAGGATTTACTGCAGTTTATCAATGCGGGATTTAACCCTCTTCAGGAGCTGTCTAAAATGGGCCGTGGGACCTACAAAGAACTCAAGGATCAGATGGCTCAGGGCAAGATTAGCTTCGAGGACGTACAGGCTGCGATGGAACATGCAACAGCTAAAGGCGGACAGTTTTTTAACGGTATGAAAGAGGGAAGTAAAACCTTTGCAGCACAGGTTGATGCACTAAAGGGCAACCTTGAGATTTTAGCAGGTAACGCGGTTAAACCACTCTACAACATGCTAACTAGACTCGTACCGCATCTTGCAAAAGTTGCATCGCTAATGAATAGGCATCCGAAGATTATCGGAGCTGTTGCGACCGCGGTCACATCACTTGCTGGAGCAATGGCGGCATACTATGCAGCACAGAAGTGGAGCTTAATATCCGAGGCAATAAGAACCTCGATGATGGGTTCTATAAAGTTCTTCCGAGCGTTCCACGACGCAGCTTGGCTAAATCTCGGAGTTGTTGTGGATAAGATTATCCCAGGACTGGGAACAAAACTACTTAATATCTCTACAGGGATGCAGTCCGCGGCAATGAAGGTCGGAAGCTCACTTGCTACACTTGGGCAATCAATGCTCAAGTTTGCAACAACTCCGGCAGGGATTGCGGTCGGTATTGGTGTAGCGGTAGCCGCACTTGGACTCTGGGTTAATAAGATAGGCGGAGTGGATAAAGCAACTCAACTGATTCACGCAAAACTAGAGGCTTTTAAGTCTAAAATACCACAGATTATGCAAGGTCTCGGAAAGGCTATACTTGCTGGTATAGGGGTACTTAAGACTGTTATAGTCGAGATTCTTCCGGAAATAGTAAAAGCTCTCTGGGCGGCTCTACCATCGGCACTAGCAACTATAGGGCAGTTAGCCGGGCAACTTGGTACGTGGTTGATGCAGAAAGTCGGACAACTTGCCCAGACCATCGCTACGGGCCTACCGAAGGCTATACAGGCGGTTATCGCAGCTATACCAGAGGTTATTAAGTCGTTACTCTCCGGAGTCGGCGAAGGTGCAAAGCAAGGCGGAGAACAGGCAGGGGCTAAAGGTGGCGAGGGAATTGCTACAGGGTTCCTGAAAACGTTCATAGTCGGCATGGGTAAACTCGCACTCGCGATACTCTCCGCAATTCCTCGCATTGCATGGGCAGTAGCAATAGGAATTATTAAGAGTATTCCTACTATCCTTGCCGCAGTTGGTAGCCTAGCTGTAGCGGCGCTTAAGGCGATAGGAAGTGGTCTAGGTAGCCTCGTAACGATTGCTGTTAATTGGATATGGGGCTTTATCGAAGGATTCCTTGTAGGTGCAGCGAACGTAATTAGTGCAGTTTGGAACTTCGCAAAGAGCTTACCAGGTAAGATAGTGAGCGGCATTGGTTCGCTCGTATCAATTGCGATTAACTGGTTAATTGGATTCGTTACCGGAATACGTAACGGGTTCGCGAGAGCTGGTTCAGCTGTTGTAAGTGGTGCTAGGTCTCTTCCTGGCAGAGTTCGGGGCGCGATAGGTAATCTATACAGTATTGGGGTTCATTTCTTGCAAGGTCTTATTAACGGTATAAAGGCTGGGTTTAGTCGAGCACTCGGTATAATCGGTTCGCTCGGTGCGAAGTGTAAGTCGAAACTAAAGAGTGTATTCAGCATTAACTCGCCTTCAAGGTTCACCACTTGGGTAGGTAAGATGCTTATCGAAGGTATGGACGTCGGAATTATAAGAAACACAGACAAACTACTCAATTCTATAGGTGAGCAAATGGGGCTAGTGCAGGACGCATTCTTGATAGATACGCCTGATATTAATCCAGTATCGGCAAGAATCAGCGGAGAACGTTCGCGAATCTTCGGTGCTACAGGCTCGAGTCAGAATGTTGAAGTTAACCAGACCATCAACTTCAATCAGCCTTGGAAATCACCAGCAGACGTAACGAGAGCTTTATCGTGGGAGACTGCGAAGTTAGGACTAGCAGGAGCACAGTAATAATGGTACATAATTTAGTTTTAAAGGCCGTTCGTAGTGACGGCCTAGTTTTTCACTACGAGTCAGACGACTGGCGAACTACTTCTGTTACAGGAGTAGATGCTGCGGATATAGAAGTTTCGAAAGAAGCAAGAGGAGTTGGAGATGGTGCGATCATCACAGGTAAGCGCAGACTTCCTAGAGAGATAACTATAGCGGCAAAAGCGCAGAATCACGAGGCAAGGGCAAAAGCTCAAGGGTTCCACAACAATCGTTACAAGGTTGATTTATACATAACCTATAACGGAGTAACTCGAATTGCGAAGGATTGCGAACTTACGGGAAAGTCAATTCCGACAAAAAACGTTTATAAACGTCCGGACATGACTATAAAGTTCCTGTCACCGCACGCCGATTTGTTTGCTGTAGAGGGAGAACAGACGAGTTTTAGTAAGAGTCAACCTCTATGGGCATGGCCTCACGCGTTTAGAAGTGGTATGAGGCGAAACTTCTCAAGAGAGGAGGTCGCAACTGAAAAGGTTATCGAATACCTTGGCTCCTCCCCCGCACAGCCTATTATCGAGATTGAGTCTCAAGGCTATGCGAAGAATATCACTGTTAAGGTTAACAACAATGTTGCTGTTCTGAATGTAGCACTCAAAAAAGGCGACACAATCACAATTGATACATCTCGGTCCTATGCGGTGCATAACAACAAGATACTAGCGTTGGGAATGGGTGACGATCCTTACGACTTTAGGCAGTTTGTGCTCGATTACGGTGACAATGTTGTCAAGGTCGACGCAGAGGCGGGGGCTTCTGCACTAAGGACGAGCATAGAGTATATAGGGAGGTATGATGGCGTATGATACAGTTCTTCGATAAGTTCATGAATCGCCTAGAGGATCTCGACTTCATAGAAGTGTCATGGAATAGAAAATGGACCGAACCGGGGGACTTCTCTATACATCTCGCTGCGAAAGACTGGAACAAACATGCGAAGTTCGTACGCAACACAGGACGTCCGGAGACGGGCATCATTCAGAAGACTGTATACGAGGTAACTGCACAAGGGGCGATGGTGACTGTATCAGGCTTCTTCGCTGAAAAGGTGCTGTCTAAAGTCGTGTTGCACTCAGATGAGAATGTTAACGAAAGAGGGGCAACTGTTGTGTTCGGACTTTTTGCGAACATCAATTCTAGCGCACTCGGTCAATACTCCTCACATATAACTGACCACAGCATACCGCCATCGGTACCTGGTCAAGTGTGGGGCGACTACGATGCCGAGTGGATGCCGGAGCTAGTCTATTCCTTTAAAGGCGGAACCGACGCAGCGACATCGCTATATGATGCTTGTTTGCTGTATGGGTTAAGCATATCGGTCGAGGTTGCAGAGACGTATAAAGAGTCTGTTGATTGGATAGAGGAGTGGCAACGCAAAATAAAAGAGCCGCACTTCCTATACAAGGTATACCCTCTTCATGGTCGAGATTTAAGGGATAAAGTAATTTTCGGAGTTGGCTGGGCAAATGTCTCAAAAATCGAATATATCTACGACGACAGCGGGGTAGTATCGATTGTAGAGGCGAGGCAGACAATGGAGGAGACCGGCTTTTCAAAAGAAGAGCTAGTCACCGATGAGCAAGGCAACACTAAGAGCTTAATTCGAGAGTTTTATATCGATGAAGGCAATCGTCCTCGGGACCTTGACTTGTACCCGAAAAAGGTAATTCAAGGCAACGTATCCGGCATCGAGCTTATGGTATCCAACGAATCAACCATTAGGGAGCAACTGCGAAACCAAGCAAAACTCGAGATGTTGAACAACTGGAAGCAGGAGACAATCAACGTCGATGTGCTTCAGAACACATTCTACTACTTGCAGGACTACAATCTAGGCGACATATGTACGATAGTCCTTGATGATATAGAGCAGATGTTCACGGCTCGGATCATGGAAGTTAAAGAGGTGCATCGCAAAAACACCGTAGAGGTACAGCTTGTTATGGGAACACCTCGCAAGCAGAACTATGTCGCTTTAAGTATTTAAGGAGGTAACTAAATGATTGCATTACCACTACAGTCGCATTTTGACTCAGACCCTAACGGCGATAGGGCGGTATCTGATAGCGACATAAGAGAAGTATTTAAGTCAATATGGGGGAACGGAGTCACGACAGTTAAGTCCGACGGCTCAGACCTGCAGGTTCAATCCCATAGCGGTATGAAGGTTAAAGTAATGCCAGGAGGATGTGTTATAGAGGGCGCAATCGGCAGACAGACGAATGAGTTAACAATCAACATCAGTAACTCTCACCCTTCGTTAAAGAGAATCGACAGAATAGTTGCAAGGCTCGACTTGTCCGACAGCGTAAGAAGTATCGATGTGTACAAGAGAGAAGGTGTACCGTCCAATACACCAGTTGCTCCAGACCTCATAAAGCAACCGAATTACTTCGAGATTGCTCTAGGGGATATATACGTAGGCGCTGGAGTGTCTGAGATAACAGCGGCGGCAATTCTCGACCAAAGACCAGATAGAGAGCTGTGCGGCTTTGTCTTGCCAGCATTTCCGACGAACTTCAGTCTAGAGGCAATTACGGACCGTTGGCAGTCAATCCTAGAGGGAGCTATTAGCGGAACTGCTGCAGGAAGCTTGCAGAATGCAATTGAAAAGTTAAAGAGCGACATTCAGGGCGCAAATGTTGGTATGACCGATGTGCACATCAACAATGCATCGTTAGAGAACGAGCTCGTTGCTTACTTTGGCAACAGCATAAGAGTATAGGAGGTAGATATGATAAGTCTTAACAACGCACTCGTCGCGATTATGGATAAATTTAAGAGTATTGATGCGGCGGACAATGGCATCAGAACAAAAGTTATAACTAAAACACTCAACGTCAAGAAGGGAATAAACTCTCTTGGAAGTGTTGGTATCGAGGTGGATAAAATCATCTCAATTAGTGGAGCAGTGCAGTATGCGAACTATACATTGCCATTATCTTATCCAATGCTTAACTACGGTAGCGGAGGTTATATCGAGTGGGGATTAGCTACAATTGTACGATCTGGAAATCTTGAGCTTGTATCAGGCGCCGAGTGGAATAACTGCAAAGTTAAAGTTGTTATCTCCTATATGGGGGGGTAAAACCTTGTAATTTCAAGGCTTTCAAGCACTTTGCAAAACTAATAAAGATGGGAGGTGTCGCATAATGATATCTCTCAATAAGTTTATGTTAGAAGTAAAGAATCGTCTGAAGAGGCTTGAGGAAAAACACAACATTAAAGAAAGCATTTCTTTAACGGGAATATGGACAGCTCCACATGATGGAATTGTCACCTGCAACGGAAGAGCCACTGCTGCAGGTGCTTATTTGTTCTGCAAAGACATGACAGAAAATGAATATGTTGGAATGTGCACTATTGCAAACTACCAGCAGTATGGCTCTACTTGTTTCGCTGTAATAAAAGGACATGAATATACTTTTATACAACAAAACTGGGGTGAACAGCGCAACGCATACATTCATCAGAATTAGGAGGATTCGAATTGATAGACTGGACAAGTATTGTAGTAGCTTGTGTATCAGCACTTGGAGCGGGCGGGGGCTCGCTGTATGGTATTCGCAAATCGAGCTGCTTAACTGATTACAAGATAGACAAGCTAACGGAAGAAGTTAGGAAGCATAACGACTTTGCTTCGAGAATTCCTGTAATCGAGGAAAAGCTCAGAGTTATTAATCATCGCATTGATGATTTAGAAAAAAATAAATAAGTTGGTTAGCCGGGCATAGCTCGGTATTTTTATTGTCTGAAAGGAGGACAAAATGAATCTAGATTTTATTTCAAAACTTTTTATTCCAATGGTGCTAGTATTTTGCCTATGCATCGGATATCTGATGAAGAATTACATGCCATCAGATAACAAGATAATCCCAACGGTGCTATTCTTCGTTGGATGCATCTGCGGTGTTATTTGTCTGGGAGTCAACTTCGAGGCAGTTGTAAGAGGCGGATTAACAGGGCTAGCCTCTACTGGCTTGCATCAATCATTTAAGCAATTCATAAGCAATCCAAAGGTTGGCGGTGAGTTCAATAAAATGAGCAGTGCAGAGCTGCATGAAGAACTAGACCCTGTAGATGCACCGTTAGAAAATGTGGAGGGATAATCATGGCAACAGGCAATCAAGTAATTAATTATGCTCGCCAGTTCCTTGGCGAAGGATCTGCAAGATTTAGCGATTGGTATTATGGGTCGCAGAAATACCGTGCGTGGGCATGGTGCAACGTGTTCGTATCATATGTACTGCAACACTGCGGAGTGAATTTTCAGAAAACTGCATACGTTCCAAACGCGGAAAGCTGGATGGACTCGCATTATAAGTGGGTCAAAATGAGTGAGGCGCAACCAGGCGATGTGATTATTTTCTGCTGGAGCGGAGAGGGTAATAACAGCGGCCGTGGTTCAAGAGATCATATAGGATTCCTCGTTGCTAATAATGGTAATGGTACTTTTACGACTCTTGAGGGCAATACTAGTGGTAGCAGAGTAGCTATAAGGACGAGGGCGGCTAAGAATATCCGTAAGATATTCCGACCAACATATGATGGTGCATCAGCTCCGTCAACTTCCGCACCAACACCCGCACCAGCTCCGCAAACAAGCAATAATGGGCTAGGACTGTACACAGTAACCGCACCGCTGAACTGTAGAAGTGGTGCGGGCACAGGCTTTCCTGTAATACGTACATATCCAGCAGGCACACCGATCAGGGTGCTTAAAATAGAGAATAACTTCGGCTATAGCTCTGGTGCTGGTGGTTGGCTGTGTATGGACTTTTTGAGACCGCAGTCAGGAGCAGCGAGCGCACCTGCAGTAAGTAGCTCTGGTCGTCCTCTAGGAATGTATCATGTTAATGCGGCTGGCGGGCTGAATGTAAGGTCGGGACCTGGTACAGGTTATAGACGAGTTAACTTTTTGAAGAACGGAACTCCACTCCGCATCCTCAAGGTTAGCGGCGATTGGGGTTATTCCAAGGGAGCAGGTGGCTGGGTACACCTGGGCTATTGTAGAAGGGGTTAAGGCAATGTCGATATTCCAAGACATAGGTGTATTCTTTAGTGAAGGGCATTACATCGCTGTGCTAGACGCAATAGGCTGGATGATGTTATGAGATTGAGAGGGGTAGCTCCCTCTCTTTTTTTATTGTCTCTGTACACGAACTGTACACGAACTGTACACGAAAAATGCATAATTCAACTTTTTACATATAGTGTTAAAACGCTGTAAATATTGATAAATGCACATCTTGAATCAATTGAAGCTGTTTAAAATCAATATAAAAAACTCCCATGTCCTCCGCCAAAAAGAGACGAGCTTAGCTCGTCTTTTTTTTTATGCAATAATGATGGGACGAGAATCCACGGGTTCCCGTGAGGTTCGATTATGACCTAGCCAGCCGACTGCCGAGTGAAGTGAAGGGAGAGGCAAGGCAGGTCAAATACAGAGGCGGCCAGTGAGATTGAGCGAAGGGAAAGTCGAACTGCAGCCGCCATAGTAGTCCCATGTCCTCCGCCAAAAAGAGACGAGCTTAGCTCGTCTCTTTTTTATGCAATAAGGATGGGATGAGAAGCCACGGGTTCCCGTGGCTGCCAAAATGATTGGAATCGTTGATTTTTCAATGATTGTTTTAGTTTTATGTGCAAGTTATACATGCTTATAAAGCAAGTAGAGTGCAGAATATCAAATAAAACCAGATGCCCACCTCGCGTAGGGTAAGCACGCACCTGGTTATATCCATCTTTGAAAGATGATATCCTAATTAAATAATAAATATAACAAAACGTCAATAGAATATCTTAGATTATACTATTAGTACATTAATACTGCTGAACTATTTATAGACAATTATTAATGCCTATTATTGTATGATATAATACAGAAAAATTATATTTAAGTATGATAGAAATCGAATTAACTAAATCAAGTTCAAATGGTATCAAACGAATTCCTAGTTTAAAAGTGTTCTAGGAAATCGCTAATACAATTGAATTTGTATTCTATTCAATTTAAAGGAGAAAACATGTTTACTTTTAACCATTTTAACTTCAACGTCCTAGATTTAGATCGTAGCCTTGAGTTTTACGATAAGGCGCTTGGACTAAAGCCAGTTAGAGAAAACCATGGCGACAACTTTACTTTAGTTTATCTTGGCGACGGTAAAAACGATTTTCAGCTGGAACTCACGTATTTACACGACCGCAAGGAGCCATATGAACTAGGAGAACTCGAGTATCATCTTGCAATGACTACTGATGATATTGAAGCTTCTGTTAAACTTCATGAGGAGTTAGATTGCATTGTTTTTGTTAATGAGGGGATGGGAGTATATTTTATCGAAGATCCAGACGGATATTGGATTGAGATTATACCGGCAAAATAATGATTTAAAATGATGCTAAGTTGTTGTTTATCTATAACTTTCAACCTCTTTTGAAAAGTCGGTCGACTTATATTGAGACATTTAAGTAAATCTCTTACTTCTTGCTTTAGGGTTGTCGAGCCAATCACCTCTCTAATTTAAAAATAGTACAGATATATTACACGTCATTAAAAAATATAAGCTTATTTTTTAATGAAAGTAATAAATTTAATTATATATTTAAAAAATACTCTATAAATTTGAATAGCTTTTAACCTCCTTGCACATAATAAAAACAATTCACATCGAACTCCCATCTATACGATATAATCATGCCAAAGGTTAATAGGGTGGGGATATGAAGTACACAATCGGAGAAGTAGCTAATTTCTTGCACTTATCCAGAGATATGATTCGCTACTATG
>ERZ772974.671-NODE-671-length-24139-cov-5.299743_pt1 | contig 24139 bp, 22 predicted proteins | sample MGYA00580671_ERZ772974 | MGnify/ENA primary metagenome ERZ772974 (study PRJEB29015, sample SAMEA2738065) | human oral metagenome | biome: human oral; feature: human-associated habitat; material: saliva | place: China | collected 2218 ... | reverse complement strand
CCCTTTTTGCACGCCAAAAACCATACTTTTGCAACGCAAAAACCATACTTTTACATGGCGAATATGTAACACACAGATAACGAACACGTTGCGAACATTACGTGAATGCATTCTGAACGGATAGCAAATGCGTGGCGAACAAATTGCAACAACATTGCAAACGGATTGCCATAACATTCTAAACAAATTGCAAACACACAACCAACAACCTGCAACAAACACAAAAAACACAAAAAACAACCTAAACATAACGCTCGTACACGCCCACTACAACACCATATTTATATAATTTACATAATTTATCTGCATATATTTGCATATCTAAAATAAATATAATAACTTTGGAACAAATTAGCGCCTAATGCGCTTTTAACAGATTCTGTCCAAGCAATTGGAGAGGAATAGCCCAACAGAAAGTGTGTTTTGCCACAACACAAACTTTCTTCTACAACTCAATTCAGCTATAGATAGTAGGACTATTTAGTACCCCCTATTTAGCGAATAGGACAAAAAAAAGATGTGAAACCAAAAAGATTGTAAATTAAAACAGCGATGAAGAAGTATTTAAAACCACGTATCGAGGTTACAACAGTTAGCACAGAGTGCCAATTGTTAGCAGGTTCTGGTATAACAATAAGTAACCAAAATTTAGAAACACAACCGCATCAAACACTCGGTAGCCAGGCAAAAGAGTTTGCACCACGCGACTTTAAAGATGCGGAAATAATGGAATTGTAAAACAAAACTTATTCTTACAAACTTTATGAACATAAAAATTGTATTCAGCGCATTACTATGTGCTGCAGCGGGAGCATTGGTGTCGTGCTCCACTGAGACTGATACCAACACGCAAGACGCTACTAACCCTGATGTAACAGCAAAGCGTACGCTATCGGTAGATATTCCTTCTACTCGCTCTACGGTGAGTTTGATGGACGGAAACAAATGGGAAGACGGCGACAAATTTATTGCCTACAACCTAACTACCCCACAAGGGTACGACTATATTACGGCTGAAACTAAGGCAAACCAACAAAAATTGGAAGGAAATGTAGGCTGTAAACAGGGCGACAACATTGCCGTGTTCTACCCATTGCGATACAATTATGCCGGTAGAAATCCCGAAACGGTTGAGCTTAGTATGGATTACAACGAACTATCGAAGATTGGAAACACTGTAAAAGCACATCAAGATGGTACGTTTGCTACCCTTAGCAACTTCGATTATAGCTGGGGAACCATAGAAAATGTGAAGATTTTAAACAGCAAAGCTACGGGAAACGTGCAAATGAAAAAGCTATATGCTGTGCTACATCTCGACTTTAAGAATGGCGATACACCCATAACAAACATAAAATCGCTTACCATTGACGGCATAACTCGCACGGCAACTTTCAATTTAAAAACAGGTTCTATAAGCGAACGCGATAACTCTGGCATCACCATTACACCAAAAACAGCTCGCAACGAGTTTGATGTTGCTGTGTTAGCAGATAACAACTTCAGTCCTATTTTCACCATCGTAACCACCGACAACAACACTTACACCTACATAGTGTCTAAGCCTTTAAAGATAGAAGCCGCTGGATACTACCCGTTTACGGTGAATGTTACAAAACCATACATAGAAATTAACAACGTGAAATGGGGAAAATACAACTTGCAATATACGCCCGGTGCAACATCGGCAGGGTGGAAAGACGGCTACCATTTGGCAAAAACGCCATGGACTTACTTCTATATGCAACGGTCTAGCTACCCTCTTTCAGAGCCATTTTTGGATGGAGAGCCACTGCCAAACAACACTAACGGTGTAGAATTCGACCACTATCGTTGGGGCGATATAGCACATGCACACGATTATAATAGTGATCTGTCGAGCCAATATTGGACTGCAACGGGCAACCAAAAGGGTAAAATGTCTGCCGATAAACAGTTTGGCGATTTGGCAGCGTATGCTTCTGATGGCAAATGGGCTATGCCTTCACAGGACGATTTCAACAAATTGGCAGAAGCAACAGCACAATTCATAGCCTATTACATAGACGATAGTGGCAACGTAATATATGGTTCGTTCTTCGACCCTACCGTTTCAGCCGATAAAAAAGGTTGGATATTAGATGCTAATGGCGACAAGAAACGAAAAATAAACCAGTCTGCTGCACCTATGAATATGAACGGTTTGTTGCGAAAACTAACGAAAGCCGATTTCGAAAAGGGCATTTTCTTCCCTATGGCAGGTACGTGTCAGAATGCTATGCACTTAGATAAACCAGGCAGTTGGGGGGCATATTGGCTATCAGATGCCAGTACAAGTAATCAAAATCAGGCTGCAGCGTTTACATTCCAGGTAACTACCATCAACGAAGTAATGCCCGGTTACACCAAGAGCGCCATAAATGCAAAACGTACAATGTACAGCATTCGCCCTGTTTACATGGGCAATTAGTTTGCAGTTTGGTGGATTTTAACATAAGCACCTAACTTTCTTGGGGCACGCCACACGCCAAATTGTGGCACAGTTTCCCAAGTATCTTCTTATAAAATGCGTTGTGGAGAAGTGTAGAAATACGAAAGTGTTCTGCGCTTCTCCTATTTTTATATCCCACAAACACCGCATTATAACGCACAAATATTGTATAATTGGCAGTCCATTAGCAACATTTTGGCAAACCGTTCGCAACCATTTCACGGAATATTCGTAACACATTAACAACGTGTTTGTTATACTAACGAAAAACAAAAAGGGGGTTTTTGGCGTGTAAAAACCCCCTTTTTACCTTGTAAAAACCCCCTTTTTGCACGCTAAAAACCATACTTTTGCAACGTAACAACTATACTTTTGCAACGTAATAGCCAATAGATGGCAATATAAGTTAAAGGAAGTTATAAAGCGAAATAATTTCCATTGGAAATTTGTAAGGTACAAATAAAATGCCTACCTTTGCATTAGTTTCCAATGGAAACATATAGAATGTATAATAAAACAGCGTCCGCTACAACAGAAACGGCGCAAAAAGCCACAACAAAATAGCAGACGTTAGTGTATAGTGAAAGGATAATAAAACAGAGCAAAACGACAAATGTGGAACGAAATCAGTAAAAAACAATGAAAAAAAATATTTTCGTGCTCGCAGCAGCCGCAGTCTTCACGCTTGGAAGCTGCAATACAACAGCAAAAAACAAAGTAGACAACAACAAAACAAACACACTTAAAACAAAGAAAGGAACAAATATGAAGGTAATAGAAATGAACGAAGCAATGTTCAGAGAGAAGATAATGGACTACAAAAACGCAGGCGACACATGGAATTTTAAAGGCGACAAACCTGCAATAGTAGACTTTTATGCCACTTGGTGCGGTCCGTGCAAAGCCACAGCACCCATTCTTGAAGAGATAGCACAGGAGTATGACGGCAAAATAGACGTATATAAGATAGACGTAGACAAGAGCGAAGAACTCTCAGCACTATTCAACATACGCTCAATACCATCGCTTTTGTTTATTCCAAAAACCGGAAAACCAACCATGTCGGTAGGTGCTCACCCCAAAAACGAACTGGAACAGATGATTAAAGAAACGCTTTTAAAATAAGCCAAACATAGCAAAAGCGTATGGATAACAACTGCATTCACAAAGTGCACAGCATCTTTCGGGCAGTAATAGAATTTGAACGAGCATTAGAAAACACATTCAACATAAACATAAACGAACTTATGTTGCTGTGCATGCTCGCTAATAAAGAGACCCTTCTCGCTGGCGAAATAGCCAGTGAGATGGGTCTTACACGTTCCAACGCATCGAAAGTGATAGCCGCTCTCGAACGAAAAGGATACCTGGAACGCCACACTTGCAAACACGATAGCCGGTGCCAACGATGCCGAATTACCGAAAGCGGACTACAACAAATGGAACACATAAACTGCAAAACGTTTCCTGCACCACCCAATCTTGCCGCCTTCCTAACACAAAAATAGCAACACAGCAGTGGCAAAACACTGCTGAGAAAACAGAACAATATGCCCCAAAAACACAAAATAAACGTTTATAAAATACAAAATATATAGTATTGAATATGGAAAAACTACACAATTTTTCCAAAAAAGTAGTAATTTGTTCGCTTTTATATCCTTATTAGTAAGTAAAACAGAAAATTTTAACTGTTTTTTGTTTGGTATTTCCACAACAATTATATACCTTTGCAATGAGAATTTAAATGCAATAGTAAATTATGTACATAGATCCAGCCTATAAAAAGCTGCTCGATTGTGGTATACGCCCATCGCTTCAGCGCATAGAGATTATGCGTTATTTGATGGAACATCATACCCACCCAACAATCGACGATATATTTGTAGAACTCAAAAAACGCATCCCAACAGTGAGTCGCACCACCATCTACAATACATTAAGAATGTTTTCGGAGAAGGGCGGAGCACTTATGATAACCATAGACGAACACCATGTGTGCTACGATGGTACCACAACGCCGCACGCTCACTTCTCTTGTAAAGAGTGCGGACGTGTGTTTGATATGCCCGATACACAACCGCCAATGCCCCAAAGTAGTGCAATTGAAGGCTTTACAATAGACGATGCCCAGCTGTACTATAAGGGAATATGTGCCGACTGCCTACGAAAAAAGGCGAAAAAAATGTCGTAAAACAAGGCGGAAGTGCCTAAAATAAGAAATAATGATGTTTAAATTAAAGAATAGTAATGTTTAAATAGTAAGGCAACTAAGCCCTCGTGAGATGGTAAAGCTGCCACAAAAAGAAAATTTGGGATACCTTGATAGAAAGGTATAATGGTTTAGTGAAAAAGGCGAAAATAGCTTGCGAAAGAATAAAAACGCCTTGACGTTTTAGATTTATACTACCTTAAGCGTAAGGTTTCATTGGTTTAGCGAATGGCTAAAATACCTTGCGAGAGGTGCATACGCCAGTTAGATGAAAATGAGAATAACAAAGATGAAGGATAGGAGTGCCTAAATGAGAATGGGACGAAACGTGTTCCATAACATTAAAGCGAGAGAACACACTAATAAAAGGCAGGCATTGGAGATCTCAAAAAGACGCTTCTATAATTAAACCAACCTTCAACCGACTAACTTCTACAAACATTTCGCCCCATTGCTTGCCTTTATATAAATATATAAACTGCGACAAAAAAGTGAAAAGTTATGTTAAACGAGCGTCGAAACTAAGTGTTTCTGCTCACAACATAGAGTTTTTTACTTTCTTGTCGCAGTTTGCTTGTTATGCCTTTCCATACTTTTCTCCGGCTTGTTGCCACACTGTTGCAATGCGTTTCTATACATATTCCCTATCTGTTGCCACACCGTTGCAATGCGTTTCTATACATATTCCCTATTTGTTGCCACTACTTTGCAACACGTTTCCATACATATTCCCCATTTGTTGCCACACCGTTGCAATGCGTTTCTATACATATTCCCTATTTGTTGCCACACCGTTGCAATGCGTTTCTATACATATTCCCTATTTGTAGCCACACTGTTGCAATGCGTTTCCATACATATTCCCTATTTGTTGCCACACCGTTGCAATGCGTTGGTTGCCAAATGGTTATGCAAAAAGGCTAAAAGTGCAATGCGATGCCCACAGTTTGGTTTTACCAAAATATAGCAACCAACAAACAGAACACATACTACACGAAAACCGTTGCTACACTATACAAATGCCATAAATATATGCCCGAAACACAAAAGAGAGGCAAGCAACTCCCGTTTTGGTAGTTGCCTGCCTCCCAATGTGTCGTTTTTTTCGTGTGTACATTCCCTTTCTGTCGCACAAAACCTACAAACTTGTCGAAGCGTTCTTCCTTTCTTGTCGGCTCTAACCTACTATTTTGTCGGTTGTTATGTGCCAAAAGACCTTGTATTTCAGTTGTTTACACATTGCTATATAATCATTATAACTGATTAGAAAACGATATTCTAAGTTGTTTGATGAGTGTTTTTGCAATGTGTTTTCTATTGATTTTTGCGCAACACAGATAGCATTCGTCCGCTCTATGCGTATTTTTTGCTTATCTGCACGACCCCATTCCCAGCGTGGTTGCTATGGCTGTGAGCACTGAAAGAACTAACTGTACAATGAATTTCCATTTGTCTTTGTTCATAATTTTACGGTTTTAAACGGTTAATAAAAAGATTTTTGTGTGTTTTTGGAACTACCAAAGAAACCACGCAGCACTGTTTTTGCATTGTTTGCAACTGTTTTTAGCAAGCAGTGCACATTGGTTTCTCTGGTTTTTAGTGCCATTATTGGCAGACCCTAAGCCCCTTAAGGTTAGCAAAGTTTGGCAACATTGGCTACTTATGGGTGCGATTGTCCGCCACTGGGATTAGTTCCTCCTCCGGTGGTTTCGCCTTCTTTCTTTTTCGTTCGGCTACCTTTGTAGGCGGTAAGTTCCTCTACTTGCACACCAGTAACGAAGCTTTTAAAGCGCGAATTGTCCACGCCCACGCGTGTATACGGTTGAAACAGCACGCGAGTTTTCCTTATATTCTTTGCAGGAATAAAGTCTTTGCGTTCCTTTTCGCCCTTTGAACTGATGGAAAGCTTAAAAGTTCCGAAGTTGTCGAGCTTTATTCGCATTCCGTTTTGCAGGTTATGCGTCATCTCTACTACCAAAGCACTGAGTACAGCAAGTATGTCCGACTCTGTAACTGTGCATCGTTCGCTAATGCGAGCTGCCAATTGGCGAGTGTCTAAGGTGCCCATATAGGCTACACGGGCATACCAATAATTGTTGTACTTGTGCTTTGCAGTGTGTAATTGGTACATTTTGTACTTTAATGCCATAATTTTTTAAGAATTAAAAGGTTAATAAAAATTTAAAAATAAAACTGATATTCATAGGCAGACTACCCACCTACGTTTTGCGTTATATATAATAAGGTGTATCGGCATAACATATTTAGCAAGCAAATTTGTTCCTAATTTGTCGCCGAAAGTCCTATTTTTGTCGTTTATATCCCACGTGAATCCATCGTTTTTGCTTAGCTCCGAGCGGTTCTAACAATAGTTGTTGCACCGCCGAATGCTGTTCCAGAATGTTGCCATAGCGCATTGCTGTTTCTGTGTTAGGCACAAAAATGTCGGCAGCTTCGCCCTTTAGGTGTTGCGAGTTCCACACTCCGCCCACTGCTTTGTTTAGTTTTTTGCACCTGTATCCACTTGTTATAATCACCCGCCCCACCCTTTGCCGTAGTGGTTCGAGCACTTCTGTGCACAGTGCTCTTAGGTTTTCAACCACCTCTTCGGTGCTAATGCCTTCGTCGGGATAGGCATCGGGTGTGTTGTTTATGCCCAACCTAATGGCAGTTCCCGATCTAAAGAACTCGCCAACTGTGAAGTGGGGCGATAAATAGTCGTCTAATGTTAATTTCATATTTTTGTCTCGTTATATGTTTTTATAGTTTTGTTTTTATGCTTTTACGTTTTTAGCTAACTATATATATAAATATGTTGTAGCGTTTTTGTAGCATTTGGTTGTTAGAAAACCGTTTGTTGTTTTACATTTGCAAAGGTACAACATAGCGAAAGGCATATCAAGTTTCTTATGGGTAGTATTGTGGGTAGTATTTAGGCAGTTTCCAGATAGCCAATAAACAGGGCATTGCAGGCACACAAAATAGTTTTAGCAACGCAGAAATAGCGTGTTTGTTGTGCCAAAATGTGTGCATTGCATTTGGCAAGTATGGTAGGTGCGCCACCATAAGAATATTGTTGCGTTTTAAAAGTATGGTTTTTGTGGTGCAAAAAGGGGGTTTTTAGCGTGCAAAAAGGGGGTTTTTATGTTGCAAAAACCCCCTTTTTGTTTTCTGAATACGTAACAACCACAGAACAAACAAGTTACACCCAGTTTTCTATGACGCATTGCATATTCACAAAATGGGTGGCGAACATTCCGTGAAATACCCACAAAACATTCCGTTAGGCGTAGGGGCCGATTCATCGCGCCCGTATCCTTGCATAACCAAATATGCATATCCCCATTACCAAATACGCATTTCCCTGCCCCATTACGTGGGGGTTTACGTATATGCGGGCACGATAAATCGGTCCCCTACAGCTGCTGACGGTCTGCAATAATGCTGCGAACGAATTGCCAAAATGTTGCTGACGGTATGCCAATAATACAACGAACACACTGCGAAACGCCTTATTTTGACCACGTATACACAAAAAAACTCCTAAAACCTTTGGGTAAAAAAGGTTTTAGGAGATATTTTAAGACTAAAACAGCCTACAGATTAAGGCTCTTTTTTATAGCTTCTATCTTTTCGTAGGCACGTGCACGACAAGCTTTAAAGTCGGCTGCGGTTTGCATCTTGTCCTTTACTTCTATGTAGAACTTAATTTTAGGTTCTGTTCCCGATGGGCGAACGCTCACCTTTGTGCCGTCTGTGCAGAACCATTGTAGCACGTTGCTGCTTTCGGGCATTGTTATTTTTGTTTTCGTTCCTGTGGCATCGGTTGCTTCAAGAGCCTCGTAGTCTCTCCACAAACACACGGTGCTGCCTCCCAAATTGGTAGGTGGTGTGGTGCGGAAGTTGCGCATCATCTGCTGAATTTCGTCAGCTCCGCTCTTGCCCGGGCGTTCTACGTTCACCGTATGTTCCTCGCTGAAGCCATATTCAAGGTATATATCCATTAGCAAATCGTAGAGAGTTTTGCCTTTATCCTTAGCATACGCGCATATTTCTGCCAACAACGAACATGCACTAACGGCATCTTTGTCGCGCACAAAGTCTTCTGCAAGGAATCCATAGCTCTCTTCTCCGCCGCCAATATAGTTTTTTTGTCCTTCGGTAAGTGCTATTTCGTGTGCTATCCACTTAAATCCGGTGTAGCAATCGCGCATTTCTATGTGTTGTTTTTTGGCAATTTGTGCAATTACTTCGGTGGTTACAATGGTTTTAACAATATAGTCTTTAGGTGTCATTTTGCCTAAAGCCTGTCTGTTTGTTATGATATACCATAGGAAAATAAGGCAGGTTTGGTTTCCATTTATTAGAATCCATTCGCCGTTACTATCTTTACAAGCCATACCAACACGGTCGGCATCGGGGTCGGAAGCCATCAAAATATCGGCATCTAATGCCTTTGCGTCTCTCAAACCCAATGTTAATGCTTCGGCAATTTCGGGGTTTGGACGGTCTACTGTGGGGAAGTTTCCATCTTTTACCATTTGTTCCTTTACGCAATGCACGTTTGTGAATCCCCATTCTTGTAGCGAACGTGGTATAATAACACGTCCGGCGCCGTGCAAAGGTGTGTAAACTATGCAGAGATTGTGCTGCCGTTTAATTACATCGGGGTCTATACAAACTGTTTTTACCATGCTTAGGTATGCCTTATCTACGTCTTCTCCAATTATTTCAATAAGGTTTTTGTTGCCCTTAAACTGCACATCTTCTATCTTAACTTGGTTCACCTGGTTGATAATTCCCTTATCGTGAGGAGCCAAAACCTGTGCGCCATCGTCCCAATATGCTTTGTATCCGTTGTATTCGCGTGGGTTGTGGCTTGCCGTAATGTTCACTCCGCCCTGCGCTTTAAAGTGTCTTATGGCGAAAGAACACTCTGGTGTGGGTCGCAAATCGTCGAAAAGATAAACCTTTATGCCGTTTGCAGAGAAGATGTTGGCTACTGTTTCGGCAAACAAACGAGAGTTGTTGCGACAGTCGTGGCACACTACTACCGATATTTGTTGCATGTTTTTGAAGCACATTTTTAGGTAGTTGGCAAAGCCTTGTGTAGCCATTCCAACGGTGTAGATGTTCATTCGGTTTGTGCCTGCGCCCATAATGCCACGCAAACCGCCTGTTCCAAACTCAAGATCTTTATAAAACGACTCTATAAGAGCATCTTTGTTGTCGCTGTTTAGCATGTTTTCAACTGCCTTTCGTGTATCTTCGTCGAAAGCAGGAGCAAGCCATTGTTGTGCCTTTTGCTCGCATTGGGCAATAAGTTCTTTGTTCTGCATAGTTACCTGATAGTTTTATTGAGGGGTGTTTTTACGTCCCTCGGACGTTATTACTATATAGTTTGGTTGCCCCCACCCCATTTTACATTTGCACAGAGGGGTGTGCTGAAGGGCATTAAACAGTGCAAATATACAGAAATAAATAGAATATATACCTTAAATATAGGATTATTTTTGTATTTTTGTGTCCGATTTTCAAAATTAAAACTAACATACAACAGAATGGAAATATATTTTCAAGGTGTAATTTTGGCGGTTTGCACCTTTTTTATAATAGGATTGCTACACCCCGTAGTAGTGAAATGGGAATTTTATTTTGGCACAAAAGGCTGGTGGCTATGGCTTGTGGGAGGCATAGTTTGCTGCGTTTCGGCTCTGTTTGTAGCAGATATATTCTGGTCGGCACTACTTGGCGTAACGGGAGCATCGCTTCTTTGGGGCATAGGAGAACTGTTTGAACAAGTGAAAAGGGTAGAAAAAGGGTGGTTCCCAATGAACCCTAAACGCAAAAACGCCTACAAAAAATAGCAAATGAAAGCCACTTTAATATTGGTGGGACGTACTAACAACGAACTGTTTGCACACGCAATAGCCGACTATGTGGGACGCATTGGACACTACATTCCATTTAAAATAGTTACCATTCCCGAACTAAAAAACACTAAAAAACTGTCTGAAGCACAACAAAAAATACGCGAGGGCGAAACAATTCTACGCGAAATACAAACAGCCGACACGGTTGTGCTGCTCGATGAGCACGGAAAAGAGTTTCGGTCGATAGACTATGCCGCATGGTTACAAAAGAAACAGAACACGGCAAAGCATCTTGTGTTTGTTATTGGTGGCGCATACGGCTTTTCGGAAGCTGTGTATAGCAGGGCAAACGAAAAGATTTCGCTTTCTAAAATGACGTTCTCGCACCAGATGGTACGCCTTATTTTCGTTGAACAACTATACCGCGCATGCAGCATTATACGGGGCGAACCGTATCACCACGAATAGTTTGACAATCCGTTTGCAACATTATGGTTATCCGTTAGCAGCCGTAGGGGTCCGATTTATCGCGCCCGCATATACGAAAACACCCACATAATGGCAAACGGATATGTGCGTGTGGTGAAATAAATATACAAATTCTGTAACAGAAATACACAGATTCGATAACAGAAAAACACAAATTTGACAACGAAAAAATACGTGTGCGATGAAACGAATACACGTATTTAATAATGTGAATATACATATTTGATAATGCAAGGATACGGGCACGATGAATCGAATACACGTATTTAATAATGTAGAAATGCGTTTTGGGTTATGGAAATACACATTTTTGGTTATGCAAAAATACGGGCACGATGAATCGGTCCCCTACGCCTGACGGAATGTTCACAACCAATTCACGGAATGTTTGTTGCGGTATTCCAATTCGTTCGACACATTATTATAATATATGTAACACATTATCGTAACTCGCTCGCAACTCGTTTATTTCGTGATGGTTACGCATTCTGAAAACAAAAACCCCCTTTTTGCACTTCAAAAACCATACTTTTGCACACCAAAAACCCCCTTTTTGCACGCCAAAAAGGGGGTTTTTGCTCTGTAAAAAAGGCGGGGCTGCACAACAAAAATGAACAACCAGAAAAGCCACTACCCATCGCAACTATGCCAAACACGCACACCCCACCCCACAACAACACTACACATAGCGCACACGCCTACGCTTAATGTCTAAACGCATAGGGTGCAATATGCCCTGCTCGCTATACAACAACATGTAACGCTCCACTATAGGACGCACACGAATGTTCTTTCTACGACGCAACTTGTCTAAAACACTCGAAGGATTATCGGGCGGAACAACATTCAACACAGCACAAATGCAACGCACAATAGTGCAAAAACTCATTGGAATGCCATGCGAATCGAGCAGCAAACCCGTCTCCCACACAAGATGAGACAGCTCCACTAAATCGGTTTTAGTACTCGTCCACCGTAAACCCTCCACATAATCGTGGTTCAATAACTCCGAAAAATCGGCAGCTACCATTGCTTTCATCTTCAATTCATCATCGCCAGACCAGCGATTGTTGCCCAAATGGGTCTTCGAAACTACTTTCATAATAATTAAAAAAAAGTTTAACGGCATAGGAAATGTTAATAAACATAAAACCTAAAATTGCCAAATAATAAAATTAAGGTTAATAAACCCGTCGTGCACAAACCACTATGGAGTAGCCAAAGGGCAGACACAACTAATTAATAATCACGCTTCTACAGATCGTTAGCCATATTTCGACCCGTTTCCGGTGCAAATATACAACCACCATTGTGCAGTATATGTTCAACATAAAAAATATTTTTTGTTAAACTTTCATAACCATTTCGGTTCGCGAAATAAACTCTTCTATATTTCCAAAAATACGATATAAAAAAGTAAGAAACTAATTTGCAGATTATAAAAAAAATAGTACCTTTGTGTAAAATAAGGGAAGCGGACAGAAAAAACGCACCCCACACACACCTAATTAGGTGATAATAACAATTTATAAAAACCATTATTATGAAAGTTATAAACACAAACAAAGCACCAAAAGCCATTGGACCATACAGCCAAGCTATAGAAGCTAACGGACTGGTTATTACTTCTGGACAACTACCAATAGACCCTGCAACAGGCGAATTTGCACCCGGAGGCATCAAAGAACAAACCAGACAATCGCTAACAAACGCAAAAGCTATTCTGGAAGAAGCAGGAATAAGTATGGCAAACGTTATGAAAACCACCGTATTCCTATCGGATATGAACAACTTTGCTGCTATGAACGAAGTGTATGCAGAGTTCTTTAGCGAACCATTCCCCGCTCGTTCGGCAATAGCAGTAAAGACTTTGCCAAAGAACGCACTGGTTGAAGTGGAGTGTATTGCAGCAAAATAAGATACAAAACTAATTCATTTCATAATATTTTGGGTGGCCTAAACTCTTCTATACACATAGAAGGTTTAGGCTTTTTGCTTGCAAACAAATTGCAACAACGCTGCTTATGAGGTGCGAAAACGTGGCAAACAGATTGCAACAATGTGGCGGACATTCGGCGAATACGTGGCGAACGAATTGCAACAATGCAACATTCAAAAAACAAAAACCATACTTTTGTAACTCAAAAACCCCCTTTTTGCACGTCAAAAACCATACTTTTGCACGTCAAAAACCATACTTTTGTAATGCGAATATGTAACATACAGAAAACGAACACGTTGCGAACATTCCACAAATGCGTGGCGAACACCCCGAAATGGATTGCAAAACACTCCGCAATATACCCACATACACCCACGAAATTGGCTGCGAACCGATTGCGGATGCGCTGCAAACGAATTGCCAAACATTGCTGACGGTCTGCCATAACGCTACAAAACACGCTGCATCATTCGGCACTCCGCACAACAATGCCCCAACATACAAACATAAAGAAACGTATAAAATTTACAACAGAAAATGAAAAAAACAACACTAATGGTAAACATTTGCATCACCATTTTCCTACTCTTATTTGCGCTAAAACCCCTTTTACAATCAAGCAACCTATATTGGTGTGCCATATACATACTGTTTGGCGTGGGGTTCATCGCCCAAACTTCAACCATAATAAACGGATTTAGAAGAAAATTATTCCCTCAAAAACAAATCAAAACATTAAACACCACATTGTATATTATGCCATTTATATCCGCATTAGGAATATTTATAAGTTTTAAATACGACCATTCTTTCTTAACTTTCTGGATATTTATGCTAATTCTAAATGCACTTTATATAGCAGTCCGACTCTTTCTAAAACCCAAAAATCGTTCCTAACAGTCCACAAAACACCCACACCCACCCACGAAATATCCACGAACACTCCGCAAACACTCAACGTCCACCCACGAAATGCCTTGCGAAACACTCCACCAGGCGTAGGGGACCGATTCATCGTGCCCGCATCCTTGCATCATCGAATATGTGTTTCCACATTACCAAATATACATATCCGATTCGCCAAATCCCTGCATTCATTTCACCGCACACGCATTTCCCCTCCCCATTACGTGTGTGTTCACGTATATGCGGGCACGATAAATCGGACCCTACAGCTGCTAACGGATTGCGATAATGCTGCTGACGGTCTGCAACAACGCTGCAAACAAATTGCAATATACACACGTACACCCACCAAAAACCATACTTTCGCACTACAAATACCATACTTTTACACCACAAATACCATACTTTCGCACCGCAAATACCATACTTTCGCACCACAAAAACCATACTTTCGCACCACAAAAACCATACTTTTACACCGCAAAAACCTATCGGCGACAAATTGGGAGGGTCGCAAAAACATTTTGTTAAAATCATCATTGTAGCTGGAACGAATATCTCCCATACTCAAAACAAAACTCTATCGTCTCTCTTAGAATATCATTTTCTTAATCATTATAATAGATTATATAGGGTACGGATAACTATCTGACATTCAATTTATAACGATTTCTACATACGACAAATATGGAACTTATCTGCGACAGATTAGTAATTTGAATGCGACAAATACGTAATTTGTCTACGACAAATAGGTAACTCGCCACCATTTCGGCACGACAGAATGGGAGAATAGGGGCGACAGAATGGGAATTTTTCACTTTTTTGACGCCGAAAACATATCTCAAATGCGCCAAAAACACCACTTTCTGTTTCTAAATACTACTCCCCCACCCCACCAAAATTTGTTTTTTGTGGTGCTGAATACCATTACTGTTTTTACATTTACATACTTGTAAATGCTTGATAACGTGCTGAATACATATTCTTAAATATTGCTTACGACACAATGGGAGCAATATTTATATGCCTAAAAAATACCTTTCAGCGACACTTTGGGAAACTATATGCACGCATTTCTCACATCGTTGTTGAATATTTGTGATATTCAGGCACAACAAAGCTGCCACCTTCGCTGAATATTCTCCATATTCAGGCACAACAAATCGCCCCCCACGCCTGCCAACAAACTGTCTGTCAGCTGCCAACAATCTACACTATCGCCATTAAAGTTCCACAATTCTGCAACGCACACTTCACTATTCTACACCACACATTCTACAATTCTGCAACGCACAAACCGCCAGACGTATGGGCAGATTCATCGTGCTCGCCTCTCCTCCGTTAATGTTTCGTGGCTGAATATTCATCTCCTCTGCCTCCATTAATTTCACTTTCGTGGGCGTATATATATACGCAGGCACGGCAAATCTGCCCATACAGCTGCTAACAGCCTGCTATTCAGATACTAACAAATAACCATTACACTGCTAACAACCTGATGCGCACCATACAAAACTCTATCCGTAGCCCCTGCAAACATATTGCTACATTCTCTGTTAGCGTGCATTCGGAAGTCTTCCTAACCGGGCAACGCCACCCATTTTTTACCCCCCTAACACACCATACAACGACTTTCGATTTGCGTTCGGTTTTCTCTCCCAATTTGTCGCACCACTTTTGCAAAAGCATACTTCCTTTTTTGTCGCACAATGGCTATACCTCTGTTTTTTGATACCCTACTATTTTGTCGCACTTTTCTATACCTTTCCTCCTCGATATTGCCTAAATTCTGCTACCCATACCACAAAACTGCTGCAAAATAGCCCATTTTTCGAACGACAAATTAGGAACAAATATTGTTCAAAATATACCTTATATGCTATATATAAATATCTAATGTACAGCAAAATAAACATATACAACTACAGAAACACTTAAACAAATAACCAAACTTTTCACTTTTTTGTCGCCATTCGCCTTTAATTCATCTCTTATCTGCTATGTGTATCAGTGCTTTATACACCTTTTTACACCTTAAAAAACTATATTCCCATTTTGTCGTACATAGTTTTTACAGCATATTTCCTCCCTTTTTGTCGCCCAAAACTACCCCTTTTGTTTTGCAACAACAATTCTGTTGCTGCCCCATTCCCATTTTCCTACTTTTTTTCTACGCCTCCCCCACCCTTTTCGTTCCATTGTTTTTTGCGTTCGTTTCTATTTTTTTTCAAAATAGACTTGCATTTTTTGCTTTAAAATATCTTCCGTTTTTGTCGCCAAAACTTTTGGGTTTTCTAAACGCTATACCATTTAGAGTGTTTCGGTTCTTACCAATTTAAAAATGTAAAACCCTATTTTTGTCCATCAAAAACCCCCTTTTTGCACGCCAAAAACCATACTTTTGCAATGCAAAAACCACCCTTTTGTTCTGTGAGAATGTAACATTCAGATAACCAACATGTTGCAAACATTTTACGACTGTATATCAAACAGACTGCAAACACGTTGCGAACATTTGGTGAATGTTTCCTTAACACCCACGAAATAGAGTGCGAACACCCCGCCAATTCCCCACGTCCACCACGAAATTGGTTGCGAAACACCCCGCCAGGCGTAGGGGACCGATTCATCGTGCCCGTATCCTAACATTGCCAATTACACATATTCGCATTACCAAATACATATTCTTCTCATTCTCAAATCTATGCCTTTATTTCACTGCATGCACTTTTCACATAACCATATATATATATCCGATTCACCAAATCCGTACATTTGCATTGTCGCACACGTGTTTCCACATTACCAAATACGTGTATATTCGTTATCAAATATGCATATCCACATTATCAATTACGTGTTTTCATCTCACCACGCACACATCTTTGCATTACCAAACCAATATATTCGTTTTTTGTTATCTATAATATTGAATATAAAACACCCCTATACGGCATATATATACACGTAAACTGCATAAACTGTTTCTTAGGCTATTTTCTCATAAAAATACAGAATCGTGCCTTACACTCCACCTTATATATATGTATGCACCCTAATTTCGTTCTCACGTCTGGTAGAAATTGCGTTCCAATTATCCTCCCTATTCCCAGCGTAGAATCCCGATTTATTTCACCCCTTTACCGTTTTCATACACAGAATGGAGGAAAAAAACACGTGCACACCGAATTTTCACTCCCCGAAACTGTACCAAACTATGCATGGACAGAATAATTTGCTCTCACGCCTCCCACTCCTTTCGCACCCCATTCGTAGAAATCACATTGCATTCTCTTAGAATTTGCCCCACCCTCTCATAGAAATCACATTGCATTCTCTTAGAATTTTCACCACCCTCTCATCGAAATCACGTTGCCTTCTCCTGGAATTTTCACCACCCTCTCATAGAATTCACGTTGCATTCTCTTAGAATTTGCACCACCCTCTCATAGAAATCACATTGCATTCTCTTAGAATTTGCCCCACCCTCACATCGAAATCACGTTGCATTCTCTTAGAATTTGCCCCACCCTCACATAGAAATCACGTTACATTCTCTTAGAATTGCACCCTCTATTCGTAGAAATTGTGTTATGCACTCGTATAATTTGTATCATTCAATTGTATATTGTTGCCACTATTTTCGTGCAATTGCGTTGCCACCGAATATAATTTTATTACCCATTCTCTCGCTTTTCATTCTCTGCTGAATATATTTTTCCGTTCAAATATCCATTTTCTAACCATACCAACTACCCTACCCCACTCATGAAAATACCTTCTAATGCATCTATTTTTCCCATTCTGTTCTGTGCGCAACCACTAAAAATACCCATATAAAACCCTAAAAATATGAATAATAAGATATCTTTGTTTGTATAAAAATAAATCTAAACCAATATAAATATATAAAAACAAAGAAACAAAAAGATGGATTTAAGCAAGCGAATAAAAATATATTACAATACTATATCTATTATATTGAAAATATAAATATATAAAAACAAAGAAACAAAAATATTGTAATATAAAATAAGATTTCTATTTTTGTAGAGCAATTTATAAAAAATTAAAAACGTTTTGCCATTTAAATGTTTTGTAGTACATTTGTATTTATGTGAAGATTTTTAAGGTTATGTTTTTATATAAATATATCTTTGATTTTCTAAACATATACATTTGTGCTGCATTTATAGCGATAATGGTAGGCTGAAAGTTGTGTAAAACGTTGATATATAATATATAATTCAAATATATAAAAATATAAATGCGTTTCAATAACTATCTCATCACTTGGTAGTACGGTGCTAATTGCGTTCTTTGAATAGTTGTTTTAATATATTATTGCGTGCTTCTGTAAATATATAAATATACCTTTAATTCTTTATTTAGTCGCTTATAATTGAATTATAGGTATACCTTTTAATATATTTATAATGCATAATGTAAATACAAATATAGGGTAAAACATAATTAAACAAATGTTTATGTACTTATAAAGGTAAAGACTTGATAATATTTAAAGGTACTAATGTAAATACAAATGTATGGTAAAACATAATTAAACAAATGTTTATGTACTTATAAAAGTAAAGATTTGATAATATTTAAAGGTACTAATGTAAAGAGATAAAACTATAAATATATAAAAATATGAAGGTAAATGTATTTGAAGTAACGTCTCGTCGCGTTGCAATATTGGGTTGGTCGGTGAGCTTATGTGTGGTTTTCATGTTGTTGCAACTATCTGAAAAGTATGGGCAGCATATTGATGAGCTTACGGCAGATGGGTTTAGCGTTGCCGATACGGCATCTAAGGTTACGCCATTGTTATGGCTTTGTGGACTGTTGGTGCCTTTTTGTTCGCTGTTGGCGTGGGAACAGCTTCGCCATGCCTTGCTAAAAGCCAACCATTACTGGTTGCAGCTTATGCAGATAGTGGTGATGGTGCTTACCTTTTTGGGGGTTGTGGTGGCTGTTATTCCTTCGGATACGGCTCAAATGGTGCATGGCACGTCGCTATTGGGTGGTTTTGCCAAATTTCAGTTGGCGTTTCCATTCTACAATAATATGGCTATTGGCATTGTTAATTTGTGTTTAGGTATTGGCATTGCCCGGTTGTTTGGCGGCAGGGTGCGCCTTTACGGCATTGGTTTGGCAGTTTTGCCAGTGCTGTCTATGTTGGTTGGCGAGTTTTACACCTATTTATATACGAGCGTGGGTGGACTTACGTTGCAAGCGTTAGATACTTATCGCATTACAATGTTGGTTGTTCAGTTTGTGCTTCAGTTGGTTTTGTGGGTGTTAATGTATAGGGCTTTCGCTTCAACCGACGATTAGTTGGAGTGGGGGAGTGTGGCTTTTGTTGCTGCGCGCCCTACTATCTGTTGGGTAAAAGGTGTGCTTTTGAGAGCGGAAGGTATATATACAAACATACAATAATACCTTTTAAGGTAAATAAAAAGATAGCTATAAGTGTATAAATGTAAATATATAAAATATTGAATAATACGACTTTACAGGCTGTTTAAATACAAATAGATATGTAAAAGTAAATATATAAAAACATAAAACGTTGGATTTTGCCTTGCTTTTATGGCGAAATGGCAGCCAGAAAATAAATATATAAAAATGTAAAATGTTGGTATTTGCCTTGCTTTTATAGCGGAATGGCAGCCCGAAAATAAATATATAAAATGTAAACTGTTGGATTTTGCCTTGCTTTTATAGTGAAATGGCAGCCCGAAAGTAAATATATAAAAACATAAAATGTTGGTATTTGCCTTGCTTTTATAGCATAATGGCAACCCGAAAGTAAATATATAAAAATGTAAACCGTTAAATTTTGCCTTGCTTTTATGGCGAAATGGCAGCCCGAAAGTAAATATATAAAAATGTAAACTGTTGGATTTTGCCTTGCTTTTATAGCGAAATGGCAGCCCGAAAATAGAAATATACGAATATGAAAAAGCTTATAATAGACCATTTCTGTCTGCGTTCTAACGAGCTAAAAGTGCTTAAGGTGTTAGAAATAGTGTATGTTTTTTGCACCGTTGCTCTTTTTCTGGTTATGGTAAACCAGTGTGGCGAGACGCTTACAGAGGGTAGCGTGTCGGTTTCTGATGTAGTTTCCATCACCGCCGAAGGGTTAATTTTGTTTTGCGAAGTGGCATTTTTAGCCATTTTGCAGCGTGGTTTAAATGGGGTAGGGCACCAAAAGTCCCTTGTTAGGTGTGCCAACGTGCTCACTACAGTTATGGGGTTAGGTGTTGTTTATGCCATTTTGGGCAAATTTTCGCTGCTTTATTATGGCACCGAAGACCTTCCCGACTTACTCGATTGGACGGCGTTTCTTTCCCATTTGTTCTACCTTGTGTTTGCGTTCGGTGTGTTTGCGTGGGTTTATTTCCACGCTTCCAGCAAGTTGTGCGCCTATCTTCGCTATGCGCTACTTGCGGCATTGTTAGCGTTTATTTTTATTGTTGCATCTACATGGCTGGTTTTGCTTAACTTTCCAAGTCTGTTTACAGCCATCACGCTCACAATTTCGATTGCGTTTCAAACCGGTTGTTTCTTGCTTTTAACCCGAATGCTAAAGTATAGAGGCAACAAAACGGACGCCGACAACAACCATTCCGACACATCGTTCAACCATTAATGCGATATATATAAGGTGGAAAATTTATTTACGAACAAACATAATAATATAAAAATATAATAAGTTATGAAGAATATTAAAGTAGTATTTGCAAATCAGAAAGGTGGAGTAGGTAAGAGCACACTATGTATGCTGTTTGCCAATTATTTAAGTTGGAAAGGCAAACCCGTGTGTATTATCGACACCGACTTACAGAAAACCATTTTAATGCAGCGTCAGAAAGACGTCCAAATATACGACGAAGAAGAGCCATACAGTGTGCAAAGCTTCGACGTAAGTGCTCCTGAGCTGATGCAACAGCTAATGGAGTCGGCTTCAGAGGTAGAAGGTTACGTGCTATTCGACTCTCCTGGTAACGTAAGCGAGGACGGATTGGTGCCCCTTTTCACCAGTGCCGACTACATTGTGTGCCCTTACGAATACGAAGACAAGACGTTAGACTCTACCGGAGTGTTCGTTCAGGTTATTAATGCCCTAAAAGATGTGAACCCAGAAATGCACGCTCAAATATTTTTTGTGCCAAACCGAATAGACCCCCGTATAGGAACATCGGACGAGCAACGTATGTGGAGCGACACCAACGACATATTTTCGCAGATTGGAAAGGTTACTCCTATGGTGAACAGTAGGGCTACACTGAAACGCATAAACACCTTCGAACTGCTTGCTACACAGCGAGAAGCAGTGAAGGGAGCATTCGAATATATGATAAAACGAATGAAGTAGACATGCAAAACCCCCTTTTTGCAATGTAAAAAGTGGGTTTTTGCACGCCAAAAACCATACTTTTGCAACGCAAAAAGTAGGTTTTTAAAAACTAAAACATACAGCAAAAAAATAAAGCAACATACTATTATGGTAAAGAAAAAAACAAGAGTTATAATGCCAGGCGGTATTTCTGGATTAGTAAACAAGGTGCAAGGCATAGAGAAACCCACAGTTACACCCCCTGCAGAGCCCGAACCCGAAGAAGAAATAACACCCGAACCCGAACCCATTCGCGAGTCTGTGCACTACGAACCCACCCTGCACACCAAGCCAGCGGCACCTGCCGACGAGAAAGACAGGTCGGCTCCGGCAGCTAAAAAGTTGCCAAAAGCAGAAGGAAAAGAACTTGCGCGCGAATACACACTACAACAAGGCGATACCACAGACAGTTGGCAGATGTTTTTAGACCTGGCTAAAGAATACAAGTTGCGCGATTCTAAGTTGGCAACAGTGTATATAGACTCCGATTTAAAAAGTGTTCTCGACCGTCTGAAGTCAGCCAACAGCATAAAAATGCCATCAACAGCGCTGCTCAGTTCCATAGTAGCTCGTTTCGTGTTCGACCACGAAAAGAACATAAAAGAAGCCATCTACGGCGACAGTTTGTTGTAGTAGAGTAGGGGAGAAGCGGCGTATTGCCACCCATTGGCAGCCGCAAAAGTCCTATTTATCGTGCCCGCATATCCGTGTTCACCCACAAAAATGGTGGCGGAAATGCGTGTGCGGTGGTGTGAAAACACGTATTCGGTGAAATGAATATACGTATTCAATAATGCAAGGATACGGGCGCGATGAATCGGTCCCCTACGCCTAACGGGGTGTTCGCAACCAATTTCGTGGGTGAGCGTTGCATTATTAACAAACCGTTCGCAACGAAATGGCAGACCACAAGCAGCTGTAGGGGCCGATTTATCGTGCCCGCATATACGAAAACACCCACGAAATGGGGGACGAATATGCGTGTGCGGTAATGCAAATGCACGTATTCGGTGAAATGAATATACGTATTCAATAATGTGAAAACACGTATTTGATAATGTGGATATGCGTGTGCGTTTTACCATAAACAGGCGTATCCCATAACTATCAGTCGCCCTTTCCCACCCAAGTACACAAGCCTACCGTATACCATTTCCTATTTTGCTGTCATTTCTATCACTCTTCTTCTGCTTTTAACCATCTGTGTATAAGCTAATTAAGCAAAGTGTTAAAAGTGACAGCAACTAAAAATTAAACTTAATTAGGGGTTTTGATGCTTTTCGCTTGGTTACATTTGCACGCACAACGCACCCTATCCTTCCCCGTTTTCCCATGATCTAAAGACACATTTACAAAATAAAGGGTTCTTCCGGAATTTGGAGTGATAAACATATAAAACAAAAAAGAAACCGCTGTAAATATTGTATATTTGAATAAGCACAAACAAATGTACAAAGATGAACAGCAGTTTCCTATATCATGCTTGGGGTCTTTACACCCACGAATGCACTTGTGAAGAATACAAAGGTAATAGAATTATTTTGCATGTACAAGCAAAAGAGCGAATAAGATGTTGCCCTTGTTGTGGGGCTCGCTCTGTTGTGAAGAATGGGTATCGCCTGCGGGACTTTGTTGGACTTCCCATAGGTGGCAAGCGAGTAACTATCCGCATGAAGGTGCAACGCTATAAATGTAAGGAATGTGATTTCGACCAGCAGGAGAATATTCCCTTTGCTACCGGCAGTCGCAGCTATACTCATCGCTTTGCCAAGTATGTAGTAGATTTACTTCGTGGTATGACGCTTCAGGATGTATCGCACCATCTGGGTGTGTCATGGGATACGGTAAAGGAAATACACTCCTCTTACCTTGAGCGTCATTATAGCCCTCCATCTTTAGATGGTGTAGAGAATATTGGTATAGATGAGTTTGCTGTTAGGAAAGGACATGTCTATAAGACAATAGTCGTGGATTTGGACAGTGGCAGGGTAATCTATGTTGGCGAAGGAAAGGGTACGAAAGCTCTGAAGAAATTCTGGCGGAAAGTCAAACGTAAGAATATAAAGATAAAACATGTGGCAACAGACCTGTCTGCGGCTTTCATAGCCTCTGTTATGGAGAATTGTCCCGATGCAGTACATGTGTTTGATCATTTCCATGTAGTGAAGTTAATGAACGAGAAACTTGACGATATCAGACGTAAAGTTTATAGTATGGAGAAAGATATAAATAAGCGTAAAGTACTCAAAGGAACAAGGTATCTGCTACTCGGCAATGGTGCGGACATCTTTGATAAACAGCACCAGACAAGGCTTGAGAATGCTTTAGCTATGAATGAGCCATTGTCAAAAGCATACTATTTGAAGGAACAACTGCGTCAGGTATGGTCTCAACCCATGAAGACTATGGCAGAAGATGTACTTGATGACTGGATAAGGCAGGCAGAACAAAGCAAGATAACCCAACTACAGAAAATGGCTGTTACTGTAAAAAAATATAAGAAAGGAATCCTTGCTTGGTACGATTGCCATCTATCAACAGGAAAAGTCGAAGGCATCAATAACAAGATTAAAGTAATGAAACGAAATGCGTATGGATTCAGGGATGAGAGGTACTTTACACTAAGACTCTATGCACTGCATGACTGCCGTATCACTCGAAATGTCGGATGAACCGATTATATCTCCTATGGTAAATGCTGATAATACTTTAACTATCAGTCTTTTTGCACCAAATGCTAAGAAAGTAGAGCTTACAGGTAATTTCCTATATGCAGGGAAAGATACTCCAGATAAGTATGCAGATGGTGATTGGAGTCCACAGTTGATGAATAAGGATA
>ERZ772974.666-NODE-666-length-24298-cov-11.765293_pt1 | contig 24298 bp, 19 predicted proteins | sample MGYA00580671_ERZ772974 | MGnify/ENA primary metagenome ERZ772974 (study PRJEB29015, sample SAMEA2738065) | human oral metagenome | biome: human oral; feature: human-associated habitat; material: saliva | place: China | collected 2218 ... | reverse complement strand
ACGTCGGCGCGGGCGGCCTGTCCAACGCCTTCCCCGAACTCGTCAACGATGCCGGGCGCGGCGCAATATTCAAACTGCGCGAAGTGCCGCTGGAAGAACACGGCCTCAACCCGCTGCAAATCTGGTGCAACGAATCGCAAGAGCGTTATGTGTTGTCGATTTTGGAAAAAGATTTGGGCACCTTCCGCGCCATTTGCGAACGCGAACGCTGCCCGTTTGCCGTGGTCGGTACGGCGACCGACGACGGCCATTTGAAAGTACGCGACGATTTGTTCTCCAACAATCCCGTCGATTTACCGCTGAACGTCTTGCTCGGCAAACCGCCTAAAACCACGCGCAGCGACAAAACCGTGAGGTCGTCTGAAAAACCGTTTAACGCGGGCAATATCGACATCACCGAAGCCGCCTACCGCGTTTTGCGCCTGCCTACCGTAGCCGCCAAAAACTTCCTGATTACCATCGGCGACCGCAGCGTCGGCGGCATGACCCACCGCGACCAAATGGTCGGCAAATACCAAACCCCCGTAGCCGACTGCGCCGTGACCATGATGGGCTTCAACACCTATCGCGGCGAAGCGATGTCTATGGGCGAAAAGCCGACCGTCGCCCTGTTTGACGCGCCTGCTTCAGGCAGAATGTGCGTCGGCGAAGCCATCACCAACATCGCGGCGGTCAACATCGGCGACATCGGCAATATCAAACTTTCCGCCAACTGGATGGCGGCGTGCGGCAACGAGGGCGAAGACGAAAAACTCTACCGCACCGTCGAAGCCGTCTCCCAAGCCTGTCAGGCATTGGATTTGAGCATTCCCGTGGGCAAAGACAGCCTGTCGATGAAAACCGTATGGCAGGACGGCGAAGAGAAAAAATCCGTCGTTTCACCGTTGAGCCTGATTATCTCCGCGTTCGCGCCTGTGAAAGACGTACGCAAAACCGTTACGCCCGAATTGAAAAACGTCAAAGACAGCGTATTGCTGTTTATCGATTTGGGCTTCGGCAAAGCGCGTATGGGCGGCTCGGCGTTCGGCCAGGTGTACAACAATATGAGCGGCGACGCGCCCGATTTGGACGATACAGGTCGTCTGAAAGCGTTTTACAACGTGATTCAACAGCTTGTCGCCGAAGACAAACTCTTGGCGTATCACGACCGCAGCGACGGCGGTTTGTTTGCGACGCTGGTAGAAATGGCGTTTGCGGCACGATGCGGCTTGAATGTGGATTTGACTTCACTGGTTGCCAACCAAGCCGACGTCAACGAAGCCAGCATCCGCGCATTGTTCAATGAAGAACTGGGCGCAGTGATTCAAATCGCCAAACAAGATGTTGCGGCAGTAGAAGCCTTGTTTAAAGAAGCTGATTTGGCACTGCATACCGTTGCCACCATCGGTTCTGACGAAAAAATCGTTATCCGCAATCAGGCAGGCATCGTGTTGGAACAAAACCGTGCCGACCTACAACGTGCATGGCAGGAAACCAGCCACGCCATCCAACGCCTGCGCGACAACCCTGCCTGCGCAGACAGCGAGTTCGCCCTGATTGACGACAACGAACGCAGCGCATTGTTTGCCGACGTGAAGTTTGATGTAAACGAAGACATCGCCGCGCCGTTTATCAACAGCGGCGCGAAACCCAAAATCGCCATCCTGCGCGAACAGGGTGTAAACGGGCAAATCGAAATGGCCGCCGCGTTCACCCGCGCCGGATTCGATGCCTACGACGTGCATATGTCCGACCTGATGGCAGGCCGCGTCCACCTTGCCGACTTCAAAATGCTGGCGGCGTGCGGCGGCTTCAGCTACGGCGACGTACTTGGTGCGGGCGAAGGCTGGGCGAAATCGATTCTGTTCCACCCTGCTCTGCGCGACCAATTTGCCGCCTTCTTCGCCGACCCGGACACGCTGACATTGGGCGTGTGCAATGGCTGTCAAATGGTCAGCAACCTTGCCGAGATTATCCCGGGCGCAGAAACATGGCCTAAATTCAAACGCAACTTGAGCGAACAGTTTGAAGCGCGCCTGAGCATGGTTCATATCCCCAAATCAGCCTCCCTGATCCTGAACGAAATGCAAGGCTCCAGCCTGCCTGTCGTGGTCAGCCACGGCGAAGGCCGCGCTGACTTCGCGCCTCACGGCGGCAATATCTCCGCCGATTTGGGCATTGCGCTGCAATATGTGGACGGTCAAAACCAAGTGACCCAAACTTATCCGCTCAACCCTAACGGCTCGCCTCAAGGTATTGCCGGTGTGACCAACACCGACGGCCGCGTCACCATCATGATGCCGCATCCGGAACGCGTGTACCGCGCCGCGCAAATGAGCTGGAAACCGGAAGACTGGACGGAACTCTCCGGCTGGTACCGCCTCTTCGCCGGAGCAAGGAAAGCTTTGGGCTAATGAAAAGCTTGATTTGATCAGGCTTTAAGCAAGGCCGTCTGAAACAGGAAAGGCAAAATTTTCCGCCTCCTGTTTTCAGACGGCCTTTAAGTTTGTTTTACTTATAGAAACCAGCTGCCGTCATTCTGTATTTTCCTCTTTTAAACTATAATCAACATATTCAGACGGCCTTTCCCGACATTATGACTCGACAAGCCTTTATCCTCAGCGATTGCGAATTTTCCGAATGCGGCGAAAAACCTTACGCCCTGCTGACCGCAAATCCGACTAAGGAACACCACTTCGTCGCCCAGACCGAGCAACGGCAGCATTCGCATAATCCACAGGTAAGCCCGCAGAATCAGAATGTTTACAAGCTGCCTTTGTCCATGTTCCACACTGGCGAAAAAGCCCGCGGCAAAGAACAAAACCGCAGCGAAGCGATAAGCGTCAACATCATCGGCAACTTGGCGGCGAAAAACCTCTATACGCTAACCTTTGTCGAAGACTCCGCCAACCAATACAATCTGGAAAGCTGGTTCAACCGTCATGAAAGCGGCTACGAAGATGCCTGCAACCATCTGCGCACCCTGCCTGCAGGCCGTCTGAAAACACCTACGGCAAATGCCGATATCGTCAAAGTACCGGATGCCTTGTGGCGGATATTGCGGCTGAAATTCCTCGGTATTCTGCGCAATCCGCACAACCATAAAAACCTGTTTGCCCACCGCCTGCACCAAATACTTCGGGCGCGGCTGCCGGAAGTCGGTTTTGAATTTGTCCGCTTGATCAGCAAACGCGACCCCAAGCGCATCGAAGCCATTATGCAGGACTACCGTTTTTCCTTTCTCGGCTATGTCGATTGGCTGGGCGGGCTTTACGGTATGTTGAGCGAAGGCGTGGCGCAGCCGTCGTTGTTTGAACGGCTGTTTTGCAACATCTTTGCCAAACCCGAATCCGTGAAAATCGAATTGTTCCGCTATCCGGAAAACACGGGGCTGTGCCTGTTTGGCGACAGCAGTTTCTGCCTGCAAGCCTCGGCAAAGCTATTGAGCGTCGGTGTCAATATTTCGCACGATATGTTTGCCATCGTCCATCTGCAAACCGGCCGTTGGCACGCGTTTAAAAACACCTTTCATCACGATGCGCCCAAACTGCAAGGCCAAGTGCGGATTATCGACGGCGACCAAACCCAAAGATTGCTGTTCAACCGACTGAGCATCCAGCAAGCCCATGAAGCCGTGTTCGGCCAAAGCCCGAATATCAAAGATTATTTAGAGGCCGTCTAAAACCCCAAACCAGAAGAAAGCATATGAAAATCACACCAATCCAAGCCCTAAACGACAACTACATCTGGATGATTCAAGAAGGCAACCATGCCGTCTGCGTCGATCCGTCCGATGCCACGCCGGTCTTAAAATTCCTTGTGCACAACCACTTGATGCTGGCACAAACATGGATTACCCATCCCCATCATGACCATATCGGCGGCGCAAAAGCGCTGCACAACGGCTTCTTAGAATCCCCAATCTATGGCGAAAGCGACATCGACGTGGCGACGCATACCGTCACTGCAGGTACGCAGTTCCCGTTTGGCGAAGGCTTGGTTACCGTTTGGGCAACTCCCGGCCATACCGACCGACACATCAGCTATCTGCTGGAAAATTCAGACGGCCTGCACGTTTTCTGCGGCGATACCTTGTTCTCCGCCGGTTGCGGCCGCGTATTTACCGGCACAATCGAGCAGCTTTACGACAGCTTCCACCGATTCAACCAGCTGCCCGAAGAAACGCTGTTTTATCCGGCGCACGAATATACCGCCTCCAATCTGCGCTTTGCCCAGCACATCGAGCCGGACAATGCCGACATTCAGACTGCCTTGGCCGCAGCCGAACACACGCCGACACTGCCTGTCAGCCTGGCGCACGAACGCAAAGTCAATCCGTTTTTCCGCGTACACCTGCCCCAAGTTCGGGTACGCGCCGAAGAATTGAGCGGACGAAAATTAAACAGCGAACTCGAAGTCTTCGCCGCTTTGCGTGAATTAAAAAATCAATTTTGATTGGGCTTAGTCCCCAAAGAATAAGGCCGTCTGAATAAGCGTGAAACCTTGAATCACACCTGTTCAGACGGCCTTAAAGCCTTCATCAATATCGCAACCATAAAAGCCTACGGCTGCTTTTTATGTTTCGCACATTCCGCAGCATATTGCTCGCCCCAACGGTGCATGGCTTCGATCACAGGCATCAGCGTCCGCCCAAACTCAGTCAGCGAATATTCGACCTTCGGCGGTACCTGCGGATACACTTCCCGATGAACGATACCGTCGTTTTCCAATTCGCGCAGTTGCAGCGTCAGCATCCGCTGGGTAATGCCCGCAAGCAAACGCTGCAACTCATTGAAACGTCGGGTTTCTTCATTTAAATAATATAAAATCAATACCTTCCATTTGCCGCCGATAATATCCAAAGTATTGACAACCGGACAGCAAGAGCCGTGTGCGTGTTCTGTTTCCGACATACAAAATCTCCAAACCACAGTATCAAAAATGTGCGTACTTGTTATAAAGTTTGTACCTCCTATAATACAAGCATTCCGTAACAAAAGGCCGTCTGAAAGACTTCAGACGGCCATAAAAAAAGGAACTTTATCATGCGCAACATCAAACAAATCTTCCGAGCCGATGACCAACACTGGGTAGGCAACGGATTCCTCGTGCAACCTTTGTTCTCCCACATGGCTGACGACCGTGGCACCAATCCATTCCTGATGTTGGACTATGCCGCACCGTATGAATTTGCCCCCAACGAAACGCACGGTCCGCGCGGTGTCGGACAACATCCGCACAAAGGCTTTGAAATCGTTACCATCGCCTACCACGGCGAAGTGGCACACCGCGACTCCAGCGGCGGAGGCGGCATTATTTACGAAGGCGACGTGCAATGGATGACCGCAGGTTCAGGCATTATTCATGAAGAATTCCACTCTGAAAACTTCAGCAAAAAAGGCGGACTCTTTGAAATGGTGCAACTTTGGGTCAACCTGCCCGCCAAAGACAAAAACACGCCGCCACGCTATCAGCATCTTGCCAAAGCAAATATTCCCGTCGTCGAATTTCCCGACGAAGCCGGCTACTTACGTCTGATTGCAGGCGAACATGACGGCGTAAAAGGCGCGGCGGACACGTTCACCGAAATGAATGTTTGGGATATTGTGCTTCATGCCAATAAAGAGGCTGAATTGGCAGTACCCGACAATCACAATCTGTCTATGGTTGTCCTGCGCGGAGCGGTGACGTTTAATGGCAATGAACAGGTGACAGCTGGAGAATTGATCAATTTTGAGCAAACCGGCGGTAAAGTGAGCGTAAAAGCCGGTAGCGAAGAAGCCAAAATCTTGCTGCTTTCCGGCGTTCCGATTGATGAACCCGTAGTCGGCTACGGCCCATTTGTGATGAATACTGCCGAAGAAATCCGACAAGCCATCAGCGATTTCAAAAGCGGCAAATTCGGCCGTATTGATTAAGGCATTTGCTTAAAGCTGATTGATTTCATTGTATGCGTTAACCAAGCTCATCAGTGCAAAAAGGCCGTCTGAACAATATCCGTTCAGACGGCCTTTATTATTTAGGGATTATTCCCACTCAATCGTGGCAGGCGGTTTGCCGCTGACATCATAAACCACGCGGTTGATGCCTTTGACTTCATTGATGATGCGGTTGGACACGCGGCCAAGCAGCGAGTAAGGCAACTCAGCCCAGTGCGCAGTCATAAAGTCGCTGGTAATCACGGCACGCAAAGCAACGACGTAATCGTAAGTACGGCCGTCGCCCATTACGCCGACGGATTTTACGGGCAGGAACACGGCAAAGGCTTGGCTGGTCAGGTCGTACCAAGATGTACCGTTTTCATCGGTAGTATTGCGCAATTCTTGGATGAAAATATCGTCTGCTTGACGGAGCAAGTCGGCGTATTCTTTTTTCACTTCGCCCAAGATACGCACGCCCAAACCCGGGCCCGGGAACGGATGACGGTACACCATTTCACGAGGCAGACCCAAAGCGACGCCCAATTCGCGTACTTCGTCTTTGAACAAGTCGCGCAACGGCTCAAGCAGCTTGAGTTTCATGTTTTCAGGCAGGCCGCCGACGTTATGGTGGGATTTGATGGCGTGGGCTTTTTTGGTTTTCGCGCCTGCGGATTCGATTACGTCAGGGTAAATCGTACCTTGCGCCAACCATTTGGCGTTGGTGAGTTTTTTCTCTTCAGCATCAAATACTTCGATAAATTCCGCACCGATAATTTTGCGTTTTTTCTCCGGATCGGTCACGCCGGCAAGTTTCGCCAAAAACTGCTCTTCGGCATCAACGTGAATCACACGTACGCCCAAGTTGCGGGCAAACATATCCATCACCATTTTGCCTTCGTTCAGGCGCAACAGGCCGTGGTCAACAAACACGCAGGTCAGTTGGTCGCCGATGGCGCGGTGAATCAGTGCCGCCGCTACGGAAGAGTCCACGCCGCCGGACAAACCTAAAATCACTTCGTCGCTGCCGACCTGTTCGCGGATCTTGGCAACGGCTTCTTCAATGTAGTTCGGCATGGTCCAGCTGGGTTGTGCGCCGCAAATATCCAAGACAAAGCGGTTTAACAACGCGCGGCCTTGTTTGGTGTGGGTCACTTCAGGGTGGAATTGGATGCCGTAGAATTGTTTCTCAGCGTTTTCCATCATGGCAATCGGGCAAGACGGCGTATCGCCGATGACAGAGAAGCCGGTAGGCAGTTTGGAAACTTTATCGCCATGGCTCATCCATACGTCGAGCGTATTAGGCGCATCGTCTTGAATGCCGCGTGTCAGCTCGCTGTCGATGGTTTTCACTTGCGCATAACCGAATTCGCGTTGGTTGCCCGGGGTAACTTCGCCGCCCAAGTGGTGCGCCATAAATTGCATGCCGTAGCAAATGCCCAAAACCGGAATGCCCAAATCAAAAATACCGGTATCAGCTTGATAATCGGATTCGTAAACAGAATTAGGACCGCCGGAGAGGATGATGCCTTTCGGGTTGAAGGCTTTGATTTCTTCCAAAGGCATGTCGAAAGAATGCAGTTCGCAGTAAACGTGGGCTTCGCGCACGCGGCGGGCGATCAGCTGGGTAACTTGCGAGCCGAAGTCGAGGATGAGGATTTTGTCTTGGGTCATGGCGGAAACTTTGCAAAATGTAAGAAAACGGTGCGGCCGGGAGGGTAAATTTCAAATTTAAACCACAATAAAAAAGGCCGTCTGAATCGGCGGATTATACCATTGTTCAGACGGCCTTTATAGGGCAAAACCCAAATCTCTCATCTTTCTATTTTGCGTGTTTCTCAGGAATCATATCGCTGCGCGAGAGCAACAGCAGACAACCCAACACGACCATGCCGATGGCCAGCAACGGCGAGAGGTAAATCCAGTAGCTCATGTGCAGATAAATGGCTGTACCGATATAAACCAGCATCGGGCCGGAAACGATGGACTGTTTGTTGATGCCGTCCATAATCAACACGGCAAAGCCCAAAATAATTAATGCACCGGCAATCATTGTCGATGTCGCAGGCAAAATATCCGTAGCGCGTAAAAACCAAATCGCACCAAAGATAATCAAAAATAAAGGCAGAAAAAGTGAAGGACGGGACATAACAACGCTCCGTAAAGGTTTCAGACGGCCTGTATTATTGGGTGCGCCGGTCATACAGACAAGATATAAAAATGCAATCTTGTGTGTAATTATGCAAAGGTTAACCCAACAAAAAGGCCGTCTGAACAATAGCAAACCGAAATCAAATATTTCAATTTATCCTGTTTCAGACGGCCTTTTAACTCATCAGGCTTTGCCCGTGCTGCCGAATCCGCCTTCACCGCGCTCGCTGGCAGCAAACTCGTCCACGACTTTAAACGCAGCTTGGACAACCGGCACAATCACCATTTGCGCGATACGCTCCATCGGCTCGATGGTAAACGCTTCTTTACCACGGTTCCATAGAGAAACCTTCAATTCGCCTTGATAATCCGAGTCAATCAAACCGACCAAATTGCCCAAAACAATACCGTGTTTATGACCCAAGCCGGAACGCGGCAACAAAACGGCTGCGTAAGCAGGGTTGGCCAAATGCACCGCCAAACCGGTCGGAACGAGATATACATCACCCGGCTGCAACACAACGGCTTCATCCAAGCAGGCACGCAAATCCAAACCGGCAGAACCGGGCGTTGCATAAGCAGGCAGGGAATCGGCCATTTTCGGATTTAAGATTTTCAGTTCGACTTCGGTTTGCATGACAGGACTCCGTATTGTTCTATATTGGAAAGGGCTACGATTATACACAAATGCCCTTGAGGCCGTCTGAAAAAACGGAGTATGATTCAGTCAGACCTAAGGAGGAAAATCATGGATCTGCACAATATCCGCGAAGATTACAGCAAACGCGAGCTGTCGGAAGCCGAATGCCACGCCGACCCGATTGTCCAATTCGAGCAATGGCTTAACGAAGCGATTCACGCCGAAGTCAACGAGCCGACAGCGGTCAACGTTGCCGCCGTGGGCGAAGATGGCAGGCCCAACAGCCGCATGGTACTGCTGAAAGAAGTCAACCCTAAAGGCTTTGTTTTCTTTACTAATTACCACAGCCGCAAAGGCCGTTCCTATACGGCTCACCCTTTTGCCGCCATGACTTTTTTCTGGCCGGAACTCGAACGCCAAGTGCGCGTTGAAGGACGCATTGAAAAACTCGACGCCGCCGCTTCGGACGAATATTTTGAAAGCCGCCCGTATACCAGCCGTATCGGCGCATGGGCAAGCGCGCAAAGCGAAGTGATTTCCAGCAAAGCCGTATTGGTGGCCAAGGCCGCGGCCGTCGGTGTCAAACACCCCCTGCATGTTCCCCGCCCTCCGCATTGGGGCGGATACCTCGTTATTCCCGACCGCATCGAATTCTGGCAAGGCCGCCCGAGCCGCCTGCACGACCGCATCCAATACCGCCTGATTGACGGCAACTGGATACGCGAACGCCTTTCGCCATAATTTTCGGATTTTCAAACAAAAATTTACTGGTTGAGTTACAATACAGCCTTTCATCGGCAGGCCGTCTGAATCTGATTTTCAGACGGCCTTTTCCCCCAATCCAACCCCTGCCGCAACCGCCGCAGAAGAACCGCTTTTTCAAGCGAGTTAGGAAAAATCATGTCCAAACAGCCTTCCAGCAAACGCCAATGGCGCGACGGCGTATCCTCTACCGCCAAAAAACCTTCCAAACTGGCCAAATCCTTTGCCAATAAAAAGCGTCCAGACGACGAGCGAAAAACATCAGGCAAACCTTACGGCCAAAAAGTTTCAGACGGCCCCAAAGCTCAAAATACCGCCCCAAAACAACGAGCCGCCAAAGCCAAAAAACTGGTTGTCCGTAACCCCAACCAAAAAATCATGGAGCACGCCCGCGATTTGAAAGAACGCCGCAGCGACCTTTCACGCTTTGAGCCCGAACGCCTGCAAAAAGTCCTGGCCGCTTCCGGCGTCGGTTCACGTCGCGAAATGGAAGAATGGATCAGCAACGGCTGGGTAACGGTCAACGGCCGCGTAGCCCAACTGGGCGAAAAAGTTACGCCCGACGACCACGTTACTGTCAAAGGCAGCATCATTAAACTCAAATGGGCCGACCGCCTGCCGCGCATCATCCTCTACTACAAACAAGAAGGCGAAATCGTTTCCCGCGACGACCCGCAAGGCCGCGTCAGCATTTTCGACCGCCTGCCGCAAGCAGCCAGCAGCCGCTGGGTAGCCATCGGCCGTTTGGACATCAATACCAGCGGCCTTTTGATCCTGACCACTTCAGGCGAACTTGTTCAACGCTTTGCCCATCCCAGCTTTGAAGTAGAACGCGAATACGCCGTGCGCGTATTGGGCGAGTTGACCACCGAACAAATGCGCGTCCTGACCGAAGAAGGCGTCATGCTCGAAGACGGTTTGGCTAAAGTAGAACGCATCTACGAACAAGGCGGCGAAGGCGCAAACAAATGGTACAACGTCGTCATTAAAGAAGGCCGCAACCGAGAAGTACGCCGTATTTTTGAAAGCCAAGGCCTGACCGTCAGCCGCCTCGTCCGCGTAGGCTTCGGTCCCATCGGCCTGCCAAACCGCCTCAAACGCGGCCAGTTCTACGAACTCAATCCTGCAGAAGTCGCCAACATCATCAAATGGGCAGATATGCTGCTGCCGGGCGAACGTCGCCGGAAGAAAAGTTAATGTAAGATAAATCGGGGCTGAGACCTTTACAAAATCATCTCAGCCCGACAAAATCTTGCCTAAGTCATAAAAATAGTGGGTATTGAAAGGATTTTCCTTATCCAACACATTCATCGGACTGCCATGTCCGACAAATAATACAGGCATTTTTTCATCGTTGCCTCCTTAATATCTGATGAGGCGGATTGTACGGATAAATGATTAAGCAATAAATCTCAATTTATGAACAACATACTTTCCCAGTAGGAAATGATGAAATATTCTTTGGCTTTGCTGCAAAGTTAAAAAGAGGTCCGAAGATTCGGATTTTAATAGCAATACCTAAATCAATCTAACAAATCTGCCTAAAAGTACTTAATTTTATGACTGATAATTCAACGCCAAAATATTATTTGTTAATAGCAAATTATAAAAAAGGTCGTCTGAAAATAAACTTGGTTTTCAGACGACATTTTTATCTTAGAAAGATTAGAAGAATTTTCAATATAGAGATGGTAGAGCAATATTATTGGCCATCTTTAAACTATACATTCAGACGATTTTTATCTATTAGATTGAAAATGTGCAACAACACATTTTGCACTCGGACAGTTTGGATGCTGTGCAGCATTTTCAATTGAAAATCCCCAATGTGTAATCATTCTCTTTGCAAAGGCAACTTTGTTTTTTCCTCGTCCTTTAACAGATCCGGTTTCTTTGACAATTTTGCTGATTCTGTCCCAAGGCAATTCGAGCGTCTCTTCCGGAAACTGTTCTTCCGCAAAATTTTCAATTTCTAAAAATTTTTTCATGGCTTGAGTATCTGCTAGAAACCATGCTTCTATCGCTTTAACCGCAATAAAATAGGCAGTAATTTTCGCGTGATTGATTCTTTCCTTAACACTTTCAACAGGAAGTCCGTCCGAATCCGTCAAAATATACAGTCTTTCTGCTCCATTTGCTTCCAAAACACCAATAAAGGGCTCAATATTATGAGGCAATAAATTACCTGCGCCATTGGCATCAACAACAGGCTCAATCAATTCAAAATCATTCCTTTGTAAAAAGTCCTTGAATACCGCTGATTCGATAACAATCTTTTCGCATGCCCCTTCAACAATAAATCCAACTTTTACCATGGCAATCCTCCCCCCAGCAGATTAGTCAGCCAAGCTGTATCTAACGGAATTTTGTTTTTATCGACACCCGACTTCCGAACATCTTTAATTTGGGTTTTGCCTTGAGATTTACTGACAAAATATAATTCTTCCAATTCTAGGCTGCGCACTACCGATTCACTATGAGTTGTAAGAATAATGGGGTGGTGAGTGCTTGCATATTCACGAATAAAACCAATCAGTTCACTAATAGCTTTCGGGTGTAAGCCCCGTTCGGGTTCTTCAATGATGGTAATGCCGGGCTGTTTTACACGCGTTAAAACGGCAACCAACAAACATAAGGCATAAATTGTGCCGTCCGAAACCATATGAGCAGGGAAACGATTACCGCTGTCTTCCTCGAAAAATAACCCTTTTGAGTCATCAATTTTTTGCGTTTGAACAGAGAGTTCCTGCATTTCGGGGATAATCACGCTCATCCATTCAATGATTTGCTCGCGTAATTCATTGTCTTTTTCAAGTTTTTCTAGAACTGCGGCAATATTGCTACCGTCACAGTTAAGTTCCCTAAGATTGTTGGCCGTACTGCGGCGATTTTTGATGGTAAAAGGGTCAATACGGAATATTTTGACGTTTTTTAAACCTTGAAATTCTTTATTTTGTCGGAGAAAACTGTCGTCAAATGAATATTTTTCATCGGTTAATAATTTTAATCCAATACCTGTCACCACACCATTGATTATATCCTGACCGATTTGATCGCTATCTTTCATCGCACCCCAGATAAGCCCCCCCAATGCACCTAGTAACCCTGCACCAATTAAATCATTTGATGTATTACTTTCTTTGTTTGCTTCTAGTTCTTTACGGATTTTATCACTGTCAAAGATTATTTCCCCACTTTTAAGAATCTTTAGCGACTCTTCTTTGACTCTAGAAGCAATATTTTTCAAAGCAATCATTATTTCATATTGATAAATTTGTTTTTCAATTTCAAATTCTATCTTGTAGCTAATGTCTCCAGCCTTATGTTTAGGACTAATTAAATTTTCTATACTACCAAACTCAGATACCGCCTTGCTCACTCCCATATCAATCACTTTTGATAAAAATGCCAAAGCATCGACAAAATTGCTTTTACCCGTACCGTTTGCCCCCGCTAAAACCATAAAAGGAGAAACATCTTTTAGCTCTACATTTTGGATACTTTTAAATCCTTTAATTTCCAAATAGTTAATTTTCATTTTTAATTCTCTTGAATTTATCAACAAAACGTGTTTGAAAGCATACAGAGCATTTCATAGGATGGCAACCTTTTTCTTGTGCAAAAATTAAGCTATACTATTGTTTTAAAAAATATTATTCTTAAATGAATTCTCAGATAAGTATCAACTTTGCTAGAACGACGTTTTAAAATATTGGTATAAAAATTTTTCCGAAACTCTTTTCAGGCGACCTCGGCATCGCGTGGGTAGCACAGTATGAGCTTGGCGGATGCGCTCCATTCCGGGCAACTGGTCGAGCTGTTGCCCGAGTACGCCATCACTTACGATCCGCTTTACCTCTATTACCCCAGCCGCCGCGGGCATTCGAATGTGTTTAAGCTGATTGTGGATGCGCTGCGGGTGGAGTTCGTCTGAAAATGCAAAAGCAGCCTGAGTTTCGTTTGCCGAAATGCAGGCTGCTTTCAAATAATCTCAATATGTCCGTCTGATTTTCAGACGACCTCTCCGTGCCGTCTTCATGACTGTGTGCTCTCGGAGTCCGCGCCATTTATACGCGGATTAACTTTAATCCACCATAACAAACGTCGTCTGAAAACCAAATTTCCAGTTTTCAGACGACGTTTTCAGTTCATAAACCTAAGCGTTATTTCTCTGCTTTTAACACCCGCTGACGGCGGGTTTCGCTCAATACCATGCCTGCACTGACGGAAACGTTCATGCTTTCTACCGTGCCAAACATCGGAATCGATACTAGCATATCGCAATGCTCGCGCGTCAGGCGGCGCATGCCTTCGCCTTCGTTGCCCATTACCCAGGCCACGCTGTCTGGCAAGTCGCAGTGGTAAAGGTCGGAGTCGCCGCCCATGTCCGTACCGACAATCCAAATGCCGTATTCTTTCAGCTCACGCAAAGTACGGGCAAGATTGGTTACGGTAATATACGGCACAGTTTCCGCCGCGCCACAGGCAACTTTACTGACGGTCGCATTCAGACCTGCACTTTTATCTTTGGGTGCAATCACGGCATGCACGCCCATCGCATCGGCAGTACGCAGGCACGCGCCGAGGTTGTGCGGATCGGTAATGCCGTCCAATACCAGCAAAAACGGAGGTTCGCTCAGGTTTTCCAACACATCTTCCAAGTGAACATGGTTTTTGGAAGCATCGATAAACCCGACCACGCCCTGATGACGCGCCCCTTTGCTGATGGCATTCAGGCGGTCGGCATCGGCAAAATGCACGCGCACGTTTTCAGAGGCCGCTTTATCCAATACATCGCGGGTGCGCGCATCGGATTTGCCCTCTTGGATATAGAGTTCGGTAATCGATTTCGGGTTTTGCCACAAACGGGCATTGACGGCGTGAAAGCCATAGATGAGTCGTTGGTTTGCCATGTTTTTGCTTTATCAAAAAATTCAGACGGCCATTATAACAAGTAAGGCCGTCTGAAAATTTTTTATTTCATCAAATAACCGAGTATGCCCGAAGTACCAACACCGATTAATACCGTCACCAACATCGAAAACCGGCTGGCGGCCAATACCGTCAAAGCAATGGCAATCAGCTCATGCGGTTTATCCGATACAAAATAAGGCGCAATCACGGAAATCAACACGCAGCCCGGCGCGGCCTCCATCACCACTTGCGCGCGACGGCTCAACGTACGGTTGCGCAATGCAAAAAAGCCGATTAATCGGGTTGAATAGGTAACGGCCAACATACTTAAAAACAGCAAAAACGATTGCAGCGACAACAAATCCTTCATTTTTGCTCTCCCCAAAAATACGCCGCCAACAAACCCGACAACGCTCCAGCCGGAACATACCATGCGCCATCCACGGTCAAATAAGTTGCGCACGCCATAATCAGGCTGACAAACCAAGGGTGTGAAGCCGCAAAGCTCTTCCACATACCGCGCAGCAACACCAAAAACACCGCAGGAAACGCCATGCCGAAGCCCCAAGCCGCTACATCGCCAAACATCGGACCGACTGCCGCGCCAAACGCCGCAAAACCAATCCAAGTTACATATAAAATAAAGCACACGCCGGCATAAAACGGCATATTGAATGCAGGCAAACCTACCGCCTTACGTTTTTGAATTTCAGCAAACGCCAGTGCCCAACTTTCATCGCACATAAAAAACAGCGCAGACATGGCTTTTTTCAGCGGTATATCCCTCATATACGGCGCAATCGCCGCACCCATCAGAATATGGCGCGAATTGATCATAAACGTTACCGTTGCAATCAGCAGAATCGGCAAAGGATTTGCCCACAAATTGACTGCGGCGAATTCCGAGCCTCCGGCAAAGTTCATTCCCGTCATCAGCAGCATTTCCAGCCAACTCATGCCCTTCTGCCCGCCCTGCATACCCAAAATCAGCGCCCACGGCAACAAACCGATCAGCATGGGGGAACATTCTTTAATGCCGCGCAGAAACTCAGACTGCGGGGAAATAGTTTGACTCATTTTAATTGAAACGGTTTATCAAAAAGAAGCGACGTATTATAAAGCATGCCGTCTGAACAAGGGTATAATACGGAAAAATAGATTTATTTACGGAAACCGATATGACCCACACCGTCCATCTGCAGTTTGAAGAAATTGACAATACCGTGTTGCAACGCCTGTGCGGTGCGCTCGACAGCAATCTCGAAGCCTTAGGCAAAGCCCTTGATATCCAAATCAGCCGCCGCTTCGAACATTTCACCTTCATGGGCGAACTGGCACACGCCGGCCGCCGTGCCTTGCTGTCGCTTGCCGAAGCCGCAGAAAAAGGCGACTTGGACGACAACGCCATCAGCCTCGCGGCCGTCGAAGCCAAAACCGCAGATGAAAAACACGAAGAAAAACACCACGACCAACAATACTATTTCCGCACTAAACGCGGCAGCATCGGCGGCCGCACCCCGCGCCAAAACGGCTATATCCGCGCCTTGCTCAACCACGATGTCGTGTTCGGCTTAGGCCCTGCCGGTACGGGCAAAACCTATCTTGCCGTTGCCGCCGCCGTCGATGCCATGGAAAAACACCAAATCGAACGCATCGTTTTGGTTCGCCCCGCAGTCGAAGCAGGCGAAAAACTCGGCTTCCTGCCGGGCGATTTAGCACAAAAAGTCGATCCCTACCTGCGACCCCTTTACGATGCACTTTATGATTTGATGGGCTTCGACCGCGTGACCAAACTGATGGAAAAAGGTTTGATTGAAATTGCGCCGCTGGCCTATATGCGCGGTCGTACCTTAAATGGCGCATATGTCATTTTGGATGAAGCGCAAAACACCACGCCCGAACAAATGAAAATGTTCCTGACCCGTATCGGCTTCGGTGCCAAAGCAGTCATTACCGGCGACATCAGCCAAATCGACCTGCCGCGCAACATCAAATCCGGCTTGAAAGATGCACGCGAAAAACTGCGCGACGTAGAAGGCCTGTATTTCCACACCTTCACCAGCGAAGACGTTGTCCGCCATCCTTTGGTTCAGAAAATCGTCGAAGCCTATGAAGCAGCAGAAGAACAAGCTGAAAAGAAAAGCGGCGAATAATCTTTTCAAACACTTAAGGCCGTCTGAAAATCAAATTTCAGACGGCCTTACTACATCATTCTCCCCATAATACTGCTATAATCCGAAAATCAAGTAAAACAAAGACTTCAAAAGGAAAAATATGACCCTCAAGCCACCCGTCCGAATCGCCGTTACCGGCGCGGCAGGCCAAATCGCCTACGCCACCCTCTTCCGTATCGCCGGCGGCATCATGCTCGGACGCGACCAACCCGTTATCCTGCAACTGCTCGACCTGCCACAGGCGCAACAAGCATTGCGCGGCGTGATTATGGAAATGCAGGATTGCGCCTTCCCCCTCTTAGCCGACATCTTCGCCACAGACGATCCCGAAGTCGCCTTCAAAGATGCCGACATCGCCCTCTTGATTGGTGCACGCCCGCGTACGCAAGGCATGGAACGCGCCGACTTACTGCACGCCAACGCCGAAATTTTCAAAATACAAGGCGCGGCGTTGAACAAAGTTGCCCATCGCAACGTTAAAGTCCTCGTCGTCGGCAACCCGGCCAATACCAACGCCTACATCGCCATGAAATCCGCACCCGATATCCCGCCGGAAAACTTCACCGCCCTGATGCGCCTCGACCACCACCGCGCCGTCAGTCAAATTGCCGAAAAAATCAACCGCCCGATTACTTCCATCGAGCAAATGTGCGTCTGGGGCAACCACAGCCCGACTATGTACGCCGACTACCGCTACGCCACCAGCAACGGCGAGTCCGTCCAAGACATGATTACCGAACCCGACTGGAACACCGAAGTCTTCATGCCGAAAATCGCCGGACGCGGTGCAGCCATTATCGCCGCACGCGGTTCATCATCCGCCGCCTCTGCCGCCAATGCCGCCATCTACCACCTGCGCGACTGGCTGCTCGGCAGCAGCGGCAAATGGGTAACGATGGGCGTTCCATCCGACGGCTCTTACGGCATTCCCGAAGGTTTGGTTTTCGGCTTCCCCGTCATTTGCGACGCAGGCAACTACCGCATCGTCCAAGGCTTAGACTTGTCGGACGAATTCAGCCAAAACCGTATTGCCGCCACGCTGGCCGAATTAGAAGAAGAGCGTTCAGCCATCCAGGATCTACTTTAAAACAAAGGCCGTCTGAAAACCAAATTTCAGACGGCCTAAATAATTAAATGCCCATTCTACAATCATTTTTAAAAGCTAGAATGGAACTCTTTGTCCTTGTTTATCTTTAAGATGCCATTGACCTGCCGGTGTACAATCGCCGCCACTACCGCCGACAGCATAATGATCACAATTCGGATCAAGCCGTTTCCCTTGAGAATATGAGCCATTTGTCAAACCATCCCCATCAAAGGAACTGCATGCGCCGATGAAAGCTACACAAAACAAGATTAAAAATTTCTTCAACATTCACATCACCTTTTTTATAAAAAAGTCACACCCTAAAATTGCAGCCTAGATAAAGTTCCCACGCTATCGATATGAGCCACACTGTGTGAGCAAAAAAACAATCCTTCCTTGCTCACGGTTGTATTATCCAAAATTTCTGCTGCCATTACTCAAAAAAACTATAGCTAGAAACTTGAAATACACATCCAACAAGATTAAAAACATCAAAATAGTTATCAAACTAATTTTATAAACATGTGACAAAATTTTTGCAACTTTGTTTCTTATGGTTTTGCTTTTTATAAAACTCGTTCTCATAATATGAAAATTACCTAATACCTTTTCTGCGTTTAAAAAAGGCCGTCTGAAAACCAAATTTCAGACGGCCTTTACTGTACAGCCTTATTCCACCACATCAATGCACAAATATTTCAATTCCAAATACTCATCCGCACCATATTTGCTCCCTTCACGTCCCAAACCACTGCGTTTCACGCCGCCAAACGGTGCTGCTTCATTACTGATTAAGCCCGTATTGATGCCGACCATGCCGTATTCCAAGGCTTCGCCGACGCGCCACTGGCGGGCGGTGTCGGAGGTGAAAAGGTAAGCTGCCAAACCGTATTCCGTATTGTTCGCGGCCTCGATGACTTCGGCTTCGGTTTCAAAACGGAACACTGGACACAAAGGCCCGAAGGTTTCTTCGCTCGCCACCGCCATTTGCGCCGTAACGCCACTTAAAACGGTCGGTTCGAAAAACGTTCCGCCCAACGCGCTACGTTTGCCGCCGGTCAGGCAGACCGCGCCTTTGGAGAGCGCGTCGGCGATGTGCTGCTCGACTTTCTCTACCGCTTTTTCCTCAATCAGCGGCCCTTGGTTTACACCATCTTCCAAGCCGTTGCCCAATTTGAGTGCAGCCACTTTTTCACTTAATTTGCGGCAAAATTCGTCGTAAATACCTGATTGAGCGTAAACACGGTTGGTGCAGACGCAGGTCTGGCCGCTGTTGCGAAACTTGCTGGCAAGCGCGCCTTCGACGGCTTTGTCCAAATCGGCATCGTCAAACACGATAAACGGCGCGTTGCCGCCCAGTTCCAAACTGAGTTTTTTAATGTCCGCCGCGCTGTCGGCAAAAATTTTCGCACCGACTTCGGTCGAACCGGTAAAGCTGATTTTGCGCACTGTCGGGTTCGTGGCAAATTCATGGCTGATTTCCGAAGCGCGGCCGCTGACAACAGGAAGTAAATCCTGCGGCACGCCCGCTTCGTAAGCCAATACGGCCAACGCATACGCACTCAAAGGCGTGAGCGATGCAGGTTTGACGATCATCGCGCAGCCCACCGCCAAAGCAGGCGCGGCCTTGCGCGCAATCATCGCGGACGGAAAGTTCCACGGCGTAATCGCAGCGGTAACGCCGACAGGCTGTTTCAACACGACCAGTTTTTGCGACGCCTTCACGCTTGTCAGCACATCACCGTCAATCCGCCGCGCCTCTTCCGCAAACCAGCGCACAAACGAAGCCGCATAATCAATCTCGCCGCGCGCCTCGGTCAAGCTTTTGCCCTGTTCCATCGTCATGATGCGCGCCAGTTCTTCTTTGTTTTCTTTAATCAGAAAATACCAACGCCACAACACATCGGCGCGTTCCAACGCAGTTTTTGCCGCCCACAATTTTTGTGCCGCCTCCGCCTTTTGAATCAAAAGCTTCAGGCCATCTGAATCAGTCTTACGGACAAACGCCAAAGCCTCACCTGTTGCAGGATTATCAACTTTAATAGCATTTGGAATCGGAGAAAAGGAAATATCGGGATGGTTGAGCAAGCGGGCAAAATCTTTCATGAGAAACTAGCTTTCTAAAATCTGGAATATGTGTTCATTATCATATTCATACCATGAAAGCGCAACTGAATCGCAAAATAAGACAACAGCAAAGGCCGTCTGAATATCTTACAGACGGCCTTTGCTTTAGTGACATCATATCTATCTTAATAACGAATAAAATTAAGATGATTTATACTCTACCTCAAAAGGATAAGACACATGTATTACAACTATTTGCTATAATACAAAACTCATCTCAACCCTCATCTAAAATTCCATTTTCAGACGGCCTTTGTCTGTTTATAAGGCCGTCTGAAATGTTTTCCGTCCATCCTCTTCTGCCGAACCATGATTCCATCTGATTTCATTGACGAGCTTTTGTCCAAAGTCGATATTGTCGATATTATCGACGAGCAGGTTCCTCTGAAGAAAGGCGGGGCGAACTATATGGCCTGCTGTCCGTTTCACAAGGAAAAGACGCCGTCATTTTCGGTCAGCCCGACCAAGCAGTTTTACCATTGTTTCAGTTGCGGGGCGCATGGTTCGGCGATTGGTTTTGTGATGGAACATCAGGGGCTGTCGTTTCCGGAGGCGGTGCAGTTTCTCGCCGACCGTGTGGGCATGACGGTGCCTAAAGTGCGCGGGCAGGAAGACAATCCCGAAATCCGTGCCGAACGTAAGAAAAAACAGCAGACTTTGGAAGAAACGACGGCGGCGGCAGCGGATTTTTACGCGCAACAGTTGAAATTCAATCCGGCAGCGAAGGCTTATTTAGACAAACGCGGCTTGAGTGCGGAAGTCATCGCGCATTACGGTTTGGGCTATGCGCCCGACGGCTGGCAGCCTTTGGCACAAGTATTTCAGCCCTATCCGAATACTGCGTTGGTGGATACGGGCATGGTCATTGATAACGAAGGCAAACATTACGACCGCTTTCGCCATCGGGTTATGTTTCCTATCCGTAATCCGCGTGGGCAGGTTATCGGCTTTGGCGGTCGCGTATTGGACGACTCCAAACCCAAATACCTCAACTCTCCCGACACTCCTTTGTTCGATAAAGGGAAAAACCTTTACGGGCTATATGAAGGGCGTGCTGCCGTTAAAGAGGCCGGACGGATTTTGGTGGTTGAAGGCTACATGGACGTGGTCGCATTGGCGCAGTTCGGCATCGGCTACGGCGTAGCGGCTCTAGGTACGGCAACCACGGCGGAACATGTCAAAATCCTTATGCGTCAGGCAGACAGTATTTATTTTTGTTTTGACGGCGACGGCGCGGGACGTAAAGCGGCTTGGCGCGCGCTGGAAAATGCGTTGCCGCAATTAAAAGACGATAAATCGCTGCATTTTCTCTTCCTGCCCGAAGAACACGACCCCGACAGCTACATCCGCACCTACGGTAAGACGCAATTTGAAGATGCCTTGTTAAACCAAAGCAAGCCCCTATCCGAATATTTTTGGGAACATCTTTCAGACGGCCTCAACCTCAATACGCAAGAAGGCAAAGCAGAATTGGTCAAAACCAGTTCCCCGCTTTTAGCGCAAATTACCGCGCCGGCATTGGGCTATCTCCTGAAACAAAAACTCAGCGAGTTGGTAGGCATTGATCCTGACAACCTCGCCCAGTTACTCGGACAAGAAGCGCCCAAGCGGCACGTCAAACAAAAAAGTTACAAACTGCCGCCCATTTCTGTCAAGCAGCCAACCATGCTGACACTGGTGCAAAGACAGATACGCAGCCTCTTGATAAATCCGGCTTGGGCTTCATATATAGACCTGCCCGATTATCTGGCTTTAAGCGGCGACTTTGCCTGCCTTGCCAATCTGGCCGAAACCATCAAGAATCACGCCACGATTCCGGCAACGGCACAAGTGCTTGAATATATGCGCGGCTCGCCTTATGAGGAAACCGTCAATCAAATCTTTTTATCAACCCTTCACTCTGAAGAAATGGAAGGGGATGACGAAGAAGATTGCGAAAGTTTCCAAATCGGCATGAAAAAGTTGTTAAATGAATTAAAATACAGTCAAATCGAAACTTTAAAGCAAAAAAGTATTCAAACCGGTTTGACCGAAAATGAAAAAAGACTATTGCTGTCGCTTTTGACGGCAAAGCAAAACTAACCCCTCAGGCCGTCTGAACAATCTAAACACACGCTGCGAAACATGACACGCAGAACACTCCATCCGTAATATTTTCAGACGGCCTCAGAGTATTAAAGTGAAATCTAATTTCACAACAAAAAGCTCTGCTCCGCCTTCAGGTACGGCCACATCACCGTAAACCGTCGGCATCCTATCAACCTAGAGAGCAATCCATGTCTAAAAACCAAAACTACGAAGAATACCAAGACCAAGATGACAACCGTCCCTTGAGTATCGAAGAGCAGCGCGCCCGTCTGCGTCAACTCATTATTATGGGTAAAGAACGCGGCTACATCACTTATTCCGAAATTAACGACGCGCTGCCCGACGATATGTCCGACGCCGAGCAAATCGACAACATCGTCAGCATGATTTCTGGTTTGGGTATCCAGGTAACCGAGCAGGCTCCTGATGCTGAAGACATCCTCTTGAGCGACAATGCCGCCGCCCTGACCGACGACGATGCCGTTGAAGAAGCCGAAGCAGCACTTTCCAGCGCAGATTCCGAATTCGGCCGTACAACCGACCCTGTGCGCATGTATATGCGTGAAATGGGCCAAGTCGATTTGTTGACACGCGAAGACGAAATCATCATTGCCAAAAAAATCGAAAATGCACTGAAAAACATGGTGCAGGCCATTTCCGCCTGCCCGGGTTCGATTGCCGAGATTTTGGCTTTGATCGAACAAGTCCGCAACGACGAAATCCGTGTGGATGAAGTGGTTGAAGCCATCATTGACCCTAATGAAGTTTTGTTAAACGAATTGGGTCTGGGTCATTTGGAAAATGCCAAACCTGACGATGAAGAAGGCGAGACCGACAGCGAAGTCGAAGATGACGACGAAGATGATGAAGATGACTCCGGCAGTGATTCTGAAGCCATGTCCGCCGCCCATTTGGCCGAACTAAAACAAAAAGTGTTGGAGCATTTCGCCTTTATCGAGAGCGAATACGGCAAAATGATCAAGCAGCTGGAAAAACACGGCAGCCAACATGCCAACTACCTGAAACACCGCGATGCCATTGCCAACAAACTGCTGGAAGTCCGTTTTGCCACACGCCAAATCGAAAATTTGAGCAGCAACCTGCGCAGTCGCGTTGAAAATATCCGCAAACTCGAACGCGAAATCCGCGATATCTGCATCGACCGCGTACGTATGGAACGCGACTACTTCATCGAAAACTTCCTGCCTGCCATTACCGATTTGGAATGGGTTGAAAAAGAAGTAGCCAAAGGCCGAGTATGGGCAAATGCTTTAGATCGTTTCCGCCACGCCATCCTCGAAAAACAAGCCGAGCTGGCCAATATGGAAACCGAAACCCGCATTTCCATTGAAGAGTTGAAAGAAATCAACAAAAACATGGTGTTGAGCGAAAAAGAAACCTCAGCCGCCAAACAGGAAATGATTCAGGCCAACTTGCGTTTGGTTATTTCCATTGCCAAAAAATACACCAACCGCGGCTTGCAGTTCCTTGATTTGATTCAAGAAGGCAATATCGGCCTGATGAAGGCGGTGGACAAATTCGAATACCGCCGCGGCTACAAGTTCTCGACTTACGCCACATGGTGGATCCGTCAAGCGATTACCCGTTCCATCGCCGACCAAGCGCGTACCATCCGCATTCCGGTTCACATGATTGAAACCATCAACAAAATGAACCGTATCTCGCGCCAATACCTGCAAGAAACCGGTGAAGAACCTGATTCCGCCAAACTGGCCGAGTTGATGGAAATGCCGGAGGACAAAATCCGAAAAATCATGAAAATCGCCAAAGAGCCGATTTCCATGGAAACACCGATTGGCGACGACGACGATTCGCACTTGGGCGACTTCATCGAGGATGCCAACAACGTTGCGCCGGCAGAAGCTGCGATGTATACCAGCCTGCACGAAGTAACCAAAGAAATCCTCGAAAGCCTGACACCGCGCGAAGCCAAAGTGTTGCGCATGCGTTTCGGTATCGATATGAATACCGACCATACGCTCGAAGAAGTCGGCAAACAATTTGACGTAACCCGCGAACGTATCCGTCAAATCGAGGCTAAAGCCCTGCGTAAGCTGCGCCATCCTACCCGCAGCGACCGCCTCCGCAGCTTCCTCGACAGCGAAGAAAACAAATCATAAAAGCAAACCGCAGGTTGAAAGACCTGCGGTTTTTATTGGAATGTAAAAAGACCGTCTAAAAGCCAAATCTCAAAAGATTTAATCGTTTCAGACGGCCTTACATTTATTTTAAAAAATTTATTCGGCCTCAGTAGTTTTCTTTTTCGGACGGCGGCGGCGACGTTTGGGCTTGCCATCAGTTGAGCCACTTTGTTTCTGACGTTTGTGATCATTGGCCGTAGTCATTTGCTGACGGGTTTCCTCATCGGCATGTTGGAAAGTCGTCCACCAAGAAGCCATCTCTTTATCAACCTCGCCAACTTCACTACGCAAAATCA
>ERZ772974.661-NODE-661-length-24413-cov-3.841202_pt1 | contig 24413 bp, 23 predicted proteins | sample MGYA00580671_ERZ772974 | MGnify/ENA primary metagenome ERZ772974 (study PRJEB29015, sample SAMEA2738065) | human oral metagenome | biome: human oral; feature: human-associated habitat; material: saliva | place: China | collected 2218 ... | reverse complement strand
AAAGGTAGAGTGGTAAAGAAATTACCTGAGGATGAGCTTTTGCCTGCTTTAAAAGAAGAACTGGATATGTTGTCAAAAGAGGCATAGAATGGTTAAAAAGTTCAAAGATGTTTTTCAAAGTTTGGAATGTGCGCCGCATATGGATGAGCTTTTAAACTTTGTTTCTGTTGAAAAAGTAACTGCAAGCAGTGATATGACTCTGATAAAAGTAAATATCATTGCGGAAAGAATAATTGAGAAAAAAACTTATAAAAGATACTATGTTTCCCAAAAAGAATATTAAAATAAAAATATTTGAAAAATTTAAACTTTCAAGTCAGTATACTCCCCAAAATTTATTTGACGCGTATAAGGACAGTATATTGCTTGAGATAAAAAACTATAAGATATCCGAATATATTATTCTAAACAACGCCACTATCAGCTTTGACGGCGCATATATGGATATGACTGTGGAAAAGAATCCGATAAATGAAAGGAAATCTTTTGTTTGTACCAAGAAATAATCAGAAATATAGTAAAAATACCCATACTTTGGTATTGTAGATGGGAGCTTAGTGTGCCTACCTTTGCAACCAGTTACGGTGATAACTACGCAAACAAATAGATCCATTTATCATTATGAATGCCAGCAAATTATTTTTATCTCTCCTCCTAGGTGCTAGTAGTATCGCAGGGGCATGGGCGCAGCATGCCGTGAAGCGTGAGTACTTCTGCGACCCTGCAAAGTATCAGTATCGCTTGAAGTCTTACAAACATTATGGTCAGCTCTTTACCTACAATTACGATGAAAAGGGATATGTAAAATCCCTCGAAGTCACTAATGACGATGGCTCTCTAGAGTCGCGCACTCTATTCTATTACGACGAAAAGGGATACTTTGTTCGGCTCGACGATTATGGTCGTCCTAGGATCGCTACAGGGGAGTTTGATATTGTAAGTAGGCGAAACGACTACACTCGTAATGAACTGGGTCAGGTTGTTACTTTCTCTATATATCAGCTCTTGGGAGAGAACCAAGACGATGAAACGCTCACCAAAACGATGGAAGGTAAGTTTACCTACAACGAAAAGGGACTAGAGAGAGATGCCATCTTTACGGCAGGGATAGAGGGAACTGCTAATTGGGCCCCATTCCGCAAGTGTAAGGTTGTATATGACGCACAAGATCGCATCATAAAACTCGACCAAGTAGCTTATCCCGAAGAGGGAGAGAAGCTAATGGATGAAGTTTTTGAATATAACGACCGTGGACAAATTACGAAACTCGGTTACAACTCCTACACTGGAAACAGAAATGGAGAGCTTATTTTCAAATACGACAATCAGGGAAATTTGCTAGAAAGTGGTGACCCCGACTTCCCCGTTACCTATACCTATGAGAATAAGAGTCTGAAGTGTGAAAAGGTATTTTTCCCTATCCCTCCCATTGCTAGAAGTCTCTACTATGAGTTTCGCAATAACCTCATATTCTCGCTCGGATTCCCCTTCTTTTATACCCTCCCCACCACAGCTCCTACCAAAGAGGTCATGAAGATGGCGGGAGATGATAGTGAAGATGAAGACGAAGATGAGGGTATGTTTGTCTACGAAACTGTCCCGATGAGCAACGTCTTGATCCCTATTGTAGAGAACAATCTTAAGCCTACGATCGCCGGAGGATGCCTCTCGGTCGTACTCCCTAGCGACCTTGTAGGTCAGGCCTATTACCTCTGCAATGCAGAAGGCGTGCTACTACAGCGTGGCATCATCTCTTCTGAGGATCTTGCCCTTGAAGTAAGTGATCTCCCTCATGGAACTTACTTGCTAAAGGTGGGAAGTCAGATTGCCAAAATCCTCCTTTAAGAGGAATTGCAAAGAATTTTCAACACAATAATAATCGCAAAACAAAACTACAGAAGTATGAAAACTAAATTTTTCTTGGCACTTATAGCTACTGGCTTGGCTTTTGGGATTGTATCATGTCGCCCGAACCAAACTCCTAAACCCGGCCCTACCCCTACCCCAACTCCTAATCCTCCTGCACAAGAAGAGGTAAAGGGATTGAAAGGCTATGTTGATGCTTCTAAGTATGAGAATTGGGTATACTATTCCCTCAAAGACAATAAAGAGGTAGAAGTGAGTGACTACAAGAATAGTGACGCTTGGGATATCGCTTTCCATCGCTTTGACATTCGTCTCAATTGTGGCGAAAGTGGCAAGGGGAAGGGTGCTGCTGTCTTCTCCGGCGTAACTGAGATGGAAAAGGCAACCAAGGTACCTACCGAAGGTTGGGTTACTGATGCCATAGGTACCATAACCATTAAGTTTAATATGGGAGGCGGCTCTCACGATACTAATCACGAGCAAACAGGTTACAATCATTTGATTACAGGAAAGAAGACCGATCGTGGTGATATGTCTGGTGGTTGGCTTGATTACGACCTCGGCAACATGCCTCCCAGCGTTCGTTTGTCGGGCAAAGTTTTCTTTGTAAAGTGTGCCGATGGCAAGATCGCCCGCATTCAGTTTACCGATTGTAAAGACAAAACGGGACGCAAGAATGGTTTCATCTCTTTCACTTACGACTACAATGTGAGTGCAAAGTAACCTCCATTCCCCCCTCCCTTTAACTATTTGTATAATAAGACTATGAATTATTGTACCCTAAAGCAGGCTGTAAAAGGCCTGCTTTTTGCGTGTTTATTCTCAAGTTTTAGCTCTGTAGCTATTGCTCAACAGCCCTACAAAAAAAATAAAGCAGGGCAGGAGACGCAACAAACTCACGCAAGCCAACTCGATAGTATTGCGAAAGAGAATACCCTAGACAACGTTGTGTGTACGGGTAGTCGTACTGTCCGGCTGATGAAGAATGAGCCCATCCCTGTACGCCTTATCAAGGCAAAAGAAATAGAAATGCTTGCACCACAAAACTTTCGGGATCTATTGCAGTATGTACTTCCCGGGGTCGAGTTTACAAAGCATGGCTCACAAGATCGCATCAATATGCAGGGATTCGATTCCAGTTCCTTGCTATTCCTTATTGATGGGGAGCTAATTACGGCAGGGACGGGGGGCGACATCGACTTCAATCGCATCAATCCGGACGATATAGAGCGCATAGAGGTCTTGCGAGGGGCTTCGTCGGCTCTCTACGGATCCAACGCTATTGGAGGTGTAATCAATATTATAACCCGACAAGCCAAAGTGCCTTTGCGTGTGGGGGTGTCGAGTACGATAGATAGTAGGCGAGACCTCAAAGAGAACCTTTCTATTGGGCTTAAGCAAGGAATCTTCACGAGCCAAACCGGAGTACAATTCACAAAAGACAACGGCTATATGGTACGTGATGAGCAGAGTAACCGAAAGGTCGAAATCACGGGCAATAGGGCATGGAATATCTCCGAAAAGCTCACTATAACACCATCCGAAAGACTACAATTCTCCCTTACAGGGCGTGCCAACCTGCGTCGTCAGTTTTGGCAAGATCGTATTAATTACCTCTATCACTCCTACGATGGTATAGCAGGTGTACGCTGGCAGATCAGCGAAAAGCAGGGGCTTGACCTCTCGTATCACTACAACAATTATGCTAGAGACTCTATTTTTCCCCTAGTCCCAACAGAACCCAAAGCACCTGTATTTCGCCAGCAGATGCATCATGCTCGTGCTCAGTACAACTACGACATTGATAAGCTACAGCACATCAATCTCGGGGGAGAGTACCTATTTGATGAGGTCGCTTCGGATCGCCTCCGTACGCTAAACAATGGCAAACCCAAACATATCCAGAGCGGAGTAATCTACGGTCAGGGTATCTTCTCGGTCCTTGATAACGTTACTTTGAGCTATGGTGGTAGGCTCGACCTCCATTCCGGTTTTGGAGCACATTATACTTCTCGCATCTCTGCCATGTACAAACCCACCGAAGAATTGGCCTTCCGCTTAACCGATGCGCAGGGGTATCGTGCCCCCTCCATGCAAGAGCTTTACATGTTTTTCGACCATATGGGCATGTTTATGATCTATGGCAACGAGGCGCTGAAGCCTGAGGAGAGCCATATGGTTTCATTCTCTACCGAGTATAAAGCCAAAGAGACAAGCCTAATGCTCAATGCTTTTTTCAATAAAGTAGACAACCGCATACAGACTGTGGCAAGGATCCATGATGGGAAAAGCGAACTATTCTACGACAATATTAGTGGTACAAGCCGCATCTTTGGTGTTGAGTTCCAAGGGCAGCAAGCCCTACCCTGGGGGTTTAGTGTGCGTGGCTCTTACTCCTATACGCATGACTGGCATAAGGTAAAAGACAAAGCAGGTAATGAGGGACTGCGTACGGCCACCCACCCACACTCTGCCTTGCTAGCACTAGATTACGGGAAGTACTTCAGCAATAACTATTCCCTCAATGCCTTCTTTATGATGCGTTGGATGTCTGGTTTTACCTCGTCGGAGTATGACAACAAATCATTGCTTACACCGCAACGCACACCCGGTTATGCCACAGCTCGTATTGGTATAGAGCAAAGATTCTATAAGCATTTCCATCTCAATTTGGGTATCGACAACCTTTTTAATTATCGTGTTAAGGTTATAAATACCAATGTTTTGCCCACGCCCGGGAGAGTCTACTCGGCAACCCTTCGTCTCGAATTCTGATGTATCTCTTCCCACTTAATCCCTAGAAGGCATCCTCAAAACACCTACTTCTCGTAAAAGAAATAAACTCCTATGAAACTATCGAAACGAACAAAAACGCTACTCTTTGCAGCCCTTGCTCTCGTGGCGGTTGCTGTACTTTGGGGGATATTCCGCCCCAAACCCATCAAGATAGCTCTGGTAAACTTCCCTCAATTTATGGTGGCTCGTGCCATCTCTTCTGCCGACGAAAAGAATGCAACCGTCAAGGTAGAAGATGACCTCTCCCAGCTCGGGAAATACGATTTTGTGCTCGCTTTTGGGATGGGGCTTAAGTGGATGCCTGAAGATCGAGAGCTGGTACAAAAACTCATCGAAGAGAAGAAGTGCCATGTGCAAGTATTCATGGCGACAAGCCCCGATAACGAGATATCCTCCCTCACAGAGGAGCAATCGTCTCTCGTAGTCTCCTATTTCAGCAACGGGGGGGCTAAGAATTATAGATCGGGATTCAACTATATCCGTCAGGAGATATTGGGTAAGTCACTCCGAGAGGGGAGCATAGAAAAACCCGTTAGTTTTGGAGAAAATGTATTCTACGGAAAGACGGACGATGACCTCTTCTCTTCCCTCAAAGAGTACGATGCCTATTATAAAAGCAACGGCTACAAGGAAGGGGCTCCTAAGGTTGCCATGCTTATTAGTTTCGCTTCTCCCACCAACTCCAACCGAGAGCATATAGATGAGATAGTAGCCTCTTTGGAGGAGAGTGGGCTCAACGTGTACCCCTTTTCTGCCGGAGGAGATCGCCTAAAGATAATCCAAGAGATTAACCCGGATCTCCTAATTTATATGCCCCATGGAAAAATGCTATCGGGCAATACAGACCCTGCCATCAGCTATCTCCAACAGCAGAATATACCCATTATAGCCCCTCTTACCATTGTTGCTGAGAGGGAAGACTGGCTTGCCGATAAACAAGGCATGGTGGGAGGTTTCCTCTCGCAAAGCGTCTCCACTCCCGAGATTGACGGGGCTATGATACCCTATGCTCTTGTGGCTTTGGAGCTCGATAGCAAGAGTGGTTTGCAATACTTCCATGCTATCCCGGATCGCCTAGAGACCTTTACCCGACTGGTCAATAACTATATATCGCTCAAGCGCAAACCCAACAGTGAGAAGCGCGTAGCCATCTACTATTTCAAAGGGCCCGGGCAGAATAGTCTTGTTGCTCAGGGGATAGAGGTACTCCCCTCACTCTATAACGTGTTGCTAGAGCTGCGCAACCAAGGGTACAAGGTCACGGGTCTGCCCTCTACAGAAGCCGAGTTTGAGAAAATGGTGATGACCCAAGGTGCGCTCTTCAATAGCTATGCAGAGGGTGCTCTTGCGGACTTTATTGCTAAGGGATATCCCCAATTCGTCTCTACGGATAGCCTCCAAAGCTGGATGAATGCCGTCCTTACTCCCAGCCAAAGAGAGGCACTTGCCAAAAAGTATGGAGCTGCTCCCGGGGAGTACTATACCATGCGAAAAGGCGACAAAGAGGGTATTGCCGTTACGGCCGTGCCCTTTGGTAATGTGGTGCTTCTCCCTCAGCCGGGTCAAGGAGTCGGCGATAATGACTTCAAGGCAGTGCATGGTGCTAATCCTCTTCCTCCCTATCCCTATGTGGCTTCCTACCTCTGGGTGCAAAAGGGATTCCGTGCCGATGCTATTATGCACTTTGGTACGCATGGTAGTCTTGAGTTTATCAACGGCAAGCAAATTGCCCTCTCGCAAGAGGATTGGACAGACCGCATGATCAACGACCTCCCCCATATATATTACTATACAATTGCCAACATTGGGGAGGCGATGATAGCAAAGCGCAGAAGCTATGGAGAGACGGTTTCGTATCTTGCACCTCCTTTTATCGAGACAAGACTTCGGGGTGATGTGGCCGATCTACTAAAACTAACGGATCAATACTTAGCAAGCGAAACAGATAACCAAGAGCTATCTCTTCGTATCAAAAACTTGGCGATCAAAAAGGGATTCCACAGAGATCTTCATTTAGATTCCATTCGTACAAAACCCTACAGTAGGGAAGAAATAGAGAGCCTATCCGACTTTGCCGAGGAGCTGGCCGTAAGCAAAATACCGGGAGGGATGTACCGTACGGGTATTGCCTTCTCTCGTGAGAAGATCCATAGCTCCGTGCTACACATTGCTACCGATCCTATTGCCTATGCCCTTGCTGCTCTCGACCGCCACAGAGGCAAGTACACCCAAAAGCAGCAAGATAATGAGCGATTCTTTACTCAGCATTACCGAGAACCTGCCGAGCGTGTAGTGCGTCAAGCTCTAGCCGCGCATCAAATAAATACGGAGGCTGTGCTCACCTCTTTGGGTGTTACGGCTGAGGAGCGTCGCCTAGCCGAGCAACTTATTGCCAAAACAGAAGCCAACAATGCCGCTATGATGGGCTCTATGGGTGCCATGAAAGGCGGTGGTATGGGTATGCCGATGGGGGCAATGAGTGGTAAGAAGCCCGCTTCTATGGGAGCGAAAGGAAAGGATAAGAAAGACGGTCACCCGGGCGGTATGCCCCAAGGAATGGACAAGAAGGGTGGTCATCCCGGTGGTATGCCCCAAGGGATGGACAAGAAGGGGAGCGGTAAGATGCCCCCTGCTATGATGGAGGCAATGAAGGCAATGCAGCAAGAGGCTCTATCGCCTGACGAAAAAGCATTTGTTGCCAGCATGCAACAGCTCCGTCACTCCATCAATGCCATTGTAGGCTACTACGATAAACTCATGCAAAGCCCCCAAAGAGAGCTATCCTCTATTGTGAATGCTCTCAATGGCGGTTACCTTGCGCCCTCCCCGGGTGGTGACTATATTGCCAACCCCGAGACGCTCCCCACAGGACGCAATCTCTACTCCATCAATGCCGAGACTACCCCCACGAAGGCGGCATGGGATAAGGGAAAGAAGCTGGCAGAAGACCTCCTTGCGGACTATAAAAAGCGTCACAATGGAGAGCTACCACAAAAGGTTAGCTTCTCTCTTTGGAGTAGTAGCTTTATTGAGAGTGAAGGGGCTACAATAGCAGAAATCATCTATCTACTCGGGTGTGAACCTGTGCGAGATATGATGGGGCGTGTACAGGATATTAGGCTTATTCCCATGGAGCAACTCAACCGCAAACGTATAGACGTAGTGGTACAAACCTCGGGTCAGTTGCGCGATCTTGCCGCCTCTCGTCTCTACTTGATTCAGAAGGCGGTAGACCTAGCTGCCAAGGAGACCGGAGAGAAAGACAACGAGGTAGCCAAGGGGGCTGTTGATGCCGAAAAGGTACTGCTCGAGAAGGGACTTTCGCCCAACGAGGCTCGCTCCCTGAGTACGCAGCGTGTATTTGGCGGTGTCAATGGTAATTATGGCACAGGGATACAAGAGATGGTAGAGAGTGGCGACCGATGGGAAAAGGAGTCGGAGATTGCCGACGTATACCTCAATAACATGGGAGCCATATACGGTAGCAGTGAACAATGGGGTGACTTTGAAGCCGGATTGTTTGAGGCGGCTCTGCAAAATGTAGACGCCGTGGTACAACCGCGCCAAAGCAACTCTTGGGGGCCGTTAAGCCTCGACCATATCTACGAATTTATGGGAGGTCTGACCCTTACCGTGCGCCAAGTAACAGGGAAAGACCCCGATGGCTACTTCAACGACTTGCGCAACCATCATCGTACTCGCGTACAGGAGATGAAGCAAGCCATAGGCGTAGAGGCACGTACTACCATACTCAATCCTACCTACATCAAAGAGGTAACCAAGGAGGGGCAAGGGGCTGCATCTGCTCTCGCCGAGACCATCCGCAATACCTATGGGTGGAACGTAATGAAACCCTCTGCCATAGACAAGGAGCTCTGGGACGATATATACAATACCTATATCAAGGATGATAAGGACTTGGGGATTCGAGACTTTTTTGAGCAAAACAACCCTGCTGCTCTCCAGGAGATCACGGCGGTGATGATGGAGACCATCCGCAAGGGAATGTGGAATGCCTCGCCCGAACAGCGAAAGGCAATTGCCGAGCTACATGCCGAGGAGATAGAAAAGTTTGGAGCCGGGTGCAGTGGATTTGTTTGCGACAATGCAAAGCTGAGAGATTTCATTGCCAAGGAAATCCCTGCCGAACAGCAACAGAACTACCAAAAAGCCATTCAGAAGGTGCGCAATCTCTCGAGCGAGCAAAGCAAAGATGCCCAACTTCTCAAGAAGGAGGAACTAAACGCCGATGATACATCAGCCATAGAACGCCCCTCTCAGCTCTTCTTGTTTGTGGCCATTGGGGTAGTGGTGGTTCTCATTATCATCTTTGTGATCTATCGTAAGCGCAAGTTACGTCAGCAGAGTAATGAGTGAAATACTATTGATTGTTGCTCTTCTTGCCATCCTCAAATGGATGATAGAGGAGGGGATACACTCGAAGGCAGCTTCTCTCTTAGCAAAAAGGGAGGGCTCGCCTTCGGGGGCATCTAAGAGGGGGAACTACCTAGGGCTTATCGTACGAGGAGGGCATGCCTTGCTGTATGTGGCGTTCCTGGCTGTGGTGCATTCTATTACGATGAATAGTAAACTTCACGCTCTAGAGGAATTGCTCTACACGCCACAGGCTCTGCAAGATATGTCCCTTTTGGTAATGGTAGACCTTCTCTATGTGGTCTATCTCTGCGTACACCGTAGTACCTACTCGCAGAAGTGGTGGCGTACGCTCTCTCGTAGCTTCGCCCCCATTATGATGTTCCCTACACTTTTCTACGTACGTCTACGATTGTTTTACGTCTTGCCGGGGGCTTCTTTCCTTGGGGTAACTCTTGCGCTGATGGCCGTAGTGGCCTTGCTGACCCTTGCTGCTCCCTACCTATTGCGAGCCATAGGGATGGGCGACGAACTACTGAGAGAACTTGCTATTTTGCTCTCCCTTCTGCTTTTCTTCGTGGTGGTGGCTGCCGGAGTATTGCACCCCGATAGTGCCGTGCGAGGAACCGGAGCCGACGTGGATTGGCTGATGGTTGTTTATCTCATTCTCTTTGTCTTGAGTATGGGAGTCGTCGGCTATCTCTTCTCACATTGGGTTATTCCCTATATCCAACTTAAACTGAAAAAACGCACAACTAATAACTCTAAATAAAAGTATGCACTATCTATCCAATGCTATGTTTTGGGTTTCCAATGGTCTATTGGTACCCGTAGTAGTAGCTCTGCTCTATCTGTTTATCCGTTCGCTGCTGATGCTGGGGACTTTGTTTGGTACGTGGCAAACGCACCGCAGACGCCAAGATGCCTACTCAAAGGTAATCAGCAAAGAGAGCCAATTTGATGTAACAGCTCTGCAATCTGTCTTGGCAAAGCAACGAAAGGGACCCTTCGACCTCCTCCTTGGTACGTTGCTTACGAGTGATCGTGCGCGTCGGGATCTTCTTATCGGGGAGTATGACCTAGCCGTGGAGCACCGCCTCGGGGCAGCCAAGATACTCACGAAGTTCGGACCTATCCTCGGGCTTATGGGTACACTTATCCCTATGGGGCCTGCTTTGGTTGGGCTTTCTTCCGGAGACATTGCCAGCATGGCGTACAATATGCAGGTGGCTTTTGCTACTACCGTGATAGGGATGTTTACCTCAGCTGTGGGCTACATTGCGCTACATATTTTGCGCAGCTATCACCACCACGACCTTATTTGGTTGGATTATGTAAACGAGAAGCTCGACAACGAATAATCGGATCATGAAGAAGCGCAGACGTTTTGAGGAAGAAGAGGCAGATCCCTCTTCTCTCGTATCCAATCTATTCGACGTGGCCATGGTCTTTGCCTTGGCTCTCATGGTGGCTCTGGTGACCAAGTTCAATATGACGGAAGTCTTCAGCCAAGAGGACTATACCATCGTAAAGAACCCCGGGAAAGAGAATATGGAGATCATCATGAAGAAGGGGGAAAAGATTGAGAAGTACACGCCAAGTAACGACACCGCCAATCCGAAGGATGGCAACAAAGGGAAGCGTGTAGGCGTGGCTTACCAGCTAGAGAACGGCGAGATTATCTACATCCCCGAAGAGTAGCGATCCCCCCTCCTCGCTCCGAAGAGCATAACGCAAAAGGGCTGACTTCACCATGTGTGTGTGGAGTCAGCCCTTACTTTATTCCCTCTCAAGTACCTTTTACTGGAAAGGGAAAGCGGAAAATTCTCTCGCTAGTTTTCTTTCCTTTCTTGGGCAATTTTGAGGTCGAATACCGGCTAATTTCTTTTTATTTTTCAGGCAATAAGGGAGAGAGATTCTGCCTAAGAAATTTTTCTTTTTTAGCCATAGACTCTAGAAATCTTTGGACTGTAAAAAATCAGCCTCTTGCTGAAAGAGAACGTGACAATCAAGATGTAAAAGAAAAAGTTTTGCTTTGAGATGAATTTTCCATTAGCTAGGATAAATGCTTACAATTAAGAGCGGCGAGAACCAAAACTTTTGTATATTTGGACAGTAGAACACACTGACAAAAAAGAAGCATTATGCGTAGTACCCGAATTACAGCCTTAGGAATAGTTGTTTTCCTGTTCCTGCAAGCCGCCCTCTCTAGCTGTCTTCGTATAGGTGGCAAACCCAAATATGACATTGACGAAGATTCCCTCTTCTTTAGTCGAATGCCCCCACGCACCGAGACGGGTGCCAATATCGTTGCCTTTGAATTTGATGGCAATCCTTACGTCTTCCCCAAAGAGGGGATGTGTCAATCAATCTTTCAAGCTCCACCTTGGGTGTGTAATATGGAAAAGACGAAGATAAATGGCATTGTTGAAAGTGAAATCTTTTGGATGTCGTGGAGGAAGGGAAAGAAATACAATAATTCGTACTCTGCTATATGTATACATCTATCAGAGGAGAATGTAGATCAAGCGTCATTCGTGGCAAAAGGATATGTTATTTTAGGGGAATGGTCTTCTGAGGATAATGAGATTTCCTTTGAGGTGACTAAGCATGTCCCCTTGGAAGGTCTCATTTGTGGGCGTTTTTCTGGTGTGTTGAAACATGAAAGAGAAGATACCTATCAGCGAATAGAAAATGGTTTCTTTGACCTTAAGTACACAATAACTGAGGTATATTAGAGTATACAAACAACTAATGTTATGAATAAGAAAATACTATCAGTTGCTATTTTGCTGCTCTTTGTAATCCAGGCAATTAATGCCCAAGATTTTGCAAAATTAAGATGCAATCTAGATGCACCATTACAAGGACTCGACTTTAGTAAGATCCCCACGGGGATACTTGCCGAGCGAGCCGTGGAGCTCCTCCCCTTTGATGCCTATGATGGTGTATTGAGGGATAGTAATTACTCCGACTATTCCTCTCAAGCGATGCTCTATCTGTCTCTTGCCATCTTAAGCAAAGAGGTGGTACAATAATCTGTTTTTCTGAGCAATAAGAATCCTTCTATCTCTAGCATACTAATAGAACACACTGACAAAAAAGAAACATTATGCGTAGTACTCGAATTACAGCCTTAGGAATAGTTGTTTTCCTGTTCCTGCAAGCCGCCCTCTCTAGCTGTCTTCGTATAGGTGGCAAACCCAAATATGACATTGACGAAGATTCCCTCTTCTTTAGTCGAATGCCCCCACGCACCGAGACGGGTGCTAATATCGTTGCCTTTGAATTTGATGGCAAGCCCTATGTCTTTCCCAAAGAGGGGATGAGAGATTATCCGGTATTTTTTTCTCCGGCTAACTGGGGATGTCTTTTGGCAAAGAAGAAGACCAATCAAATCACAGAGTATGTCTTCACGTGGGCTGCCGGAAGGGAAGATAAGAAGTATAATCAGACTTCAGCTTTTCTTTGGACAACCATTCCGGAATGTTTATTTCACCAAAAACGTTTTTCCACTCGGGGTGATCTCCGGTTAGGTAGTTGGCTTAGTGGAAAAGATAGTCTCTCTTTGATTGTTACAAGATTTGTCCCGGAGGAAAATTTAATTTGTGGGGAGTTTTCGGGAGAACTTGAGTATATTAATGGGAATATAAGCAAAAGGGGAAAGATAACCAATGGTTTCTTTGATTTACGATATAAGAATTCTGTAATATACTAATCACGCAAAGTTTTTCTTATGAAGAAGTTCTTACTTATTGTCTTGCTATTTCTATTGTCACCAATGGTGGCTAATACCCAAGATCTTGTGAAATTAAGACGAGATCTAGACGCCCCATTACACGAACTCGACTTTAGTAAAATTCCTACGGGAATACTTGCCGAGCGAGCCGTGGAGCTACTCCCCTTTGATGCCTATGATGGAGTATTGAGGGATAGTAAATACTCCGACTATTCCTCTCAGGCGATGCTCTATTTGTCTCTTGCCTCCTCTAGCAAAGAGGTTGCACAATAATCTGTTTTTCTGAACAATAAGAATCCTTCTATCTCTGGTATACTAATAGAACACACCGACAAAAAAGAAACATTATGCGTAGTACTCGAATCACAGTCTTAGGAATAGTTGTTTTCCTGTTCCTGCAAGCCGCCCTCTTTAGCTGTCTTCGTATAGGTGGCAAACCCAAATATGACATTGACGAAGATTCCCTCTTCTTTAGTCGAATGCCCCCACGCACCGAGACGGGTGCCAATATCGTTGCCTTTGAATTGGATGGCAAACCCTATGTCTTCCCCAAGGAGGGAATGAGAGATTATTTCCATTTTCTTGGTTCCTATCCCAACTGGTATTGTTATTTAAATCCGATTCCCCTTGATGAAGATTCTCTCTTACGTATGTCTTTTCGATGGGATGCATCAAGACTTGGCAAGAAATATAATAGTAATACTGTTGCAATTCGTATGGATAATTTAGATGAAGATTTGAAGAAGATTCCATTTTCTAAAAAAGGAACTTTGAGGATAAATTCTTATTCTTCTGATAAGATCATCTTTTTTGTGACTAAATACCTTCCCGAACAGCATCTGCTTTGTGGAACTTTTTCTGGCACTTTATATGAAGGAGAAGGGGAAAATATGCGCAAAGTCGGGCTTGTGAAAAATGGTTTTTTTGATTTAGAATATAGAACACAACAATAAACTACTATGCTATGAGTAATAATAGATTCTTGTTATATATTTCGTTGCTTCTACTTTCTATTGGCTGGGCTAACGCCCAAGATCTTGAGAAATTAAGACGCTTTCGTCTCTGTCCTCTTTGAAGAGGTCAAGTCCACTTCATGTAAATAGTGCATCTCCCCTTGGTCTCTTTATGATGATCTAAGGGGAGATGTTATGATATAAGGTGTGGAAGCCCTGGGTGGTGTGGTGGCAGTGGTGCCGAGTTTGGCACTAAAGCCCTATCTTTGCGAGACATTAGTAGAGTGTAATATAGTGAGTTATTGTTGTGGCAAAGAATGTAGTTGAGACCCCTCTGATGAAGCAATTTTTGCAGATAAAAGGGAAGCATCCGGATGCGATACTTCTCTTTAGGGTTGGCGATTTCTACGAAACTTTTCTAGAGGATGCCGTAGAGGCTTCGCGCATCTTGGGGATTACACTTACACGCCGGGCCAACGGCTCTGCACAGCATGTAGAGCTGGCAGGTTTCCCCCATCACGCCCTAGAGACGTATTTGCCTCGTCTTGTGCGAGCCGGTAAGCGAGTGGCTATTTGCGACCAACTGGAGGATCCGAAGCAAACCAAAAAGCTGGTAAAGCGAGGGATTACAGAGTTGGTTACCCCCGGGGTTGCCGTTAGCGACAATGTTTTAGAGAACAATGAAAACAACTATGTAGCTGCCATTTCGTTTGCCAAAGAGCGTATGGGGGTTGCCTTTCTAGACCTCTCTACGGGCGAGTTTGCTACAACTGAGGGGAGCGCAGCCCTTGTCGATAAATTACTCGCAGGTTACCGACCTAAAGAGATCCTTGTGGAGCGGAGTACACGTCTTCTCTACGATAGTCAACTCACCTACCGCACCTACATATTCGAGGCAGACGATTGGCTCTTTATCCCGAGCAACAATCAAGAGAGACTTCTACGCCATTTTGCCGTGCGCAACTTCAAAGGTTTCGGGCTTGAGGGTATGGAGTCCGCTCTCACTGCGGCAGGAGCCATTTTGCATTATCTAGACCTTACGCAGCACAACGAATTAGGGCATATCACCTCGCTGCACCGCATTGATGAGGAGCAGTATGTGCGTATCGATGGCTTTACGGCACGTAGTTTGGAACTCCTCACTACGATGAATCCGGAGGGATGTAGCCTGAAAGATATTTTGGATCGCACCTATACGCCCATGGGGGCACGCCTCCTCCGTCAGTGGATTGCCTTCCCCCTCAAGAGTGTTGCAGCGATAGAGGAGCGGCAGTCGGTGGTACGAGCTTTGGTAGACGATGCCCAGGCGAGGTTTGTACTCGAGGAGCATTTGAGGGAGCTGGGCGACCTAGAGCGCACCGCCTCTAAGGTATCTATGAAGCGAATTTCGCCTCGTGAGATGGTGCACCTAGCCGATGCCCTCACCGCTTTGGAGCCCATCAAAAAAGTGGCAGAAGAGAGTGCTTGTCCCTCCCTTCAGGCTCTGGGGAAAGAGTTGGCACTCTGTACCGAATTAAGAGACCGCATTCGATACGAATTAAAGCCGGATGCCCCTCCCCTCGTAAATAGGGGCGGAGTGATCGCTACGGGGTACAACGAAGAGTTGGACGAGCTGAGGAGTCTTGCCTTCTCCGGCAAAGACTACTTGCTCTCCCTACAGCAGCGCGAGATCGAGCGTACGGGTATCACAAGTCTAAAGGTGGGCTTTAATAACGTCTTTGGCTACTACATAGAGGTGCGTAATACCCATAAAGATAGGGTGCCGCCCGAGTGGATTCGTAAGCAAACCCTTGTGAGTGCCGAGCGGTATATCACCGAAGAACTCAAGGAATACGAAAGCAAAATTTTGGGGGCTGAGGAGCGAATTCTTGCTCTAGAGACGATGCTTTTTGCCGAGTTGGTAGACGATGCTCAACCTCAGGTTACGGCACTTCTCCGCAATAGTCATCTTCTTGCGATGCTCGATGTGCTTCGCTCTTTTGCAGAAGTGGGGGAGGCTTACGACTATTGCTGCCCACAGGTGAACGATTCGCTTGCGATAGACATAAAAGAGGGGCGCCACCCCGTAATCGAGCGTCAGCTACCTCAGGGCGAACCCTACATTGCCAACGATGTGCATTTGGACAATAACGACTGTCAAATCATGATTGTTACGGGGCCCAATATGAGTGGTAAAAGTGCCCTCCTCAGGCAGACTGCTCTTATTACCCTTATGGCACAAATCGGTAGCTTTGTACCGGCACGAGAGGCCTCTATTGGCTTGGTGGATAGTATTTTTACCCGAGTTGGGGCGAGCGATAATATCTCCATGGGAGAGTCCACTTTTATGGTGGAGATGCAGGAGGCCGCGAGCATTCTCAACAACTTAACCCCTCGGAGTTTGGTGCTTTTTGACGAGCTGGGGCGTGGTACGAGCACTTTCGACGGCGTCTCCATAGCGTGGGCTATTGTGGAGTATCTGCACAATCATCCGGCGCACCACCCCAAAACCCTTTTTGCCACCCACTATCACGAGCTTAACGAGCTTGCCAAAAAGCATCCGCGTGTACGCAACTACAACGTTTCGGCTCGGGAGGTTGAGGGTACCATGATCTTCCTTCGCAAGTTGGAGGAGGGGGGCAATGAGCACAGTTTTGGTATCCAAGTGGCTAAGCTTGCGGGGATGCCTCGGCAGATTGTGGAGCGTGCCCAGGTGGTGCTGCAATGCCTAGAGAAGGAGCACGCCCAAGAGGAGTCTTGCACTTCGGCAGACGCCGAGAAAGCCATAGAGACTGCCGGACTTAAAGCGACGCACCACTCATCCGCCCCCTCTCGTGAGGACTTGGTGCAACTCTCTTTCTTCCAATTAGAAGACCCTCTACTCGTGGAGATTCGAGATGATCTCCTCGGTATCGACCTCAATAATCTGACCCCGCTTGAAGCACTCAATCGCCTCAACGAGATTAAGCAGAGACTATCCAAAATCTAATGTCTGAGACCTGTTCGCCTAGAAAAATCCTTGCTTTACGTGCCGAGGGGGTACCTATCGTGGATGTGCGTTCTCCCGGGGAATTTTCTCGAGCTCATCTCTTGGGTGCCCATTCTCTCCCCCTTTTTTCTGACGAAGAGCGCGCTGCCGTTGGCACCCTCTACGCTCAAGAGGGGCGAGATGCTGCCGTGGAGCTGGGGTTGGAGTACGTAGGGGGTAAAATGCGCTCCCTTGTGCAGGAGGCCAAGAAGCTCGCCGGCGAGAGTGGGCGAATTGGCGTCTACTGCGCCCGAGGAGGTATGCGGAGCGAGGCGGTGGCATGGCTCCTGTCTATTGCCGGGCTATCGGTGTATCGCATGGAGGGAGGCTACCGCGCCTATCACCAGGAGATGATGCAGATACCTCTGCAATACGCTCTTATTGTATTGGGGGGAGCTACAGGATGTGGAAAAACGGAGGTACTGAGCGAGCTTTCCTGCCTTGGTCAGCAGGTGGTAGACCTTGAGGGTTTGGCACGGCATCGCGGCTCCGTCTTTGGCGGTCATCCGGATCGGCCGCAACCTTCGGGCGAGGAGTTCCTAAATCTCCTAGGCGAAGCCTTTTTGCCCCTAGACCTCAAGAGACCCGTATGGGTGGAGGGGGAGAGCGAAATGATAGGGCATTGTGCCCTCACGCCCGGCTTTTGGCAGAGGATGCAATCGGCACCCTTCGTTGAGTACGCTACCCCAAGAGAGGCTCGTGTGGAGCGCATCGTTGCCGAGTATGGAGTGCTGGGCAAGGAGGCTTTGTTGCACGCTTTTGGGGTAATTCGGAAGCGTCTGGGGGCAGAGCGTTTTACCCAAGCTCGAGAGGCTGTAGAGGCAGGAGATCTCCACACGGCGGCTAGTCTCGCCCTTGTCTACTACGACAAGGCGTATGCCAAATGTAGCCAAACGGGTTCGTGGCAACACCCTGTTTGGCGTTATTTCCCGACAGAAGACAATCCTAAAAAGGCAGCACAGGCTATCATAGCCTGGCTCGAATACCTGTAATAACACCTTCTATTATGGTTTTACGGAATATCTTTTTTCTACTTCTTGCGGCGCTTCCCTTAGAGCAGTTAGTTGCTCAAGGGGTTGCCCCTAATCCCCTTGCTTTGGCGCGTGTCGATAGCTTGATTCGTGCGAGCGAAGAGTCCGGAGTTGCGCGTTATTCTTTTGCGGTACAGGATGTGAGTCAGGATACACTTTGGGCGGCCTATCGCCCCGAGGAGATGTGTACTCCAGCCTCCATTACTAAGCTATTTACTGCGGCTACGGCTCTGGAGTCGCTGGGGGCGGACTATTCTTTTTGCACCGAATTGTACATGGAGGGAGAGCTAAAGAGTGGAGTGCTCTACGGCAATCTATTAGTAATAGGGAGCGGAGATCCCTCCATTGATTCTAAGTTCTTTGAGCAAGACAAAGAGCGCTGGCAGCAGAGTGTACTCCAGACTGTACAGGCAAAAGGCATCCGCAGAATAGAGGGGAATATTGTGATAGATGCCTCTCGCTTCGAGCGCATGGGCATTCACCCCCGTTGGGCTCCCGATGATCGTGGGGACTACTACGCTGCAGGGGTGTATGGCTTCAATTTGTACGACAATTGGCTCGATCTCTATTTCGCAACCGGGGGCGTAAAAGATAGTATCCGCCTTGTAGGTACCTACCCCAAAGGGGTTCAACTCACGCTCGACAACCGCCTAAAAGTAAACTGCAAAACGCAGGGTTGGGAGGGAGATGGTACCAACCTTGTAGAGCATCGCACGCTATTGGGCACGCTCCCTTGCAATAGAGAGAGTGTGCGTGTGGCTATAGATCTTCCGCATCCACCTCTGCATGCAGCTCGTTTGCTTCGTGCTACGCTTGAGGGGCAGGGTGTTGAAATCTTGGGGCAAGAGGAGGCGCGTTTTGAGTCTTCCTCTCATCCTCGTACTCTGATAGGGCGTTACTACTCCCCCTCTTTGAGGGATCTTTGCCGAGAAATGAATTACCGAAGCCTCAATCACTATGCCGAAGCGCTTTTCAAAGCACTTGTAAAAGAGAATGGGGCTACAAGTAACGCGGCTTGGCTTCGGGAGCAGGAGATCTTGAGCAGCTGGGGTGTACGTCTCTCGCCAAAGGCGCATCTCTATGATGGTTCGGGGCTCACTCGTGCTAATCGACTATCTGCCCAAGATATGGTAGCTTTGCTCGTGGGCGTCTCTACCCAGGCGCGTGGGAATACGCTTGATGCCTTTTCGCAATCGCTCCCTAGGGTGGGTTGGGAAGGAACGGTCAAAAGTTTTATGCCGGGGACTTCCCTTAAACTCTACTGCAAAAGCGGATCGATGAGAGGGGTGCAGACCTATGCCGGGTATCTCTATTACCAAAGGCGGGTGTATGCCATAGCCCTCCTGGCCAATGGTTGTGCCAATAGAGCGAAGGTGCGCGGGGTGATGCAGCAATATATTGAGGGGCTATTCCCTCCCAAATTCTAAGTATAAATCCCTAACCTTTTCGCTTCTTGTGGACTATATTCAGATTATCGAACTTGTAGCAGCTGCCCTCGGGGTGCTCTATCTTGTACTTGAGGTAAAGGCAAGTATGTGGCTCTGGCGCGTGGGGGTACTGCTCCCCTTGTTCTATATTTATATCTCGTGGCAGAGCAAGGTGTACGGCAATATTATTGTCAATCTTTACTACCTCATTACCTCCATTTGGGGCTGGTGGCTCTGGGCAAGGCAGGGAAAAACTACGGAGGACGAAGGGGCAATTAGGAGTTTTGTACGGCAACAGCGAAAAAATCGGGTGCTTACTCTCGCCGCACTTCTTGGGGGAGTCGTGGCTTTGTCCTGTGCTCTGTTGCCTCTTTTTGCCTACCTAACGGATAGCCCCTATCCCCTATTGGATAGCATAGCCACCTGCTGTGGCTTTGTGGGGATGTGGCTATTGGCGAAGAAGTTCCTAGAGAATTGGTATTGTTGGATTGTCTCCAATGCGCTCTATTGTACGCTCTACTTCTTGCAGGGCTTCTACATCACGGCCGCTTTTTTTGTCGTCTATACGGTTCTGGCCGTAGTGGGGCTTATTCGCTGGAGTAAGCAAGCTGTACTCTAACTTTGTGGTATGAAGCACTATAGCCTTTCTCTCAATATTTTGCTGGCACTCCTAGCTATTGCGGTGGCTACGCTGCCCGTGGTGCTATCGCAGCAGCTGCACCGTAAGATGGTAGCGGACGAGCGTGCCAAGATGGAGTTGTGGGCGGAGGCTACGGAGGGGCTTGCCAGCGATAGCGAAGAAAATGCCCTCAATCTGATGCTCCATATCATACAAAGCAATGAGACCATACCTATACTTCTCGTGACCGATAGGGATTCAATTGTCTCTTTTAATAACATAACCATTCCGGAGGGGCGCGATACTTCGGTGTTCCTGAGTCGTTATTTGGCTCAAGTGCGAGGAGGCTATCCGCCCATTGCCATAGACTTAGGTGCGGAGGGGTACCAATATCTCTACTATTCGGATAGCTCCACGCTGGAGAGTTTGACGCTCTTCCCTTGGCTGCAGGGCGTTGTTTTCATCCTCTTTGTCGGCATCGTGATTATAGCCGCCATATGGGCAAAGCGCAATGCACAAAACCGCCTTTGGGTAGGCCTCTCGAAGGAGACGGCACACCAGTTGGGTACGCCCATCTCGTCTCTCCTAGCCTGGCTCGAGTTGTTGCGGGCTGAGGGCATTGCAGAGGAGTCGCTTGTGGAGATGGACAAGGATGTGGAGCGCTTGCAGACCATTGCGCACCGATTCCAAAAAATAGGGTCGGAACCCCATTTCGAGCAATGCGACCTTGCCGAAGAGGTGGCTACCTCTGCTCGCTATATTTCCACGCGCATTAGCCGTGGGGTCACCCTCTTTTACGACTTCCCCTCGGAGCCGCTGCCGGTTATGCTTATCCCTGCTCTGTGGAGCTGGGTTATTGAGAACCTCGTGAAGAATGCCGTCGATGCCATGCAGGGTAAGGGAGAAATCACCATTGCCATAGAGCGTAGGGGCCATGTCGCCCTTATTGATATAACCGATACGGGTCGCGGTATCGCTCCTCGCCATCGCAGGCGCATCTTCAATCCCGGATTCACAACCAAGAGTCGCGGATGGGGCTTGGGCTTGTCGCTGGCTCGCCGCATTGTCGAGACCTATCACCATGGGCGTATTACGCTCTTGCGCAGTGAGGTCGGTATTGGCACCACATTTCGTATAAAAATCCCTCTTAATGACTAGTAAAATCTCGCTCAATGCCATGCGTTTCTATGCCTACCATGGCGTACTCCCTCAGGAGAAAAAGGTGGGCAATTGGTTCTCTGTAGATTTGGAGCTATCGGTCGATCTCTCTCGTGCTACGCTCTCCGATCAACTCCAAGATACGCTTAACTATGCCGAGGTGTATGCGGCTGTGGAGGAGGAGATGGCTATCCCTTCGGAGCTGCTGGAGCATGCCGCAGGGCGCATCTTGAGGCGTATTCGTGGGCAGTTCCCCCAAGTGGAGGGGATTATGGTACGGCTGACGAAAGAGTATCCCCCTTTCAAAGGCCAGGTGGGAGGGGCTAGCGTTACCCTCTCCGACTGCGTGTAGGGCTTCGCTAGCTGCCTGATACGTTTTCGAGCTTCTGTCTGTCTCTCTTCCATCTTCTCGGTCGGGCAGAAAACAATTGCTATCTTTGTGGCATATAATTGTAAGAGAAGAAAGCAATGCAGAAACCCCGAAGAGTACTACTAAAGTTGAGCGGAGAGTCGCTCGCAGCCGGTTCCGGTCATGGTATAGATGATGCAAGACTGGCAGCTTATGCCCAAGAGATCGCCCAAGAGGCAGCCCGCGGTTGCCAAATAGGCATCGTGATAGGAGGGGGCAATATCTTTAGAGGAATGAGTGGCGCGGCCCGTGGATTCGATCGAACCACGGGCGACCAAATGGGGATGCTTGCCACTGTAATCAATGCTCTCGCTCTAGGCTCAGCCCTCAAGGCTATTGGCTGCAAGGCTATCGTCTACACGGCTATTCGCATGGAGCCGGTGGCTCGTCTCTACAGTTCGCATGAGGCAATCGAAAAGCTTGAAGAGGGGTATGTGGCTCTCTTTGCCGGTGGTACGGGCAATCCTTTCTTCACAACGGATACTGCTTCTGCCCTACGTGCGGTGGAAATCAAGGCGGACTACCTACTCAAAGGCACGCGTGTGGATGGTATCTATACTGCCGATCCCGAGCGAGACCCAACAGCGACACGCTTCGACGAAATAACCTTTGACGAAGTCTATACACGCAATCTCAAGGTAATGGATCTTACCGCTATGACCCTCTGCAAAGAGAACAATCTCCCGATTATGGTGTTTGATATGGATACCCCTGGCAACCTATCCAAACTGCTCGGTGGAGACCCAATAGGCACCCTTGTACACAACTAACAAATACACATTCCCCCCATCAATAGACAATATGAGTGACGTAAAGCAATACCAACAGCAGGCAGAAACAGGGATGCAAAATGCCATTGAGTACCTCGACGAAAAGCTTGCACACATCCGTGCCGGCAAGGCCAATCCCAAGATACTCGACGACATTATGGTGTCTTACTATGGCACGATGACTCCCCTCAATCAGGTCGGTACCGTGACCGTACCCGATGCCCGTACTATCGTTATTACACCTTGGGAGAAGAAGATTATCAAGGATATTGAGAAGGCCATTATCGACTCTCCCCTTGGGATCATGCCCGAGAATAATGGCGATCTTATCCGCATTGGCATTCCCCCTCTTACCGAAGAGCGTCGTAAAATGCTCGTAAAGCAGGTAAAGGGCGAGGTAGAAGAGGCAAAGATAAGCGTGCGTAATGCGCGCCGCGACGCCATAGATGCCGTTAAGAAGAGCGTAAAGGCAGACGGTACTCCCGAAGATGTGGCCAAGGATGCCGAGGCAGCTATCCAGAAGCTCCACGATAAGTATATCTCTCGCTGCGACGAGCTTTTCGCCGCTAAGGAGAAAGAAATCCTTACCGTTTGATTTAGATCTTAGAGATGCAACGGCGGGGCAAGAGGCTTGAAGCCTTCCTCCTATGAGGGGACTTTAGCCCCCGAGGTTTCTTCTCTAACGTCTAACAATTAGAATGACAGGGCTCGTACTTCGCTGCGTTGGCAATCTGTGTCGGGTACTACTCGATGGTGACGGAGGGGAGTGTGACGCTCTCGTAAAGGGGAATTTGCGGCTCAAAGGGATCCGCTCTACCAACCCCGTGGTGGTAGGAGATAGGGTAGAGTTGCAGCCTACTCGGGAGGATCTGGAGCATCCCTACTACATAACCACAATCTGTCCCAGGCGCAACTACATCATCCGCAAGGCTTCCAACCTCTCTAAGGAGTCGCATATACTTGCGGCCAATATAGATGTGGCTTTGCTCGTGGTTACGATGATACAACCCGAGACAAGCTTTACTTTTGTCGATCGTTTTTTGGCAACAGCGGAGGCATATGATATCCCCGTTGTTTTGCTTTTTAATAAGATAGACCTCTACGGAGAGGCGGAGAATAAGCGGCTGGCCGAGTGGCAAGCGATTTACACTCCCTTGGGGTATCCTACCCTCTCCATCTCGGCAACCGAAGGGTTAGGTCTGGAGGAGGTCTGGAAGCACATTGCTGGGCGTATTGTGCTCCTCAGCGGGCACTCCGGAGTGGGCAAGAGTAGTCTTATCAATGCCCTGCTCCCCGGCTCTTCTCTGCGTACCCATAGCATTAGTTCGGCACATGGAACGGGTATGCACACCACTACTTATAGCGCTATGATTCCCCTTGCTGCAGAGCGTGGTGGTGGGTATCTTATCGACTCTCCCGGCATCAAAGGTTTTGGCACGTTGGAGATGAATGAGCGCAACGCACATCACTATTTCCGGGAGTTTTTTGCCCTAAGTGAAGGGTGCCGATTCAGTAATTGTACCCACATCAATGAGCCTGGGTGTGCCGTCTTGGCCGCTCTAGAGCGAGGCGAGATTGCCCCCTCACGTTACGTGAGTTATTTGGGTATTTTGGGGGATGAAGAGGGCGGTAAGTATCGCCCGGAGCAGTGATCTTTTTACCGATTCTCCCCCTCTCCTTCCCTCTCTCTCTTACTGAGAGGGGCGGAGTAATATGACAAAGCAATATGAAAAAGAAGTCAACAAAATCTACAACGGCATCCGGACGGCGCAAGACAGTAGCGCGCAAGTCGGGTACTAAGCGGCTTGCACGGAATAAGCGTCTCTCGGGTCATAAGATCGTGGATAGCATCATAGATTATTTTACTCGCCACCCTCGCGGGGGGGTAAATTACAAGGCCGTAGCCGCAAGTCTGGGCTTTACCACCATGTCTGAGAAGCAGTTTGTGGTGCGTACGCTGGAGTCTCTCGTAGAGCAGGGTATGCTCACACAAGTGGAGATTGGGCGTTACCGCTACCAAGTGGGCGGAGAGATGCTGGAGGGCGTCTTCGAGTCTCGCCGTAATTATTGCGTGGTTGTGCCCGACGATGAGAGCGCGGAGGTTATCGTTTCTGATAGAAATAATCCGGAGCATGCGCTGGCGGGAGACCGAGTGCGCGTGGCTCTTTTCCCGCTCAAGGCGCGACGTACTCGCACCGGTCAGGTGGTCGAGGTCTTGCAGCGCCGCCGCTCTACCTATGTGGGGCGCGTTGTCGTTACGAAAG
>ERZ772974.660-NODE-660-length-24418-cov-9.245988_pt1 | contig 24418 bp, 30 predicted proteins | sample MGYA00580671_ERZ772974 | MGnify/ENA primary metagenome ERZ772974 (study PRJEB29015, sample SAMEA2738065) | human oral metagenome | biome: human oral; feature: human-associated habitat; material: saliva | place: China | collected 2218 ... | reverse complement strand
TTGTATGCCCATTTTGAAGTTCAACTTTAAACTGCGTGTTTGGCAAAGCCTCCACGATTCGTCCTTCCAATTTTATTACTTCCTTTTGAGCCATAAATCTATACAATTTTACCCTATTATCTTTAAAAAGTCAAGGGTTTTTTAAGGGTTTTTTAAAATTTTAAAAATAAAAAAAGCGATCCGTAGACCGCTAACTCTAAATCCAACGATGAAGTTCTTTATAAATCCACAATACAAAACTGTCAAGACTTCTAATCATTGGTGATATTTTTTCGGCATTTGGAAGAATATTTTCAATAACCGGTCGTCGCTTCCTTTCAGAAATTACTGTAAATTTACAACGATCGTCGGGTTTACTTGAATCTTCTTCTACGAAATCAATAATTTGATCGAAAAAAGTTATTGAAGGGTTTATAACAAACGCTTTATCTGCATATTTCATCATTGAAAAATCCCCCTGAGTATCGCCCGCCGCAACAACAAAAAAGTCCTCCCTGTTGAATAAGGACGGATTTCCACTTATCTTCTCCAATACTTGTTCAACAAACATATGCTTATTTTCGAATGTCCGAATTTTAGTTTCTCTAAAAATTCCTTGGTCGTCCTTTTCGTAGTCTTGACCGATTCCCATATAGAAATCGTATTCTTTAACAAAAGCATCCACTAAAAATTTTGGCGACCCAGAGATAGCAATAAGCTTGAAACCTTCTTTTTTTAAAAGGTTAATTATATTTAGCGTAGAAACATAATCTTGGCTACCTCGATATTCAACCACGACTCTCCGACCAATTTCACGAACTTCTTCAGAGGTGTATTTTTCTAATGCTATCATTGCAAAAGCGACAACTGTTTGACAATATTGCCCGAACAATTCATCAGAATTCTTTTCAGAAGTTTTGTAAGCTTTTCGAAGTTCTTTGATCTCATTTTGAAATCCTTGATATTTTTCCAAATTATTTCCACGATATTTATAATCACGAATAAGAATTTCATATAAACTTTCCGGCAACGGCTTTGTTCTAATCGTGCCGTCGATATCAAAAAATGCAACTTTCTCTTTAAAGTTTGGCATAGCCAACACCTCTTTTCTAATAATAAAAATGTGCTAGAACCATATCATAGCACATTTTTATTATTAGGTCAAATTATGATTTTCGAACTGCTCTTAACATTACGCGTTTATTGAAAGTGTTTTTAGAATAATCCCAGTCGCCAACACAAGTGATCATATTCAAGCCCTCTTTTTTCGGGTCTATTGAATTTAACATTGTTTTCATACCGAGAGGGTTGCTTTCATTGTTTATATCCTCAACAGACATCTCCCTGTTATCGGCAACTTGATAAGTTATACGTTGGCCATCACCACGTTCAATAATAATCTCAGACCCCTTTGAAAGGCTTCCTAAATTTTCAAAAATACCACCTTTCGTCGGACCACCGTTATGCCCATCAATTAAGACAGCTCCTTTTCCAGCGCCAGGTAGCCCACTCTTCGTATACCATCCTGCATCATAAATCGATTTCGGAGAATCTAATTGTCCAGTATCTTTAATTGTTCCGATTTGAACAACCCTTGCATTAGATATTTTTAAGCTTGGTATCGAAAGGTATCTCGGAAAAGAGGGGTTAGGAACCTGATAGTCATCCTTTTTTTCTTGAGTAACTTCCGTTTCATCAACCTCATGGCTAGCCACGGTCTGACTGGAACTTGAACTTATATCTTTCGTTTGAATAAAATTAACATAGATATAAAAACCCGTATATCCAATCAGTAAAAGCCAACAAACACTAAGTACGACAACAACTACTTGCCTTGATTTTTTCTTAGAGTGTTTAACTTTCATTTAATCCTCTTATTTATAGTCGTCGTACGTAACCATTAATGCTCGCGAGTTTACTTGGCGAATTGTTTCGAGAGCTACAGTCACAACAATCAAGATACCCGTTCCTCCGATAGATAGATTACTACTTTGAATCGAAGCAAGGTTATATAATAGATAATCAGCCACGAATGGCAATAGAGCAATCAAACCGAGAGCTACTGCGCCAAATAGATTCAAACGATTAACTACTTTATTGAGGTAATTAGCAGTAGAAATTCCCGGACGAACACCTTCTATAAATCCACCTTGTTTTTGTAGATTGTCTGCAATCTCATTTGAATTAAATACGATTGAAGTATAGAAATAAGTGAATACAACAATTAAGACGAAGTATGCCGCTGGATAAATAAACGACTCAAGAGAAGCACCTGTAAAAGTTCCTTGGTTTGGTGCTGAGAACCATTTGATAAGGTTATTTGCTAAATCAACATTAACTTTCGCATTTTTCATAACTTGACCTATAAATGCAGGCAAGCTTAAAAATGAAACAGCAAAGATCACTGGAATAACTCCCGCAACAATCAATTTAACAGGTAAAATACTTTTAATACCACCATAAGAAGAATTGCCATGAACTCGTTTTGCATAATTAATAGTAATAACACGTTGAGCTTCATTAATTTTAACCAGGATATACAAAAGTATTAAGCTAACTACCGCAAGAATTATTGCTACCACAAAAGTAATCCTATTAACCGGTAGCGTAAACCATCCAAAAACACTTAGTGCACCATCTTTGGTATCTGAAATTGAAGAAACTAAAGTAGCTAAAGTTGTTGGTAGTTGCGAAATAATACCAGCAAAAATAACTAAAGATATACCATTTCCAACGCCTTTTTCAGTAATAATTTCACCAATCCACATCAAAAGAACAGATCCTGTAACCATAGCCGTAACAGCAACAATCCAGTTTGTAAGACTCATTCCATTGAAGGCTGCAGAATTTGATTGAAGCACCGTAGTCTGAAGAATAAAAACATATGCAATCGACTGAATAATCGCCAAAGGAACTGTTAAAATTCGTGTCCATTGGTTAATTTTACGACGACCAGATTCACCATCGTTATTCAACTCCTCAAGAGAAGGAATAGCTTTAGTCATCAACTGAGTAATAATAGAAGCTGTAATAAATGGACTTAATCCAACCAGCATAATAGAAAAGCTAGTCAAAGCTCCACCCGTCAAAAGATTAATAAATCCACCTAAATCCGTGCTTTTAATAGCCGATTCAACAACTTCTTTAAGATTCCCTGCATTAGCAAGCGGAATTGGTACGTGCGCCAAAAATCTAAAAATTACTAAAAGCCCAACCACCCCAAAAACACGCTTCTGCATGTCTCTATTTTTCATCGATTTAACTATTGTTTTCCAGTTCATAGTTCTTATTTTACCATACTTTCTATCTTATTTAAAGTTAAAAATTATTTTATCATAAAACAGCAAATCATTACTAAAGCTAGAATAATTCGATACCAGCCAAATAGTTGAAAATCATGTTTTTTAAGATAGTCAATCAAGAATCGAACAACTATCATTGAGATAATAAATGTAGCCACCAAAGCAACTGTCAAATACATAATCTCACTAGACGAATACTTGAAACCATATTTTACTATTTTTAGTGCGCTCGATCCTAACATAATAGGAATCCCCATAAAGAATGAAAACTCTACAGCAATCTTACGTGAAACCCCTGTTAATAAACCACCAACAATAGTTGAACCACTTCTAGAAGTTCCTGGAATCAAAGCTAACATCTGATATGCACCAATTTTAGCAGCGTCCTTATATGTCATATCTTCAAATTTTTCAACTCGTGGAGAAATTCTATGAATAGCACGATATCGTTCAATCACAATAAATAATGCACCATAAATAGCCAACATTGAAGCAATAACCCACATGTTTTCGAAATGTTTTTCAATAAAATTATTAAATAGCAAACCAACAACACCGGCAGGAATCGCACCGATAATTATTTTTTTCCACAATTCAATAGTTTCATGTTTTTCGCGAGAATTTTTATGTCTATCCAAAGGATTAAGTCTTGACCAATAGATAAAAACGATCGCCATAATTGCGCCAAGCTGAATAACAACCATAAACAGGTCTTTAAAATCTTTCGAAAAACTTAATTTAGCAAAATGATCAAACAAAAGCATATGTCCAGTACTTGAAACCGGAAGCCATTCGGTGATCCCCTCAATAGCGCTAACTATAAGCACCTTTAATAATTCTATAATCTCCATAACTTATTCCATTATATCACTTTTTTAAAGATTTTTAAAGTGTTGAAAATAAGCATAAAAATATTGTTTTTTGGTTTTATGCGTGTTATAATGTTTATGTTTTCATATTCTGAAAGCATAGCACATTTCAAAGGAGGAATTTCTTATGAAGTTCAAAAAGTTTTTATTTGGTGGTGCAGTAGTAGCTGCTTCAGTAGTTGCAACAAGCCTTATTACGGCACAGCCAGTTTATGCGGCTGGTGGTAATGTGTTTGACGGAAACGGACGACCCATCGTAGGTATGTGGGTAGAAGTTCAGGGTGGACGCTCAGGCTGGGCAGAGCTCCGTGGTTCGGGGAGCAATAGAACTTGGTATTATGATACACAAGGCAAACCCTATCAAGTTCATGTGGGAGTTGGAGGAACGCCACAAAGATGGGGCTCCAATATCAAATCCGGATGGAATTATAATCAAGGAGGAGCTGTCCAAGTTAATACCGGCTACAGTTATTGGCACAGAACTAACGTAATAAGCGTATCACCTTCAAGATAAAATTCCTTCAATGTCCTGAGCAAGACTAAAACTGCTCTCTTTTTATATTTAACAGAGAGGATATCTATGAAAAAATCATTAAAAATAGGACTTATAGCATTAATAGTACTCACAATTTTAAATACAGTAGCAATTATTTTTATCTATTCACGAGCGAATGATGCTTTTGACGACCTATATAAAAAGACAATAAATTCTCAGGCAGAAATAGAAAAAATCAAAAATCAACAACAAAAATAACCCAAAAGGGTTATTTTACTTTTGCTCAAGTTTTTTGATTCGTTGGTTCAACTCGTTTATATAATTCATTTGATTTACATTAATTTCACCCGAAGTCTTAATATCGTTATTAATTCTTTGGTGAAGAAAAACTACTCCAGCCGAAAGAATTAAATTCCATAAGATGAGCAACAAAACCGCAATTATTTTAAAAACTTTCTTATCTTTTTGATTAATAAATTTCATAAATATCCTTTCAATTAGAATAGCTCGTCCAAAAAAACTATTCTATTTTATGTATATGAAATATCCCTTATCAGGAATTTCTATAACTCTTGTAAATTCCTTAATTCCTATGCCTCCGAAAAAATTTCTATACTTCACAAAACCAGCAACAGTAGCCCTCTTAGTTCCATAAACCCTAAAGTTTCTGGAAGCTCCAGGCGATTCCAATGTGGAATTTTACCCAGATGAAGGGACAACAGAAAAGTTTGAAGATATAATAACATAAAAAAGTTTGTCAAAGTTTTTTATTTCACCATTCTCTTTCTAATCTCTGCAATCTGATCTCGCAAATCTGCCGCCTCTTCAAAAAGTAAATTCGCACTGGCAAGATTCATTTGATTTGTTAAATCTTGAATCAAGTTACCCCATTCTTCACGCGGAATTTTTCTTAAGTCCAATTTTGGCTTTTTATCTTTTTGCGGAATAATTGCACGCAAACCTTCACTAATCTCACTAGCAACACTTTTTGGTGTAATATTATTTTTTGAATTATATTCTTTTTGAATTTCTCGTCGCCGATTCGTTTCATCAATCGCAAGTTTCATTGAACGAGTTATTTTATCGGCATACATAATTACTTTTCCTTCTTCGTGCCTAGCTGCTCGCCCGATCGTTTGAATTAATGCACTTTCTGAACGCAAGAAACCTTCTTTATCCGCATCTAAAATTGCAACTAAACTAACCTCTGGTAAATCCAAGCCCTCACGCAAAAGGTTAATTCCAACGAGAACATCGTAAGTTCCTTCGCGTAAATCACGCAAAATATCGCCACGCTCCAAAGTGTCAATTTCACTATGAATATACGCTGTTTTTATCCCGTTTTCTTCCAAAAATCCACTCAAATCTTCAGCCATCCTCTTGGTTAGAGTCGTGACTAAAACACGCTGACCTTTCGAAATTCGTTTTTGAATTTCTTCCATCAAATCATCAACTTGGCCTTCAATTTTTCGAACTTCAATTTCAGGATCCAATAATCCCGTCGGACGAATAACTTGCTGAGCTGGTTTCGGTGAATGTTCAAGCTCAAATTCACCTGGTGTTGCCGAAACATAAATCGCTTGATTGATATGTTTATAAAATTCATCAAAAGTCAAAGGTCGATTATCGAGAGCCGAAGGTAAGCGAAAGCCATTATCTACCAAAACGGTTTTACGTGCTCGATCACCGTTAAACATCCCTCGAACTTGAGGTAAGGTCATGTGTGACTCATCAACTAAAAGCAAAAAATCATCTGGGAAATAATCTAGCAAAGTTGCGGGTTGTTCACCAGGTGCGCGCTCAGTTAAATATCGCGTATAGTTTTCAATCCCTTTCACAAATCCAGTTTCCCGAAGCATTTCAAGATCATATTTTGTGCGCTGAGCTAATCGTTGTGCCTCAAGATATTTTTTATTTTTTTCGAAATATTCATATCTCGCATAAAATTCCTTCTCAATTTGCGGAATTGCTCGATCGATAATTTCTTTCGGCGTAGCATAGTGAGAATTCGGAAAAACATCAAAAAATTGTGGTTTTTCAAGAATTTCGCCCGTGAGCGGATTAGTGATAGTTAACCTATCAATTTCATCGCCAAAAAATTCTACCCGAACCGCTAAATCTGACCCCGCAGTAAAAATATCTATCGTATCGCCACGAACCCGAAAAGTTCCGCGAGAAAAATCAACATCGTTTCGTTCATATTGAATATCTTTCAAATGCCTCAAAAATTTATCTCGGTTATATCGCATTCCGGGTTTAATATGTAGCGCCATTTGCATATAGCTTGCCGGTGAACCGATGCCGTAAATACAGCTAACACTCGAAACAATAATCGTATCACTCCGAGTTAATAATGCCTCGGTTGCAGCATGTCGAAGTTTTTCAATCTCTTCGTTTATTCGCGAATCTTTTTCAATATAAGTATCCGTGCTTGCAATATAAGCCTCTGGCTGGTAATAGTCAAAATAGCTCACAAAATAATGAACTTCATTTTCAGGAAAAAACTTTTTAAACTCACCATAAAGCTGAGCGGCAAGAGTTTTATTATGCGCCAGAATTAAAGTTGGTTTTTGAGTGGCTTGAATAATATTTGCCATTGTAAAAGTTTTACCCGAACCAGTTACACCCAACAAAGTTTGTTCATGCTCACCTTTCTTTAAACCCTCGACTAATTGTAAAATTGCCTGCGGTTGATCACCTGTGGGCTGATATTTTGATTTTAATTTAAACTCGCGATATTTCATTATTTATATTTTATAATATATTTTATTAAAAAGCAAAACCGCCCTTTTCGAGCGGCTAGGCTATTTTATATATCCAAAATTTTCTTTTTCGCTTTTTTGAATTCTTCTTCAGTTAAGATTCCTTCATCGTAAAGTTTTTTAATTTCCCTAATATCATTTTTGTGATAATTTTCTTCTTTGGGCTCTTCAGGCTCTCTAAACTCCTTTTGCTTATCAATTATTTGTTGATATATAAAAGACAGTTCTGAGTCATTATAAAAACCCCTAAACATTCGCCCTGTATATCCTTGATCGGTTGGCTCTAATAATAAATATAAATTAAAAAATAGACCAACCAGCCCAATACAACCGAGAATTATAGACATACTGCCACTTCTAAATAACGAATCATTATAAGAAATTCCAAAAGCTACAAAAAATAATTCAATAAATCCAACAGTTATTATAACTCTATTTCTTATTTTTTTAGTTAATCCTATATCATTTAATCTACAAGATATAACGGATAAATTTCCGATAATCCACAAGAAACCAACAAATCTAGTAACTACAAAAAAATAATCGCTATTCTCATACCCTGATATTCCATTAATATTTTGACCATTCATATATACTGAAAATATCATATTAACAAGAATAATTAATCCAATTTTTGTAAAAAAATACCCGATTCTGCCAAGCCTAGGTTCGTTTGTTCGACCATCTTCTTCCCTAAGCATTCTCGCCATTAGAAATCTATCATGAATATCAATTAAATTTAGATCAATTTTGCTCATTCTCTTCAACTCTCCTATTGTATTATCAATCTTATCTTTACAAACTCTTTTATCTTTTATTGATAATTCTAAAATATTCTTAGAATTTCTTTTAAACCAAAATTGTTTATTAAAATTACTATTTTTCTCCATAATCCAATAACTGTAGTTGCTATAATTACTGCAAGAAATATAGTAAGCCCAAGAATCATATTTAAATTAGAATCGGGCGCCTGATTTGTATTATTTATATTTGGCTGAACCACTTTAGACGACTGGTTATTATTTTGATCTTTATTATATTCCTTACCAATTCCGTAAGAACCATCTGGATTTTGCACAACATCGGCATCTCGAACTCTATTACCTGAATCACTTAAATTTGTTTCACCTTCAGCTGGTTTTGTCCAACCATAGTTTGTACCGTATTTTTTATTGTATTCACCAATAGCTTTATTGCTATCACCGTCCGTTATTAGCGTACCATCATCTCTTAGTATTGCTGTATATCCATCGCCACTAACAAAGTGGTCATTCATGATATATCCCTTCCTTAACCTATAATATTAGATTTTTTAAATACTTTTCTTCGTTATCTCTTTATAGTATTTGTACAATTATACTTACACGAGGATTATTTTTACCAATCCAAACTCTTTCACATAACCATGAATAATACCTGTATAAGTATTACTGTTTAAAAATCTCTATATTTTTCTTAAATATATACATATATTTTCATCTCAATTATATCGTTTTTTTTTTTTTGAGTCAATCACCTTTGTGCAAAAAATAAAAACTGCCCAAATTGAGCAGTTTTGAAATATTTTATCCGTTTCCAGCGCGCTTTTCTGAAAGATGGTCATCATCTCGTGGTGCAATGAAGTCTGCATTTTTTTCATCAAGTCGTGCAATTACCTTACGAACAAGCCGTTCAGGGTTATTATCATAAATGATATCTTTTGTTCCTGGAGCTTCAACATTTTGCAAAAGCGTTGGAACATAATCAGCCAGCGCCATACTTCCAAGCAAAACACCGCAAACTTTGCGAGATTCTAGAGCGGTTGCCAGTTCGTGAAGCGACCCCATTCGGCCGCCAACTGTAATTACCGCATCGCTTGAAAGCACCAAGTGTGTATCACGCCCAACATAGCTCATCCCCGTAAAATTAATATAATCAAAAGGCTTAAACGGCAATTTATAGGTGTTTACGTGCTGCCGAAAACTCGAAGCAGGCGAAAAACCAATGCTCAAGCCAGTTCGACCTTTAACACTAACCGCACCCAAAGCAGCGTAGTGCGGTAAACCAACCGTTGCACCAGTTGTTAAAATCTTTCCTTGCCGAACAATCTCTTGCCCGAGCCTAAAAGCTAAATCCTTTGAAGCCATAACACTATCTCCGGTGGCAGCCCCAGAAACACAAATTTGATATCTCATTTTTCTCCTTTTAAAATATTTTTTCTTCTAGTTGTTTTTTTGAATAATTTGAAAATACTTTTTGGTATTTTTCTAAGATTTCTACTTTTAAAGCTTCTTGAAAATTTTCGAAAACCAACTTATCGGTATTTTTAAATTCTTTTTTTGAATTCAACTCAACATCTTTTTTATTCACCGAAACAAAACCATCTTCAGTAAATATCACCGATGCTTCATTCTTCTTCCAAAAATCATCATCGTTAAGCTTATTTTTTAAAGCCGAAATCGCTTCTACATTCAAAACATCACTCTGCAAAAAACCCAATTCCTGTTCTAAATCACGCGATTTTTTATACAAGTTTGCCATAATCTGCGCCGAAACGCTTTTTGTTTGTGGCTTTTTGGATTCCAAACTAGTTATTTCATAATTAAACCTTCGCGCATAAGCACCTTTTAAACCTAAAAGCTCTGAAAGTTTATAAGTTTTCATTATCGAATCTCCTCCATCGGCATATCATGAAGATTTGAATCTTTATATAAAATTCCTTTTTTAGCACCCAGATATTGAATCACAGAAGTTGAATTTGCACTTGCGAATAGAATACTATGCTTGATATCTGCACCCTGAGCCCATTGGCTAACAAACCCAGAACCAAAAGCATCACCCGCACCCGTTCTGTCAACTGAAGGGATATCTTCATACATCCCAGCATGAATAATTTTATTCTTTGTCTCAACCCAAACACCGTTCGGACCATCTGTTAAAATCATCACTGGCACAAATTCTGCACCATTACGAACAATTTCTTCAGCAGATACGCCCTCAAAGATTAAACTAGCTTCTTCTTTATTTAAAATTAAAATTTCAACATCTTTCAATAAAGTTCGAACTTTTCCTGGATTCTCGAGTTCATTTTTACCAGGATTCCAGGCGATTTTTGCACCTTTTTTTACCGATTCTTGAATGATTTTCGAAATAACATCAAATCTTCCAGCTAAGTTAGAAAGATAAACCCAATCAAACTCACCATATTTTAATTCAAAATTATCAGCATAAATATGTTCTGACGCACCACGATAAGTTAAAATCGTACGCTCACCATTTGGTGCTAAAATAATTGCCGAATAATCTGTATTATATCTACTTGAAAACTCCACCCGAGATGTATCGATAGACTCTTCGTCAAGCATTTTTAATACCTGCTCTCCCGACGAATCCGACCCAACTACACCCATAAAACTAGATTCTAAGCCTTGTCGAGCGAAAGTAGTTGCAGCATTCGTAGCGCCACCACCACTTGAAATTTCAATATTTTCAACCGTTATTTTAGAGCCTAAATCAAGCTCAACAATATCTTGATTCTTTGCCATTGAGATCAATTTAAAATCTGGCGAATTGCTCAAAAAAACATCTTGAGTAGCAGCTCCAACTGAAAGTATCTTAGGCGATGACACTTTTAAATGGCTCCTTTACGATTAATTTCAGTCTCCATTTGATGATAAGCCTGTTCTGGATCTTGTGCTTGCATAATTGCCGCACCAACATTCACGACATCAACACCAGATTGAGTTAAGTTAAAAACGTTCGAAAGATTAGCGCCACCATCCCAGCCGATCTCAACATTACTATTGATAGCTTTTATCAATCTAATTTTTTCAAGTTGCATCATATTTGCGACACCACCCATTTCGCCCAAGTTGCCGCTAAAAATTAAAATATGTTCTGCAGCCTTAATTGCTGGTGCAACTGTCTCTGGGACAGTTGAACGAAGCAAAGCTAAACCTGGCTTAATCATAGTTTCATTTTTAAGTCGCTCAAAAATAGGCACAAGATCTTCTTCAACCTCAGAATGAAAAACCACCATATTAGGATTAAGTTGAATGATCGCATCAATATGCTCACTAGGACGAGCAACCATCATATGAATATCAACCTTCCATTCTTGAGGCCACCAAATTTGAGTTTCGGGCAAGGTTAAATTAGGCGCAAATTCGCCATCCGTAACATCAATATGAACCCTTTCAGCAAAAGGAAAGATTTTCTCAACCTGCTCTTTATATTCTTCTGGATTGGTTGCTAAAATTGCTGGTGTAATTATCGACATTTAAACCTCATCTATCTGATTATTTCTTCGTATAAAACGCGGTGCAGCCGCAAAAGGAGTTTTAAGCCAAACATCTACGGTCTCCTTCCACATGTTTTCCATATCATCTTTATCAAAGACTCGCGCTGGCAAACAGAGAATATTACTATCATTGTCGTTACGAGTCCATTTTGCTTCTTCAGGCTCCCACACAACAGACGCACGAATACCTTTATAACGGTTTGCAGCCATCCCCATTCCTTGTGCACCGCCACAAATTAGAATAGCACGAGAATCGCTCTCATCACTGGCGCGAATTTTCGAAACCGCCATGTGTGCAAATTCTGGAAAATCATCATTTGGATTATATTCAAAACCACCAATATCTTCTATATTGTAGCCGTTATTTTTTAAATATTTAAAAACTTTTTCTTTAAGGTAATAACCTCTGTGGTCTGCACCGATAAAAATCTTCATCAAAAAACCTTTAAATATTCACCGCTACATCAGCAACAATTTCGACCAAGCGGTTAGAATATCCCCATTCATTATCATACCAAGCTACAACCTTAATAAGATTTCCGTCAACAACGTTTGTCAATGATAAGTCAACAATAGAGCTATGAGAATTTCCCTTGAAATCCATCGAAACCAAAGGTTCATCTGTAACCGCTAGAATTCCTTGATAAAATGGATCCGCGGCAGCACGTTTGAACACTTCGTTAATCTCTTCTTTTGTTGTATTTCGCTTCAAAACAGCAGTAATATCGCTTAACGAAACAACTGGTGTTGGAACTCGAACTGACAAACCATCAAATTTTCCTTCAAGAGATGGAATAACTTTTGCGGTCGCAATTGCCGCACCGGTTGTAGTTGGAACTATATTTTCAGCTGCCGAGCGAGCCTCGCGTAAGTCTTTTGCTGGAGCATCCAAAATCCTCTGACTTGCCGTATAAGAGTGAACTGTCGTCATCAAAGACTTTTCGATACCAAATTCGCGTTCAAGAACTGCCATCACTGGAGCGATACAGTTTGTCGTACAGCTAGCGTTAGAGATAATATCGTCTTCGCGTGTAAGTTCATGTTCGTTCACGCCAAGCACGATAAATTTAGCACCTTCACCTTTTGCGGGTGCTGAAATCGCAACTTTTTTTGCACCAGCATTAATATGTGCACGAGCTTTTTCTGGTTGAACAAACAATCCTGTCGCCTCAATTACAACATCAATACCAAATTCTCCCCAAGGCAAAAGCGCTGGATCACGCTCTGCTAATACACGAATTTGTTTTCCGGCAACAAAAATTGAGTTTTCATCATAAGACACATCATAGTGATAAGTTCCATAAGTTGAATCATGCTTTAAAAGATGTGCTAAAGTTTTTGTATCTGTCAAGTCATTAATCGCTACAACTTCAATATCATCTCTTTCAAAAGCTAATTTAAAGGCATTGCGACCAATTCGCCCAAATCCATTAATTGCAATTTTTTTAGACATTTCGTCTCCTTTTTATTAAATTTCCTAGTTCTATTTTAACATAAACGCTTTAAAAAATCTAGAATTAAAATCGTTGACTCTTAATTAAGCTTATGCTAATATTATTGTGTTGATATAAAAAATCAGCAAATAGCACATTTCAAGAAGGATTCAAAAATGGATCTTAAGAAAACTTTAGCTTGTAGCTTAATTGCTTTAGGCTCAGTCGTAGCCTTAACCTTATCTTCCACCGAAGTCTATGTTGCCAGCGGTGTAGTTGAGTCTTGTGTAGCCTCAGAACCAATTGTTGGTTTATGGATTGAAGTTGAAGGAGGAGGTTCAGGATGGGCGTACCTAAACAATCGTGGACTACAAAAAACGGGTTGGAGTTATAATACTCATGGTCGTAGATTTAAGGCTCATATAGGTGTCGGAGGAACTCCACAAAAATGGGGACGCACCTGTATTACTGGCTGGAAAAATGACACCAATGGACTACTTCTTCAGGCATATGGGTACCCTGGTGCTCCATGGATTTCATGGACTAATTAATTCTTAAGGCAAGGATTCCTCCTTGTCTTTTTATATAAAAATAACGGAGACACTGCATGAAAAAACTACCAATAATATTATCAATTATATCCGCAATACTGTCTATATTGTCAGTTATTCTGACTTTCGCTGCCTTAAATTGGATTCACATCAATAATCAGCGAGAAGTTGCCACTGAACTATTACTTTCAGCCAAAATTAAATGCCTTGAAACAAAAAATGAGAAAGACTGTGATTTAGCAAAAGAATATCTTAAAGATTCTAGAGATAGAGCGATTAAATTTGATTTTTAGATAACTAATAATAAAATCACCCCCTTGATGGGGCGATTTTTTATTTTCGAAGTTTTTCCTATAAAGGATTGATGACATCGTCTTTAATTTTGTCAAAAATCTGGTCATAATATTCATAAAATTCTTTAAGATTCCCCTCGTTACCTTCAACAGCATGCAATGCGAGGGTTAAAAGAGTGTCTAATAGATCCCTATTTTTAGATTTTTCATATTCTGTAGAACCCAAAAGCACTACAACCACTTTCGGATTCCTTGAGATTTTATCATTAATTTTCATATTTCCCTCTTTCAATCTCACCTCGCGACAAATCACGCCATTTTCCATTTTCAAAAACCCTAAAATGCGATTTTTCGAAAGGAACCTCTTGCAATTTTAGCCAATCTAAAACTTTTCGAAAATTCTCCGCACGAAAAACAAAACCGTCGTGGCCAAAATCAAAATTCTTAAAACTCATTTTTTGCGGGTTTTCTTCACTCAACATTTCAACAAAATCTTGAATCGCAAATTCAGGATAATTCAAAGCTTCGCCCAACAAAATCGACTTTTCTCTTTCATTGCCGCGCCAAGAAAGACTTTCAGCCTCGAGATATTTTTCCAAATTCTCAATTTTGCGAAAAAGAAAAATTTGCGTTTTCGAATGCGTGCGGCTTTTATTCCAGAACGAGTGAAAGTGAATATTCTTTCGAAAAATAGTCCGAATAATTGAAAATTTCATTCTTCCCCAAAAGTTATTCTCAAAAACCAAAATCATACTTTTACGCCGCTTCAGTGCGAATGCCAAAATCATTTTTCGATGAATTTTCGAAAGTTTCATATTCTCCTTTTTTATAGTTAAATTAAAGGTAAAAAAATCCGCCAAAAAAGTTAGTAGTCTTTGTAAAGCGGTCTTTCTCCATTCTTCACGGCAGGTGATATCAGCGCCGCCACCCCGAGAGCCACACGTACCACAAACGTCATTAGGATCATTAGCAAAAACATTTAAAATAATTTTTCAAATTTTATTTTTCACCCGATTTTCTCGCTCGAATCGCTTCAGCATTTTTAATCGGCTCCAAATCACCTCTTTGGCGAAGCTGCGAACGGAGCTTAATTCGTGCGTGTGAAGTTTTCACTAAATCAAGCCAATCAATCTTTGGTTCAGAACTCTTGCGCGTTAAAACTTCAACCACATCACCCTTTTCAAGTGGTTTATCGAACGCATGAATTTTCTCATTCACACGAAAAGCGTAAGCATGTTTGCCGATATCACTGTGGACCATATAAGCAAAATCAAGAGGTAGAGCACCTTCGGGTAGATTGTAAATATCGCCTTTTGGAGAATACACAAAAATCCGATCACCAAAAATATCAATTTGAAGCTGCTCGGGGTTGATCTCTTCACCATCCCTTAACCGTTGCGCAACATCCTGGAGCTGCACAATCCATTGCAATTCATTCGATAGACCCCCATTACCTTTAACTTCACTTCGTCGCTTCGAAGTTGCTCCCGAAATATAGTCTTTGCTCGATTTTTGCTCGTGATAATGAAAACTCGCCGCCAAACCGCGCTCGGCAAACTCATGCATATCACGCGTTCGAATTTGAAACTCTGCAATTAATTTCGAAGGTGTGATCACGGTCGTATGCAGCGATTGATAGCCGTTTGGTTTTGGCATTGAAATATAATCTTTGATTCGTTCAATCATTGGCTTATAAATTGAATGCAAAATCCCCAAAACACGGTAGCAGTCATCTTTAGAATTCACAATAATTCGCAAAGCCATTAAATCGTATACCCGATCAATATCGCCCCTGGTTTTTTTAAGTTTTTTATAAAGAGAATAGACACTCTTAACTCGCCCTGAAATCTCAAATTCTACACCCGCTTTTTTTAGCTCTTTTTCAACCTCTTCACGCACTTTTCCCAATTTTCGTGTACTTTTACCGAGTCGTTTTCGAATTTCATTTTCAAGTCGCCTATATTCTTTCGGATTCAAGTAAAGAAAAGCTTGTTCTTCCATTTGCATTCGCACGCGTCCCATTCCTAAACGGTCAGCAATTCGTGCAAAAACATCCAAAGTTTCTTGGGCGATTTTCTTTTGTTTTTCTGGAGACATATATTGTAAAGTCTGAACATTATGCAATCTATCCGCCAACTTAATAATCACCACGCGAACATCTTGCCCAACCGCAATCAATAATTTCGAAAGATTATCTTTTGTTTGAGGAAGATACGTTTCGAGATTTCCCATTCCTGCACGTGCCTTCCCAACCTTAGTTACACCATCAACCAAAAAAGCGATATCTTTGCCGAAATGTTCTTCAATTTCATCTAATGGTGTTTCTGTGTCTTCTACGACATCATGCAAAACCCCGGCAATAATCGTATCAATATCCATACCCCATTCAACCAAAAAACTTGCAACCTTCAAGGGGTGCGTGATATATTCTTCACCTGATTTTCGCATTTGACCTTTATGTTTTTCGGTCGCAAAATCAATAGCTTCTTCTAATTTTTTTATATCTTCCGCAGAATAAAACGGTTTCGAAATTCTTAAGAGTTCAGCCTTTTCCATATATTAATTATACATAAATTCCAAAAAAAATCAATTATTCAACTTGACTTTTACAGATAAATATTGTAATATATAAAAATACGAAAGTTGAACATTTCAAATTGATTTTCGATTTTTTTAGGAGGTGTTAACATGACACAAGAACCGTTTAGAGAATTGGCAGACAACTTACTGTCTCTGTTTAAGGAAATTGCCGCATCTGAGTATGAAGAGCAAAGGCGAAGAATGGATTCGCTCGAAATGAAAGTAGATAAAATGTATACTTTCGTTTTCGAATTACAAAAGCTGATTAACTCTTTTGCGGTAGAAGAAAACGAGGAGGACTATCCAATAGTCCAAACCGAAAAACCTTCGGCATTAAAATTTGATTATCCAAAAGCCGATAATTTTGAGCAAAGTAGCCCCATAAAAAAAGACTACTTAAGCCGAATAGATAACATAAGGGGTAGATTCTCAGAACAATACCTTAATATAGTGAAAGAAACTAAAGTTTGTATTTTTAGAAAAAACAGCAAGAATATCTTGACCCATACGAAAAATACTTATTTACCATTTTTCGCACGAGGCTCTTTAGTGAGGAATCTATCTTCTAATGATGATACATCTCTCGAATCCATTAAAGGATACCTAGCAGATAAAAAATTTAGATATGTCATCATAAATAAAAATGAAGTAACTGATAATCTTCTAAAAAATATCAGAAAACTGAACGTAGAAGATTATCTTAGAATATTGATTGTACAGACTAACAAACCAATGTATTCAATATTCAACAAGATAATCAGCGATAGAATGGAGGCTGATAGAAACAGCAAATCAAAATAAACTGAGCAATATGCTCAGTTTTTAATTTATATAGTTATATTTACTATCTCAATTCAAATCTATAATTATTTATTTTTCATTCCAGCGTGCAATCGATTCTGCGATAACTTCTTTAGCTTCTTCCGCATCGCCGAATTTTTCAACTTTTGTTGTACCAGCTTTTTTCAAATCTTTGTAGTGATTAAAATGGAATTCAATCTGCTTAATAAGTTGCTCTGGTAAATCTGCCAATGTTTTATATGCGTTTCCGGTATCGCGATCATCGGCAGGAACGGCGATAATTTTATCATCAACCTCACCGTCATCGACAAATTTCATTACACCCAAAATTCGTGCTTCTAGGAAAATTCCAGTCGTAAGTGGATCATTTGTAATAAGTAAAACATCAAGCTCATCGCCGTCTTCATCCAAAGTTTGCGGAATAAAACCATAATTAGTTGGCTTTGCAAAAGCTTTTGGTTCCACGCGATCAAGTTGCATTACAGCCAAATCACGGTTCCATTCAATTTTATGAGTCGAGCCAGTTGGGATTTCAACCACAACATTAATAATTCCATTTTTATAATCGCCAGGAGTTAAAATTTTATTAAAATCTGCCATATTTTCCTTTCTTTTATTCTTTAATTTTAGCAAAAAAACTTTAAAAGTTCAACCGTTAATCACGATTAGCAAGCTTGACTAAACTATCTTCTACCGTTTTCTGAGTTCGATGGCGAGTTTGAGCTTTAGTTTTGGCTTTCGAATTCTGCTTAATATTTTTTGATTTTTTAGAAGATTCTTTCGATTTTTTTCCACCTGTTACATTTTTTAAAACTGGCGCTCGCCCTTTACTTTTTTGAGTCTCAACTTTCGAAACCTTAACACTAGCAGGTCGCGCAAACATCATCTTTCCTGCGGCAGTTTGAAGTGAACGAATAAATTCAACTTCACTAATCGTGCCAATAAATCCTTCACCATTCTCAACTACAACCATCGTACCATCTGGTAAATGACCAATTCCTTGTTTTTTCTCATTACCTTTTTGAGTAATTTCAAGCATAATTTTTTCACCCGGTAAATAATCTGCACGAACTGATTGAACTAACTCATTAATATTTAAAACTTCAATTCCCTCAACTTTTGCAACTTTATTCAAGTTATAATCTGCCGTTAAGATATCAGCATTCATTTTTTTTGCTAGCGAAATCAAACGATTATCTACCCCTTCTGCCGCAGAATTTCCATCCGCTAAAATACTTACAGTTATTTTTTCTTCATTTTGAAGAGCCGAAATAATATCCAAGCCATATCTTGCACGAACTCGTTTTTCATCATCGCCACCATCCGCCAAAATTTGAAGCTCGCCAACTACACTCCGCGGAATCAGAATACCAAAATTAATAAATCCAGTTCTCGCTACTGCTAAAAATCGGCCATCAATTAAAATTGATGTGTCAACTAGTACTTGTTTTTTTGTTTTCGAAATCAACGGTTTATCATTTTTCGAATCAAACCAAATTCCGCACACAATAAATAAAATTAAAAATAGTAAAAATGTTTCCATACTTTCCTTTATTGTAAATATTTAATTAAAGCTTCTCGTAAATCACGAACAGATGTCACAATGCTATCTTTCGAAGAATTTTTTGGAGCAAGAACATTATTAAATCCAAGTTTCTTTGCTTCAGAGATTCTTCTTTCAGCTTGAATCACTGTTCGAATTTCACCACCCAAGCCAACTTCACCAAAAACTACTACACCGTCAGAGAGTTTTCGCTTTGCGGCTGCCGAAGCAATCGCCATCGCAACGGCCAAGTCGGCCGCTCGGTCATCAAGTTTTAACCCCCCAACCACATTTATGTGAATATCTTTATCACTTAAATCAAGTTTAGTTCGTCGCTGAAGAACTGCGATCAATAAATTGAGGCGATTTATATCAAATCCACTTGCTGCCCGTTTTGGATACCCAAAATTTGAGGTTGTTACTAAAGCCTGAATCTCAACCAAAATCGGGCGAGTTCCTTCTAAAGTTGCCATAATTATCGAGCCATCCGTATTTTGGCGCTCAGCTAAAAGTGCTGCTGAAGGATTTTCGACAATTTTCAAACCATTATCAACCATTTCAAAAATCGCCGCCTCACTAGTTGAACCATAGCGATTTTTTACCGCCCGTACAACTTTAAAGCCACCGTATCGGTCACCCTCAAAATTTAAAACTACATCAACTAGATGCTCAAGTGTTTTTGGCCCAGCGATTGAACCTTCTTTTGTAATGTGGCCAACCAGAATAACAGCCGTTCCAGAACTTTTTGCTGCTTGAATTATTAAATTAGAAGAATTCGTAATTTGCGAAACTGTTCCCGGTGCGCTCGAAATTTCTTCCATCGCCAAAGTTTGAATCGAATCAATAATCACTAAATCAAAACCACCCTCACGAATTGTTGCTGAAATATCATTAGCTGAAGTTGAGGCGGCAAATTTAAGATTTTTAGCTTCAGAAGCACCAAGCCTTTTTGCGCGTAATGCTACTTGCTCTGCCGATTCTTCGCCTGAAACATACAAAACATTTTTCGAACCAGCAATAAAAGCCGAGATCTGCATTAAGAGCGTAGATTTTCCGATTCCAGGCTGTCCCGCAATCAAAAGTACTCCTGCCGGCAAAATTCCACCACCCAAAACAATATCAAGATCTCTTATACCACTCGAAATCCTTTCTTGTTTTTTTTCAGAAATAACTTCATTCAAATCTTGTACGTTCAAAATACGACCAGTTTTCGTACTTTTACTGATTGCATTTTTTCCTAAAGCTTCTTCAACTTGCTCAACCAAGGTATTCCAATGGCCACAGTTTTCGCATTTTCCCGACCATTTAGGATAAGAAGCTCCACAATTTTGACATACAAATTTTGTTTTTAACTTCGCCACAACTAATATTTTATCACAATAAATCTTTTTTGAAAACTATAAACTTGGTGAATTTAAATTTGAATTTATACTTTTATAGAGTTCATTTTGCTGGACTGAAACTTCATTAAATTCATTAATTTTCGAATTGTAACTATTCACTAAATTATTAATTTTCAACCTTGAATTTTCAAGATTTCGAATTCTTTGCAATAATTTTGCACGGTCAGCGTTAAATTCTGCCTGAGTTTCATACTTTCCAGTTTTAGCATCATTATTAAACTCAGCAATATCTTCCTCCAATTCTTTAGAATCTTCAGAGTATTTTTTTGTAGATTGTTCAATTTCTGGCTTCATTTTTTCAAGCTCCGCAGTCAAAGCTTCTGCTCGGTTCTTTAAATCTTTAAAGTTTTTATTATAACTTTGATAGATCTGAGCGATTTCCCTACGATTTTTAAAAAACTTAGCATAATGCTCTTCTAGCTCTTTCGAAATTTCCAGCTGCTCCGTGCCAATTAAAGAATGAAGCTCATTGATCCGCTCACCAGGCTCAGTCCGATCATAAGACTGCATCAACTTTTCGAAATCCGCATCCTTGACCCTCTCATACTCAGCATTAAGCAGTTTACCAATCTTATCTCGTTCACTCAAGCTCATTCGCTCCCAAATTGCATGCAAAAGCTCGTGAGCTGCTGTTACTTCTTTTATACCGTCAAGTTTCAAGTTTTTTACATCATAAAGATGAATTTTGCCCAACTTATAACACCCCAAAATCGCTGAATCCTCTTCACGGTTTTTGCAATTTTTATTAAATTCACCTGAATCTTCGACCTTTGGATTGGAGGCATAAAAAATTGTCTTAGCATTAGTGGTTGGTTTAATTTTATTTTCTATTTTTAAAATTTCAGGATCTGGCTTATAATTTTGTGCCGCAAAATAATCACGAATCCCGCGTTGGTTAGATAGCACAAAAAATGCTGCGCTACCAAGAATAGTAATAACGACTAAAGTTCGAGCCACTCTCCAAAAAGTTTTCTGTTGAAAAATCATATCATAACCATTATAATATTTTTATGAGAAAAAAGCAAAGTATTTTTCGAAGAAGGAGAATTTTTGGTTTATTTTTTATAGCCACGATTGCAATTGCAGCAATTTTAGCAAATCCAGATTTTTGGCAAACTTCAAAACCAAATTCAAACAAAAAATCAGATTTTCAAAATTCTTTAACTGATTTAAACTCACTTGAAGTTAAAGGCCGTTCACCAAAAACTGGTTATTCTCGCGAGCAATTTGGTAAAGGCTGGGCAAAAGATTCTAGCGGTTGCGATACACGAAATCGTATTTTAAAACGTGATTTAATAAATGTTGTAGAAAATTCAGATTGTAAAATTTTAAGCGGAACCCTAAAAGACCCTTACACTGGTAAAGAAATTAATTTTTCACGCAAGCAAAATGCTTCTGCTGTTCAAATCGACCACGTTGTTGCACTTTCTGATGCTTGGCAAAAAGGCGCTCAACAATTTTCGAAAGAAAAACGAATCGAATTTGCGAATGATCCACTAAATCTTTTAGCTTCAGATGGCCCAGCCAATCAGCAAAAAGGTGATTCTGATGCCGCCTCTTGGCTTCCCTCAAATAAAGATTTTCGCTGTGAATATATTTCTCGCCAAATTTCAATTAAGAAAAAATACTCAATTTGGATAACTGCCTCTGAAAAATCAGCAATGCAAAATATTTTGCAAAATTGCTAATCAGTAATTTCAAACCAATCAAACTTTTTAAAATTCTCGCCCTCAACTATTGCCACAGCAAGCCGCATCTCGCTATTTTTTATATTATTTTTGTAAGCAAAAAATTCTGCCGCAAATCTCATTTGATTAACCTTATTCTTTGAAATTGCAGCTTCTCCACCACCAAAATCATTATTTTTTCGAAATTTAACCTCTGTAAAATAGTAATTTTCACCATATTTTGAAACAACATCAATTTCGCAAAATTTTGTTCGCCAATTTCGCGCAAGAATCTCGTGCTTTTCTTGCTTTAGAAATTCCGCCACAAAATCCTCGGCTTTATCACCAAGCTCTTTTGTGGTAATTTTTTCAGCTTTATTCACCTTAAAAGTATTAACGTTCTTATCTTTAGAATTTTCTAAAAATTCCGCAATCGGTTTAAAACTTTTGCGATGAACTTTACTCACTCCAAATTCAGATAAAGCTACTCTATGTTTCAATGTTCCATATCCTGCGTGATTTTCAAAGCAAAAAGGTGCAAACTCAGGTTTTTTCGAAAGTTCCGCCATAAAATTATCCCTCGCAACTTTCGCATAAATTGCAGCCGCAGAAACGCTTGAAATTAGCAAATCAGCCTTTTTAAGAGTGGAGGCGTATTTTTCAAGTGGCGTACCAGCCAAGAAATTCACAGTGCCATCAATGATAATTTCATCAAATTTAATATTTTGTTTTTTACATTTTATCTGCACTTCCTTAACCGCACACCTTGTTGCAAGCTTTAAAGCAGCACTCAAACCAATTTCATCAAGCTCATCGTTCGAAACCCAACCTAAGCCAATAATTGCAGAACTTTTATCAATTTCTTTTGCTAAATTCTCGCGCTGCTTTTTAGAAAGTACTTTTGAGTCTGTTAGACCTTCAATTTTGGCACCATTCAAAACACAAGCTCCAACTACCAAGGGGCCAGCCCACGCTCCACGACCAACTTCGTCGATCCCAAGAATCATTTTATTTCCTAAATACATGAGAATTATAATAAAAATCAGTTTTTAATTAAAATTTTTAAGTTTTTAAAACAAATATCTATGTAAACATACTAACAAAAAAATATACATTGGTCAATAAACTTGATTTTTAAGGGGGGGGGTGATATAATTAAAACTATGAAAAAACATAAGCTTAACCATGGTTTTACAATTATTGAAGTTGTTTTAGTTCTTGCGGTAGCTGGGTTATTTTTTTTGATGGTGTTCTCGGCACTCCCCGCACTTCAACGATCGCAAAGAGACACACAAAGAAAAAACGATGCCAGAAATTTACTTGCTGCGATTATCGAATTTCAATCACACAATAAAGGTCAAAAACCTTTTAATGATGGTAATAATGCATGGACAAAACTTAAACCATACTGGAATAAAAGTAATCTATTAAATGACCGTCCTCCTGGACATATTGATGATTCTGCGTTATCTAATTCGAAAACAGAAACAATTGTAGAGTATAGTAAACTTGGATCAGCTTGGCATCCTGTTGGGGATTGGAATATTGTGTTAGGCGTTGTTTGCACTCCTGGCGATAAGGGTGGATACTACCTAAAATATGGAGGTTCTGTACCTAAAAAATCTATGGCCATAACTGTTGAGCTTGAAAGTGTACAAACTGATCCTTATGGCGGTGGATGGGGGTACTGCATAGATACAGAAAATAGTTAAAAATAGAAGAACTATTATTCTTCTATTTTAGTATTTTTGTGGTTTAGCTGATTTTTAATAATATCTCGTACCCAAAAAATAGTTTTTAGCTCTTCGTTATCATACCACTCTTCCGTTCCAAAATCCAAATAATGTGCACTTGCTACTTCAATATTGTCGATATAAATCGTTAGATGTTGATTACCTATTCCGAAATCACCTACATTAAGGTCGCGACTTTCAATTTCATATCTTCCATCGGAATATAACTCCCAGGGTTGATCATAACCTCCGCCGTTACGTGCTAAATCTGGGTTATAGTTTTCATTTAGTTGCCCTTCATCAATAAGAGCAAGATTTGATAAATCTAAATCATTTATTGCTCTTTTAACATTTTTCGGCGATGATTCCAATGTATAATATTCGTCATAAGACGGTTGATTTCGAAAACCTTTATTTGCATTAAATGCCCATTTGGCGTAAGCATTATCTAAAAGATATTGTTGAGTTTTTGATTTATTTAAGTTTTTTTCCACAAGATTCCTTTGATGAGACTTTATAACCTTCGCCTAAAGTCATCTCAAACTCTAGGATAGTATAATAACATAATAATAGAATAAAGTCAATAGTAATAATACATTTTTATAAAAACAAAAAATCGCCCCTGTTCTGAGCGATTTTCGAAAATCTTAAATTAGGTCGATTTGATTTATGTTAAAATTAAGCAAGCTCAACAGTTGCGCCAGCTTCTTCAAGTTTCTTTTTAGCT